>OBMK010001780.1_pt1 | contig 17510 bp, 22 predicted proteins | sample 1539081 | NCBI WGS metagenome assembly OBMK01 (sample SAMEA3355528, study PRJEB22509) | marine metagenome | biome: marine; feature: river plume; material: water | place: USA | collected 2010-08-07 | depth 0.5 m | reverse complement strand
ATTTAATCGTTTGGTGATAGTTATTCAGCATATAGTAAGTATGTATTTCAAGGACGTGATCCAGTACCCGGCATTGACTCGTCGCTTGAACCAGATCTAAAAATCAAAACTACAATGAGCTACTTAGACCATCTTTCAGACTTAACAGGACAGGCAGTCGGACACTTAGGTTGCCCGGGCAGAGGTCCACTTGACATGGTAGAACAACTACATAAATTGGATAAAACAAAAATAACAAGCGATGATATTTTAGTTTTTTGCTGGAGCGGTATGGAACGTGATATTGATAAATGGGGAGATCCTTATTTAGATCCTGCATTTGATAATAATCGATACGAAGGCGCAGACATACAACGTTATAAGGATGCTGTAACATTATATCATTTATACTTAGCATCACCTTTACAACACTTACAATCATTTAATGCTTGTTTACATGCAATAGACGGAATGTTGCACACAATAGATGCTAAAGCAATACATTTATTTTGTTTTAAAAATGAAATGAAAGCATTACAGGACAAAAAATTACATAACATACAAAACGGATATGTTGAAACAGAATGGGACTTATACGATTACGCACATTCATTTAGCGACTACGGACCAAATGGTGGAGATGATATTGACTATCCTAATCATTTTTCTCCTGCAGGAAGTATAGCATTAGCACAACACATATATGAAAAAATTACTAACTAACGGTTGCAGTCATACAGAAGGTAGCGAATGCAACGTATCTTTCGGCGACTTTTTTACTGATTACGAGCATGTAAACATAGCAAAAGGTGGCGGTGGTAACGAACGTATACTCCGTACCACTATGGAATATTGCGAAAACAATGAAGTTGATTTAGTTATAATTGGTTGGAGTACCCACGAACGTTTTGAGTTTGCATGGAAAAACGAACGTAAAGATTATACTTTATATAAACAATCAGACGACGAAGACTTACAAAAATTTTATAGGTATGCTGACTTACATTTAGCAGATTGGAATATAGGACTTGACAATACCATAACTTATATGTTATCATTACAAACATATTTAGAGTCGAAAAACATTGAGTTTATCTTTTGTAATATGTTTAATAGCATACCAAAAGACTGCCAAAACAAACTGTGGAACAGCATAGATACAAGTAAATACTATAAACCACATGAAAGTTTTATCGAAGAATATTTAGTTGACTTTCCTGAAGGATTCAGTGAAAGCAAACACATTACTGACGAAGGTTTGTACGAGCAGATTGCAAAGAGTTTGAAAAACATGTATACATGGAGATACTACACATGAGCAAAGATATGAAAAAACATCAGAGAGAAATGACTGATTTAAACCATGATGGACAAAGTGATAATGCAAAAGGAAATTCAGATCCTGAAAATAATCACGACATTGACTTAACACTAACCCCAGACGAAGAGAAAGCACTCAAAGATAAAATTGAGCAACTTCGTAAAAGAGACCCATTTATATACAGATGAGAATACTCGGTTTAAGTTTTGGCTTTCACGATGCTGGAGCATGTATGCTTCAGGACAATACTATTGAGTTTGCAGGCCATTCAGAAAGATATAGCAAAGAAAAAAATGATCCTTGGATTAATCATGAACTTATAAATGCGGCTATTGAAAAAGGATTGCCTGATGTAATTGTATTACATGAAAAAGCATGGGCAAAACGTATGCGTAATCTATATGCTGGTAATTGGAGAGCTCTTAGAGAACCAACACAAAGACAATGGATTAAAAAGTTTTATCCGCAACTTGCAGGCATTCCAATTAAAGACTATTGGCATCACGAAACACATGCTGGCGCAGGTGCGTTAAGCAGTGAGTTTGATGAATGTGCTGTTATGGTAATAGACGCAATAGGCGAATTTGATTGTGCAAGTATATGGCAATGGAAAGATAATAACCTTAAAAAAATACATAGTGTAAAATTTCCAAGTAGTTTAGGATTATTTTATAGTGCTGTAACACATCATGTTGGACTAAAACCAATGGAAGATGAGTACATACTAATGGGCATGGCCGCTTATGGTAAAGAGGAAAACTGGAAACCATTAAGTAAAAAAATGGGTAAAAGATTTTTCCAACATAAACATCCTTGGATAAGTCATAAAAATACTATAAAGACTTCAACTAATTTACAACGTGGGTTACCTAAAAATAGTTTTGTGGGTGTAGACGAATTTGACATGGCCGCGGCCGCACAAGATCAAGTTGAACAACGAGTAAATGCGTATGCTCAATATGCCAAAGAACTTACTGGTAGTAATAATTTAGTATATATGGGCGGTGTTGCACTTAATTGTGTTGCTAACAGTATGCTAACAGACATATTTAAAAACATTTTTATAATGCCTAACCCAGGTGATGCTGGAAGTAGTTTAGGTGCCGCGGCATTAGAATTACTTAACACAACAGAAGAACGTGTTAACTGGGAAACACCTTATTTAGGACATGATATCGAAGGTAAGTATCCTATTAAGAAAGCATTAAAAAGTTTATTAGCAGGAGAACTATTTGGCATTGCTAACGGCAGAGCAGAGTTTGGTCCAAGAGCGTTAGGTAATAGAAGCCTATGTGCTGACCCAAGAGGACCTAAAGTTAAGGACAAAATGAATACGATTAAAAATCGTCAAAAGTTTAGACCTTTTGCTCCAATGATTTTAGAAGAACATGTACATGAATATTTTGATATGCCAGGCGGTATTACCCATGCTCCATATATGCAGTTTGTTGCACATTGTAAAAAGCCAAAAGAATTCCCTGCTATCATACATGAAGACGGTACCAGTCGTGTTCAAACAGTTAGAAAAGACGAACACCCTGACTTACATAAATTACTAACCTTGTTTTATAAAAAAACAGGTTGTCCTATGATGTTGAATACAAGTTTAAATATTAAAGGACAACCAATTGTTAATGACGAGAAGGATGCCGAAGACTTTGCCAAACATTACGGGGTAAAGGTTCATGTCAGAGACTAATTGGCATAACATTCAACGCAAGTTAGAAGGCAGATGTTATATGTGTGGAGGAGAACTTCCTAAACATAACGGTGTTTGTCCTGTATATGGCGAAGAAATGATAAAAAAATATAAAGATATCGAAGAAGGTATTAACGAAGTCGACGATGCGGCTTTGGCTCTATTAAAGAAATATAATTATGTTTGATATATTTTACATCGGCGAAAACACAAAACTAAAAGAAGAGTTTCCTTTTGCAAAACAGGTATCCAATATTGGCGAAGCAAAGCCTAACACAAAGATGTTTTGGTTTATTGAGCCAAACATACAAATTATAGATGCAGAAGTTTTTGACTACAGGCCTGAATCATATGACATGGGTTATACACATGTATGGAAATGGGATAGTAAAAACTATGGTGGTGTAACATTACTGCCTAAGACTAAATCTGAGGGAACAAAAGAAGTAAATAAAGTAGTTAGTAAGAAAGAATTTACAAAACTATATACTAAAACTCCGGAGGACTACTTTGATAATAATCCTTATTCTAACTTTGTATGGTGCATTGACCGAGAATACAAATTAGATACAGATATAAATTGGGCACCAGATAACTTTGAGCCTAACTTTATTCATAGTTTTCATTTGCGTAATCAGTTAGAACATAAGTACCCAAAAGACGAAGGTGGCATAAAATTATATCCCCGCAACTGGAAAGAATGCGATATAAAATATCATACGTTCCTTGATGCAAGTGTACAGTATCCTGTGATGTATGTGAAAAATGTTAATGATTATAAACAACGTAACACATTTAATCACGACTATGTATGGTTAGTTGATGCAGGATATAAAGTAAACTTAAACACATTTGACTGGGTACCAAATCCTTTTGAAGATGATATGATACATGTATTTAGAATGCCATATCAACTTACAGACAAATATCCTATGGCAATGGGAGGTATTAGACTTGTACCAAAACAATATAAGAATGCAGAAACAAAAATTCATCCTGACTGTCCTATAGAAGACGATAATTACGATGTGTTTTATGTTGACGATGATGAGTTCACGTCAGAAATATACACTGAGTATGCAGACAGAAGTAAAACAGATTGGTTCTGGATAGTAGACAGAGAGTTTCAATTTAATGGTAAACTATTATATGTTCCAGCAGACCACGAAGAAGATTTTATACATGTTTTTAAAATACCAGGACACTTAGACGAACGTTATCCTGCAGAATACACAGATGCTTGGGACAATCGTTGTGGTGGTGTAAGGCTTGTAAATAAAAAGTTTGATATGACTAAACATAAGTATCAAGCAAATGTTGTGCCAGTAAGGTATGACGTATTCTATATAGATAACCCATCCGACTTTGAAGCATGTATTAAAAAAAGCAGAACAAAAATGTGCTGGGTAGTCGACAATGAACATTCTATTAGTAGTGTATTTAAATATGTTCCAGCAAAAGACGAACAAAAATATTTACTTAATTTTAAAGTAACAGATCAATTACAACATAAGTACCCGGAACAAGAAGGCGGAATATATCTTGTACCAAAGTCGTATAATGTAAATACTTCTAAAAAATATAAAGGTACTTTACAACAACATAAAAGAGAATATCCTATACTGTTTGTTGATGATGTTAATGATTATAGCATTGTAACTGAGGACTGCTGGTTAATAGACAAAGAATATCAAATTGATGACGATATAGATTGGGCACCAAATACTTTTGATATTAGAAGTATACATTCGTTCCATGTACCTAATCAATTAAAACACAAATACCCTGAAGAGATGGGAGGTGTCCGTTGGGTACCAGTTGATAGAAACAAAGATGTAGTTATACACAAAGACTTGCCCGTTAAAGCAAAACGTTATCCAATGAATATGGTACTTGATCCAAATGATTATTCACAAGCAAATGGTGAATGTTGGTTAATAGATGGCGAGTATATTATTGATCAAGATATCGAATGGTTACCAAGTAACTTTGAAAAAAGTTTTATACACACATTTCATGTTGACGGACAATTAGAACATAAGTACCCAGAAGAAACTGGCGGCATACGTTGGATTCCTCTTAACTGGGAAACAGCAGAAACAAAAATACACACAGAGTCACCGTTTACTAAACCTGTATTTGAGCAATATAGTACTGAACAGGAAGGCAGAGAGAATACTACTAAGGATTGGTTCTGGGTAGTTGAAAACAATGTAGACGTATTACCAGACTTTGACTTTAGTTATGTGCCTACTGTATGGGATAGCGGTAAGAAACATGTATGGCAAAAACTTAATCCTGTTACAGGAATGCAGTACGATTACGGTGGAGTAAGTTTATGTCCTAAGGAACCACAGACAAAAGGAAGGCCCAAATACATTAGAGAACCTTCTTGTACGCAACAAAAATATCCGGTATACCACATACACCCAGACGATCACGAACACCGCTTAAACGACGTCTATGTGCGTCTAAGCACCCAATTTACCGCTGATATGTACTGGGTAGTTGACACATATACGCAGTTAGATCCTGATTTTACGTTTGATTATTACCCTACACAATGGGATTTAGACAAGGTACATGTGTTCTTAAATGAGGATAGCGAATATAGAAATGTACGTTTAGTACCAAAAGAAACCTTTTTAAACACCGAATACACAGACAAAGAGATTGCTAACAACACGTTTAGTAAGTTAAAAGAAATAAATACTATAGCAAGTTTACGTCCTAAATGGCCAATAATCCACTTGCATAGTTTAGAAAAGAAAGAGTTTACTAACGCGATAAAGGATATAACAACTCCCTTTGTTTGGACAGTAGACCCAGATATTAAAGTGGATTCAGCACTATTGGATAAAGGCTTTATGCCTGCAATGACTGACATACACAAAGTACACACATGGCAAAAGACCAATGCAATAACCGGAAAGGTACATGCATATGGTGGCGTAAGACTGTGGCCTACAAATGCTGATTATTCTACAATCAAATCAGATGAACTAAAATTAAACAGATTAAAGAATTTACAATATGTAAAACAACCTGCTTCTGTATCAAACACATTCGACGTTGTTTATCTTAGTTACCATGAACCTTTTGCTGATGCAAGATTTAATAAACTACAAGATCACATCAGACATATAGGTGCTACAATAAATTTAATATGGGTTAGAGATGTGGACGGTATATTTGAAGCACATAGGATTGCGGCATCAAGAGCAACAAGCAAAATGTTTTGGGTCGTTGATGCTGATGCTGTAATAGATAACGAGTTTAAGTTTGATTACATACCAGATGCATATGACGAAGAAGTTGTGCATGTATGGGCAAGTAAAAATCCTATCACAGGTGCTGAATATGGCTATGGTGGTGTTAAACTATTCCCTACAGAAATGGTGCGTAATGCAACTACATGGGGAATGGACTTTACAACAGGCCTTAGTAAACGGTTTAAGGCACTCACTAACATTAGTTGCACAACAAAGTTCAACACAGACGCTTACAGCACGTGGCGTAGTGCGTTTAGAGAGTGTGTTAAGTTAACACTCAACGATGATGTAGAAAGCAATGAGCGTTTGGAAGGATGGCTACACCCTATACCAGATGCAGACTTTAGACAAGATGCTAAACAAGGTGCAGAACAAGGTGTTGCGTTCGCAAAACAAAACAAAGATAACTTAAATGAATTAAATAAAATTAACGACTTTAAATGGCTGGAGCAACAATGGAATCAATAAAACTTAACGATTGGAATGCTGTATCAGACTATATAGATGACGGTTGGTATAGTAATATTAAAGCCAGTTGGTTTGAGCATATCATTCAGCACCAAGGTATGTATCCACGTGATGCATTTACAAAAGGACAGTTAGCAAGTAAGTGCTGGTTACTACAAAATTTAGATTGCGGTATGATTTATCCTAATGAAACAATTGCAATATTAGGTAGTTGGATTGGAGCATTAGTTGAACCTTTAATAAACACAATTGAATGCGGTCGTGTTTATGGATTAGATCAAGATGCTAAGTCTATTGAATTATCAGAAAGATTAAATCAAAAACATGTCGAAAATTCATGGAAATATAAAGGTGTTGTTGCCGATGTGTCGATGCTACAAACATGTAATATGGAGTTTGAAACAGGTGGCGAACTTATTAGTGTTCGTCCTGAAATGGTTATAAACACTTCGTGTGAACACATGAATAACGATTGGTTTGATACAGCAGACGGTGAACAACTTATTGTTATGCAATCAAATAACTCCTCAGAATTCGAAGGACACATCAATATTTGCGAAGACATAGAACATTTTAAAATTAAATATCCGTTAACAAGAACACTTTATGTAGGCGAATTAGAAACACCTGCTTACACAAGATTTATGCAAATAGGTTATAAAAAATGAAAAACGCATGGAGACTATGGGCTAAAGCCATAGGTGAAAAAGAAGGAACAACAGATGCAGAAGCAGATAAGATTGCAATGATACGAACACTTATTGTTGGTGTTAATTTTATTACATGCTTCTTTATTATAGCAGGAAACATACACAATTGGTGAGTAAATGAAAGTTATAAATTTTTATGGTGGACCAGGCGTAGGTAAAAGTACCAAAGCCGCTGGAATGTTTTACAAAATGCAATTAGCAGGATATAGTGTTGAGCTTGTTAACGAGTTTGCTAAAGAATGTGTATGGGAAGATAATGTTCCGATGCTACAAGATCAATTATACATGTTAGCACATCAGCATAGAAAAATACTTAGACTACAAGGCAAAGTGGATTATGTTGTAACAGACAGTCCTGTATTACTAAGTGGCATATATAGAGAACTATACGACGGTGCTTTATACAGCAACCTAATAGACAAACTTGCATTAGAATGCTACAACAAATACGACAATATTAATTTTATGCTCGATCGACCAGATACGTTTACACAAACAGGCAGAGCACAAGATGAACAAGGGTGTGTAAGCATCGACCATGCTATTTTAGAATTATTTAAAGATCAAAACTTACCTTTCTTTTGGCTTAAAGGCTTAGAGGACGGACAAGCAGTAAATGTAGCATTTGAATATGTTGAAAAACGTAGACAAAGGAGTATACAATGAAGTTAGTAGTATGTGGATGTAGTTGGAGTACCAGAGATAGGCATTGGCCTGATACAGAATTTGGATACTATGTGTCTGATCATTATGGCTGGGATTATGTAAACTTAGGAATACCAGGATGTTCTAATCATGCTATTAGATTACAAATTGAACATGCAGTTAAAGTTGAGAAAGCAGACTTTATAATTGTTAATTGGACAACGGCTTGTAGAGATTTAATAAATCATTCAGGAAAACGTTTTGATTTTTCTAAAGGATTACAGAACTTAGATTACGAAGTTGATCATTTAACAAACAATAAAGATTGGAGTCCGTTTGGTGAAGATAGCCATGCTACAGTTATTGCTCAAAGCATACCTGGATTAATTTATGCAGAAAATCCCACAGCAGATTGGGACGAAGTTTTACAGTTTTGGCCTGAAGGTTCTCATTACTTTACTGAAGCACAGTTTATGGCTTATAGAAGAAACTTTCTATATAACTACGACAGTGAAATAGCGGCAATGAATCAATACTTTATTATACAGAGTGCTGTACACTTACTTGAAAAAAATAATGTTAAATATATAATGTCTCCTAACACATTTAGATGGAAACAAGCATACCAAGAAACTAATAACCTTGAGATGAACGACGATATGCTGATGACAGAATATAAATTTGATTTTATCCCAAACGTAAATAAAGTGATGCCGGGTATTGCTGATGCATTACAATGGGATTTAGAACATAATCCAGACAGTATTGAACACCCGGATCATAGTCATTGTCATCATTTAACTGCTTGGGCACAAAAGAAATGGGCTACCGAAGTAGCCATTCCTAAAATTGATAAAGTTCTTAGTAGTTAAGAGTTAACGTTATTGTTGCTGACTTATATCCAGCATTGTCTGTAACACTTGCACCAACTATAAGATTACTATCTATAACTATACCAGTATTAAGCGACACATAAGTTACCCTATTATCGAATTCTTTGTTTGCAGTAGGAGTATACTTTCCACCTTGTGTAAACATCACATTAGTATCAATGTCTGAAACATACTGCGAATGTTCAACATCAAATCCAGCAAACATAGTGTACTGTCCTACATTAAACATTTTTGAATAATCTATTGTTGCAATAAATTCTGTACTGCCAAATTTTTGTTGTGCATAAGTTAATTCTAACTTGTCATTGATATCTGTAAAGCCTGCAACTTTTGTATAGTTATAACGCATACCTGTGCTAACTGTTAATCCAGTTAATGGCCTAACAATATATGACAGTTCTAATCCAACTGTTTTAGCAGATGTATCTGAATTACCGTCGCCAAACATAGCAGTTTTAGTTTCACTATCGAACCTTGTTTTATTATAGCCAAGTCCAAAAAAGAAATTACCAGTATTTTTGTACACTACAAAACTATCTGAGTCGTAGTCATGTTGATATTGTGAAGTACTTTGACGTCCTGCACCTTTAACGTATGCAAGTCCAAAGTTATCAAAGTATTTTGTAATACCTTGCCCGTTATGATCGGAACCTTCTGAAGCAATAATTCTATAGTCATGTAAGTTATTACGTGAATAATAAAATGCATCTCCGTAGTTTCTATTAGCAATAGACCCTAACTCTCTATATGCGTTAGGCTTAGTATATAAGTCCATTGCCATTACTTCAGCCATTGCTGGAGGATCAAGTACTTGATAAAAGTCTACATAACTACTGTCACCATCTACTTGTACATTCCTACTTGAAATAAAATCATACCAATACTTGCCATCAATTTCTACAGGCCATAACACACCACCGTCGCCATTATCAAACATTGGGAAGTCGTCATATAAAGTAAACTGTCCGTCTTGATTAAGCAATACATAACTTAGACCTGTTGTGTTAACAATGTCTAAATCACCGTCATGGTCAAAGTCAAGTATGTGCATTTTACCGCCACCATTCCAGTAATCATTACCGCTACCCATTTCGTACTTAGCATAATCAACATTCCATGTTGTAGTAACGTCTGTGAAGTTGCCTAAGCCGTCGTTAAGCATAAACTGTATAGTTGAGCCTATATAGTATGGAGAATGTTGAGTTGTTTGGACAAGTAGGTCTACATAACCATCATTATTAAAGTCCATAGTATTCATATCAGTAGCAATACCATTTGCACCGTACCAGTTAGCAGGTAAGTTGATTGCGTCTGTTCTCCAATCGTTATTACCTGTGTTTAGGTAAACATTTCCTGCACTATTTTCTAACCAACCATAGTATTGTGCATGGCCAGGACTTTCCCAACCAACAGCAATATCGCCTGCTCCGTCACCGTTAAAGTCACCTATTGCGGCTGATGTTGCCCATATACGTTTGCCTAATTCTGCATTTACTGTAGGCGTGTTAAAGTTAGTATTAAGTTCAAAGAAACCTGTACCGTCATTGACAAGCATCATCCATGGCAGTTCTGTATTACAACCTGAACATGGATCTATACTACCGTCTAAACGATAACCTACTTTAGTAGTATCAAAAACAGGCAAGAATAAATCTACATCACCGTCACCGTCTGCATCACCTTGTGCAACTCTATGCACAAACACAGGACCAATATGCTCTTGGAAAAAAATATCAGGTAAATTGCTATGACTTTTGTTTTGTATTTTACCATCATTACTTAAAAATAACATACTTGGTGTAAATACATCTGTCATACCGTCGCCATTAAAATCAGCAACAACAGGAAAGTTATTACCGTCTTGGAAGCCACAAGTGTTAAGCGGATCTTGTTTGTCCCACATAGGTCCATTACCTGCAACACATGGGAACTCTCCGTTCTCAAATACTTCAGGTGCAAGTCTATAATGTCCTTCACCGTCATTAATGAAAGCCATTAAGTAACTATTAGGCATCCAATCTACAGCACCTTCCATGTGACCAATAAAATACATGTCTACATGGTCATCACCGTTAAGGTCTGCTTCATACCAATAGCCACCTGGATTAAACGGACCTGGTGAGTTACTTTCTTCTGCTTCGTTTGAACCGTTATGCGAACCTTCTGAACTAATTCGTAAGAAACCATAATCAGCAACTTTAAACTTTTCAGTTGGACTTGGTAGTCCTGTTGTAGTGTATGGAGACATTTCGTATGTAATAGCAATGCCATTATATTCAGTGTAGTTGTTTATAAAAGATTCAAACTCAATACGTTTATCCGTAACAGTAGTCGAAGGTGGGGTAGTAGTTGTAGGTGTAGGTGCAGGACTTGGTGCTGAACCACCGCCACTTGCACAGGCACCTAACAATAATACTAATCCTATACTAAAAAATTTATGCAACATGTTTACAGTTTCCTCTAAATGTATAACCTGGGCAACTGCATTTACCATCATCGATAGTATATACATTACCGTTGGACCCTTTTACTGTGATAACACCCGGTGCAAGTTCTTCTGCACGTTCGCCTATCTTAGTAAATTTTCTACGAGACTTGCTGAATTGTTTAAGAGGATTCTTAAACACTTTGTCATTGTGCTGAACAAGATGTCCTGCACCATTAACATGATAAACGCCATTGGCGATCTTATGCTTACCCCAATCGGTAACTTCTTGTAATATCTCAATCATTAGTCGTCCAACCCAGGATAAAAGTTATCCGTTTTTTCGTTGTAGCCATAGAAAGAACCGTCTTTGTTTGCTTCTTTCTTTTGAGTATCACTTTTCTTACTTGCACCAAGAGGGTCAAGTAAAACTCTTTCCCTTCTTGATAATGACAAGACTGCATTTTCTACTTTATCGTACATTATGCAACCTCAATCATTGATAACGGCACATTGTAACGGCTACCGTTCATGCTAACAATTGCTTTCTTGATGTTGATTTTTTCAACAACACCAGGTGTACGTTTTGTTTTTTGCACGACCCAAACATCAGCACCGACAAAAATGTCTGCTTTTGCTTGTTGGGTTTTAGTGGATGAGATGTAGTTAATTAGCTCTGACAATTCTGAATTGCTGAAGCCACCTTTTAGTATCTCACGTTTTATTTGTTGTAAATTCATTTAAACTCTCCTACCTTTTTATTTAAATTATACAACTATTATAGCATAATGTAGGAGATTGTCAACCGAATTTTAGTCTGAATTGTCGATAAATTTGTCTAATATTGAGGTGGTTGTGGTGTTTAATTTGTTGCTTACAGCATCAAGATCTATAATGATTTCAAGTACTTTTAGATTCTTTTGGATATCCATATAGTCTAAAAGAGCGTTTGGCTCGGCTAATTCAATTGGGTAGTCAATTTCTTCACCGGGTATTTCAACGGTAGGTCCTTTGTCAAAAATTAAATTAACTGAATAAATGAACTCTACAGGAACCTCAGTTGGAAATATAGACCCGACTAAATTAGTAAGGGTCTCGCCTCCTTCTGTTTTGCGTCCTAAGAGCACGACTTTAGTGCTCTTAATTGACACTATTCAGTAACTACTTTTTTAGGTCTGCCTGGTCCTTTTTTAGGAGCCAGTTCAGGTGCTAATGCGTATGCCTGAGTTTTCTTTGCTTCTGCTTCTTGTAACATAACTTTAGCATCTTGTTCCATTAGTTCTGCTTGAACTAAAAGTCCTTCAGCCTCTGATGCACCTTCTGGTGTAGCAACTTCTGGGACTGGATTCATTACAGGTGTTTCTAAATCATTTAATGGTGGTGTATAACCGCCATCTAATTTATTAATTTCTGCATTTACTTCTTGTAATGAAATACTTTGGTTAGGTAGAGGAGTAAGCATAACCATGTTGACTGGTACTTTAATAATCTTCTTAGTAAAGTGTAAGTCATTTAGCATGTTACTTCCGTCTGTAAATTGTCTTCTTGCAAGAACTTCAGAAAGGTCTTTACCTTGCTGTGATTCAAGACTTTGTACAACATTCATTAAGTCGTCATGTTTGACGTCCTCAAGTGATGATGACTCAACAATTAAACATTGGTCAGTTTCGTTTGGTACTTCTCTGAATACTACGACACATGGCTTACCACCATATGTGCCGACATGTTTCATAATATCTGCCATTTTTATTCTCCTGCTTCAGCCTCAGGTGCTTCGCCCGATGCTTCTGCGTTTGCGTCTTGTTGTTCTTGAACCGCAGTTAAGAACGATGTTAATTTATCATAAATTCCACCAACTTGTGAAAGTTCGTTGCCTCTAAATGCTCCTCTTTGAGTAGCAAGGTCAACAATCTGTGCTAACAAACCGAGATCCTGCAGGCTAATGCTTTCAGGTCCGTTTGCTTCTGATGAATCTGATCCTGTTTCAGGTGCGTCCGTTACCGGTGCGTCTGCATTTACTTCAGGTGCTTCGTTATTTGTTTTTGACATTTATAATCTCCTTGTGTTTAAAATGTAATAGTATTTAACAGATGTTTTAATTATCTGCATGAAAAAATGGTAAGTTTATTTGGTGTAAATAACATCAACCCAATCAGTTCTACCATTTAACGGATTCTTTGATACATGTGAAATATCAAATAGTTTAAAACCATGAGGTTTCAAATATTGTTCAATATCATAAAAACTTACTTGGGTTTTATATAAATCATAAAAGTTAAGTTCAGTTAATACAACATCAAAGTTACCAAGACGTTCTTTTGCACCTTTTAGTGCATTTGGTTCACCACCTTGAATATCCATTTTAAGTATATCAACATGATGAATGCCATTATACCCCATATAATAATCAAGTGTTTCAGTCCTAACAGTGATTTCATCATTAATATTATTAATGAATTCATCTGGTTTCATGCCTGCTGACTTAGGATCATTTATTGCAACCGAATCTTTACTGTTAGGATTAATTGCTGTAAAGCCGCCAAGCATAGGTTGAGTTTTATGGTAATAAAACTTCTTACTTTCCGATCTTGTATCGCTTAGTGCAAAATTATTTAATACAACATTATCATAACCTTGGTCTAACACAAACTTTTTTAAATCAGCAAATGCTTTTTCCATTGGTTCAAAACAATGTATTTCTGCTTTAGGCCATATGTTTAAAAACGATTCTACTGTTTGTCCTACGTTAGCACCAACATCAAATATCACAGGACTATCGCTAACAAGAGATGTTAACACTTTCGATCTATCGAATCGTGCAAGATAATCTGCTGTTCTTTCTTGGTTAGTTTTGTATGACATCTAATGCTGTAGCCGTATTGTAGAAGTGTGTAAAGTTTTCCAAGTCCATAGCATTATGAAAATAAATATCAATGTTAACAAATCCTTGCATACCTTCGACGTTATAATATACTAAATCTTCTGTTGACTCTTTAACAAAATCAAGTATCATGCTTCTAACAGTTGACGAGTCATTAAGCGACCCTTCTGGTATTTCGTCAGTAACGGAGACTTTATTTTGGAGCATAGTAACATATACATTGTTACCATTCAAGTTCCTAAAATCTGCGTCACTGAGGACTTTTGTTCTTTTAATCATGTGCCGCTTCTTCATAAGGTACAGTTACACCAAAAGGTGCTTCTGGTGTATGACCACCATAACCGCCACCATGCACAATAAACAATGTGTCACAGTAGTCTGGGTCGCCCCAACTATCCCAAGGATAACCATCTGTGAACATTACAAACTTCTTAGGCTCAATACCATTTTCTTTGAAGTAGTTCCAGCAACATTCAAAGTCTGTACCACCGCCACCGCCTGGCTCGTACTCTAAAAACTCTTCCATGTTATGCTGAGTAAATACTTGTGGGTTATGTACTTCAGTATCAAAGCAGAATAAATGTATTTTAAAGTCTGTGTACTGATCCATAACACCTTTTGTTTCGCTAAGGATATCAATTAACATTGGGTCTGTCATTGAACCTGAAGTATCAATAGCAAGTGCAATATCAATTGTTTGTTCTCTTTCCATACCAGGTAACCAAAAGCCTTGATCAATACCTTTTCTGCTTGGTGTTTGATATGTGTAGTCGCTCTTAATAGTCGACTGTATTTGCATAGCAAGTAATTCTCTCCAATCCAATTTAGGATTAAGTAGAGCGTCAAGCAGTCTTTTAACACCACCTGGTAAGTTACCAGCACCAGCCGCCTTAGCAGATTGCATTACTGCATTCTGGAACTCTTGCTTAATAGCATCTTTTTCTTCTTGTGTGTATTGTGCAGGACCGTCTTTGTCGCCACCTTCTTTACCATCTTCGCCTTCGCCAACACCTGATGCATCAGCATCATCACCTTCTGCACGATCTAAGTGTACATCAAACGAGTCCATTCCATCTGGTACGTTAGCACCACCGGATTCGTCTTTGTACTGTTCAAACAGTTCGTCATAAATTTCTTCTGAAACTTTGCCTCTATATTTCCAGTCATAACATATTTGAACAAGTTTAATCTGCTCGCCTATGTTAGCATCAATTAAGTCTGCATTAATAACATAGTCATTTGCTATGTTCCAAAGCATAGGATGTCTGTTACCACGTCTTTCTGCATCAAAGTGATCATAAACACAATGTAATACTTCGTGACCTACACCAAAGATAATTTCTTTATCGGACATAGCGGCAACAAAGTGCCTGTTGTAGTAAAAATACTTGCCGTCTGTAGCAAGTGTAGGACACCATTCTGTAGCATCTTTAAATCGTAATCTTGTTGCAAGGTTACCAAAGAAAGGCGCCGAAATAAGCATTTCAATTCTTGCTTTAATTAGCCTGTCTTCAATTTCTACAGATGTTAATGTAGTTTCTGGAATTTCAACAGTAGTCTTTTGACTTCTATCTTTAGGCTTTTCTATTTTTGTTGTTGTCATTTATATGTTACTCCTAACATTTATACTATATATTATAGCAAATTTTAGTGTATTGTCAACCGATATTTAATAAAAATAACCCCCGCCTTGTGGGCGAGGGTTACACCTTGAGCATTCTTAGGTAGGGAGTAACATAGGTAGGTGCTCAAGGGTTTGATCGTAGCATGTACTCCTTATGCTATATATTTTGTGTAACGATCAGAGAAGGTCTTGTGCAAATCTTTCTCAAGATCAGTTCTCACGTTAAACCTAATTTGATAGTCTTTCATTATAGTCTTGAACAAAAATACTACCATTTCGGGTTCAAAGTTCTCATAACTAAACCTTACAGTATTGTTCAATCCTTTCTTAAATTCTTCGTCAATACCGTTTGCTTTAAACATTTCATTGAGTTCATAAGCAAGGCCTACTACTAATGAATATTTTGCTGATATCTCTTTAGACAGTTTATTGTCTAATGATTTAACACCGCCTTCGATAATTTCGGAAGGATTGGGTAGTTTGGATGCAATCTTTCTGTGCTCAACAAACTTAATTGCCATGCCTTCACCAATTGCTCCTGCAATCTCTAACTTCTGTTGATATGCATCAGCACCATCAAAACCTTGGTGTGCTAACATTTCACTTACAAAAGTCCAACTTCTTGGAGTTGCAAATGATTGCGAACTGCTCTTAGGATCAAAGTCAAAAAGATCGCCTTTAGAGAATGACAAGTAACCAATAACATCAGGATGGATGTCGTTGTTGATTGCCCATTTCTGCCAATCTAAAAAGTTCACTTCCATATTAATATGACGGAACCTGTTAGCCAAAGGACTTGGCATTCTAAATGTAACACCTCTATCAGTCTCTCTGTTACCAGCCGCTACAATCCTAACGTTCTTAGGAAGAACATACTGACCAATCTTACCATTAAGGATCAACTGGTATGCCGCCGCCTGTACACTTGGAGGTGCTGAGTTCAACTCGTCCAAGAATAATATGATTGTATCATATTGAGCCGCCTGCTCTTCTGTAGGGAGGTCACACGGTGGTGCCCATTCCATTGTATTTGTTTCTGGATTCCTGAACGGATATCCTCTTAAATCAGTTGGCTCCATTAGTGCCAAACGCATGTCAATAACTAAGCACTTGCCCAGTTCTCCTGACTCTGCCATGTCTGCTACTAATTCTGATTTACCTATGCCCGGTGCTCCCCAAAGGAAGATCGGACGGTTAACGTTCATCGCTCTTAGAACGATTGGCTTCACGTCACTTGCTTTTGCTGTTAATGTATCCATGTAGTTACTCCTAACTAATTTACCTTACTATACACATAGTATAGCACCTTATTGATATTTGTCAACCTATTTGTACAAACTATCAAAAACTTTTCTTGCTTCTGTACTGCTATATGGCTCTTCGCCCCAATTTAGTCTTTCTTGGGTATTTTCCATATACCAGAAGTGGAAGTTTTCATCTGCTGATAACTTAGGGTCAATTTGAAATTGTTTTGTGATTTCTATTCCCATATATGCCTCTGCTTTAGTTAACTTATACATATATTATAGCAAATTTTGTTGCATTGTCAACCTTTATTTTAACCATAAAAAAAGCACCCTCAGGTGCTTTTAA
>OBMK010001771.1_pt1 | contig 17553 bp, 18 predicted proteins | sample 1539081 | NCBI WGS metagenome assembly OBMK01 (sample SAMEA3355528, study PRJEB22509) | marine metagenome | biome: marine; feature: river plume; material: water | place: USA | collected 2010-08-07 | depth 0.5 m | reverse complement strand
TACTCCAAAGAGGCCGCCGATAAAATCCGCGAAGCCAACGGCTGATCCAGCCGCATCGCCGCGCCTATTTCGATTTAAAAAGGGGCCTGCTTTGGGCCCCTTTTTCATCTTTACCGGTGAGCATCCCGATCAGGAGGCAGCCTTTTCTTCGGCCCGTTGCGCCATCGCTTCCGCGCGCGCCGCCAATTCTGCCAGCGTCTCGCTCATTTGTGGCGGGATCACAGGCACCTCGATCCGCTCAGGCGCAGGCGCGGGCCTATCACGCAAGCGCTGCACTTCGGCTTCCAAAGCTGCGATCTGTTCGTCTGCTTCGCGCACCCGGTCTTCCAAACCAGCAGTCTTGTCAGCCAGCATCAGCCCCGACATCAACAGCATGCGCGCCTCGGGCAACCGCCCGATTTGCTCTGTCAAAACAGACGCTTCGACATCAAGCATCTTGGCGGCCCCAAAGAGGAAATGTTCCTCACCTTCTTGGCAAGAAACTTCAAAGGCACGCCCACCGATCCGGATTTCCACTTCAGGCATGGCTCAGGCCTCCTCTGTCTCGGTTTCAGGTTTGCTCGCCACCAAAGGCCGCAGCGCTGTCAAAATAGCTTCAGCCTCAGCCGCATCTGCCGCCTGTGCTGCCCGCACCGCTTCTAGCTCCGCCGCCATCGCCTTGTTGACCAAATGCGGGTCTGCGCCCCCTTCTGAAGCGGCAGCTCTCAACTCCACCGCAGCAGCGCGCAATTCACTATTGGCCCGGCGCAAACGCTGCAATTCCCCATCCAGCTTCTGCAACGAACCTTTCGCTGTCTCCAATTCCTTCTGAACCAAGTCCTGCGCCGCATCGCTGCGAAGTTTCAGCCGCTTAAGCCGCTCTTCCAATTGTGCATTCGCCAAACGCTCTTCGTCCAAAGCGTCACGCAGCTGGGCAATCTCCGCAGCCGCCTCAACAGTCTGCGCGCCCCCTTCAGATTGAATGTTTGGCTCAGCGGCGGTTTGGGCCACCGAAGCGGCTGCTGTCTCGGCCTCAGGGCGCGCCAAGCCATCGAGCGCGCTTCCGATCCGCTCGAGCGCCGACGAAAGCCGCCGTTCCAATTCTGCGATCTGGGGTGCTTCGCTCATCCTCTCGGCTCTCCTTTGCCTCAGCGTAAATCCCTAGTGCCGCGTCAGACGCAGGCGAATCTGCCGCTCATGCCTGTAGATGCAACGGCTTTCCACGCACAGGTTGCGCTCGAATCAGAACGCCCCAGCCACTTTCGCCAAGTCTACCCAAGGCAAAAGCAAAATGCGCCCTCAAAACGGTCAACTCTGGCAAGGACTTAGGCGCAACGCTTGATCTTCGCAAGGCTGGGTGGCAAACCCGCCACAAACCATTCCCAGCCAAGGACATCGCTCAGTGGACATCGTCGCGCTCAGAACCGCTCACCCCGATCATTGGCGCATGGCAACAGCCATCCGCGCGCTCACCTTGGATGCGGTCACCGCTGCCAACTCCGGCCACTCCGGCATGCCCATCGGCATGGCGGATGTCGCGACCGTGCTTTTCACCAAACACCTGAAATTCGACCCCACCCAGCCGCTCTGGCCTGACCGCGACCGCTTCGTGCTCTCCGCAGGGCACGGCTCGATGCTGATCTACTCGCTGCTGCACCTGACGGGATATGCAGACATGACCATGGAGGAAATTCGCAACTTCCGCCAATGGGGCGCGCGCACGGCGGGACACCCGGAATTCGGCCATGCATCTGGCATTGAAACCACCACAGGCCCGCTCGGTCAGGGCATCGCCACGGCTGTCGGTATGGCCATGGCCGAAGAAATCTTGCGTGGCCGCTATGGTGCCAAGGTCACGGATCACCACACATATGTCATCGCAGGCGACGGCTGCCTGATGGAAGGCGTGAGCCACGAGGCGCTTGGCCTTGCTGGTCGCCACGCCTTGGGCCGCCTTGTGGTGTTCTGGGACAACAACAACATCACCATTGATGGGCGCGTTGATCTGTCTGATCGCACAGATCAGGTTGCACGGTTCCGCGCAGCAGGCTGGCATGTCCAAGAAATCGACGGCCATGACCCCGTAGCCATCGACGCAGCCATTACCGCCGCAAAAGCCACCGCACAGCCCTCGATGATTGCTTGCAAAACCCATATCGCTTTGGGGCATGCGGCACAGGACACCTCCAAGGGTCACGGCGCGCTCACGGATGCCAAGCAAAACGAAGCTGCCAAATCCGCATGGGGCTGGACACATGCGCCCTTCGATATCCCGGCGGACATTCTTTCCAACTGGCGCGCCGCGGGCCTGCGTGGCGCCACTCCGCGCGCCGCATGGGAAGACCGACTGGCAACCCTTCCAACCGGCAAGCGCGCCGATTTCCTGCGCGCCTTTGCTGGCGACGCCCCCGTCAAGCTCGGAGCCGCCGTGCGCGCGCTGAAAAAGCAAATCAGCGAAACCGCACCAAAGGTTGCCACTCGGAAATCCTCCGAGATGGTGCTGGAAGCGATCAACCCGGTCATGCCTGAAACTGTTGGCGGCTCCGCCGATCTGACAGGTTCAAACAACACAAAGACAGGTGACCTCGGTGTGTTTGACATCGACAACCGCAAAGGCCGCTACGTCTATTGGGGTATCCGCGAACACGGTATGGCCGCCGCAATGAATGGCATGGCCCTGCACGGCGGCATCCGCCCTTATGGCGGCACCTTCATGGCCTTCACCGATTACGCCCGCCCGTCCATGCGTCTGGCGGCTTTGATGAAAGTGCCCACCGTTTTTGTGATGACCCACGACTCGATCGGACTGGGCGAAGATGGCCCGACCCACCAGCCCGTAGAGCATCTGGCGATTTCGCGCGCGACGCCCAACACATGGGTGTTCCGCCCTTGTGATACCGTCGAGACAGCAGAAGCATGGGAATTGGCCCTCTCGACCAAAGAAACCCCCTCAGTCCTGTCGCTCACCCGCCAGAATGTGAAGACGCAGCGCACCAAGCACACGGCCAAAAACCTCACCGCTCAAGGCGCCTACGTGCTGGCCGATGCAGGCTCCAAACGTCAGGCAATCCTCATCGCGACAGGGTCGGAAGTCGAAATCGCCATGAATGCCCGCGAAATGCTGGAAGCACAGGGCATCGGCACCCGCGTCGTCTCGATGCCCTCGATGGAACTCTTCGCGGCTCAAGACGAAGCCTACCGCAAAAAGGTGCTGCCCGCAGGCCCGGTGCGCGTTGGCGTCGAAGCTGCCGTGCGGATGGGCTGGGATCGCTGGCTGATTGGCGAGCGCGGCCGCGACACCAAGGCTGGCTTTGTCGGCATGACAGGGTTCGGCGCCTCCGCCCCGGCTGAAGTGCTCTACGAAAAATTCGGCATCACCGCCGAAGCCGTCGTCGCCGAAGTCAAACGCTTGATTGGCTGATCATATTTGACAATGCAAAGGGCGGCCTCTTGGGGCCGCCCTTTTCTATGCGGTCGCCGTCGCGCGCCTTGGTGTGTCACGCCTTGCCCTTGATCAATCCAACCAACGGCACAATCCCCCGCAGCACTACCGGGATCAAGATCAGCCCAAAGACCAGCCCAAACACCCCATCCAAACCCGCCGTCACTGCCCAAGAAACAAGGCCTTGCATCCCCTCATTCACCCCATGCGCGGCCTGCTCTGCCAGATGATGGATCGGCTCATAGGGCCAATGCTGACCCAACTCATGCAATCCATGCGTGACGATATTGCCGCCGACCCAGAGCATTGCAGCCGTGCCGACGATGGAAAGCCCCTTCATCAGCTTCGGCATCGCCTGTACCAAGCCCCGCCCCAGCCCACGCACCACCGCCAAACCCGAAGTCGACGCCAGATGCAGGCCGACATCATCCATCTTCACAATCAAAGCGACCCCGCCATAAACGACGGCGGTGATCATCAAGCCCACCACACCCAAGGTGACCGCCTGCATCCACAGCGACGGCACCTCAATTGCAGCCAATGATATCGTCATGATTTCCGCCGAAAGGATAAAATCCGTCTTGATCGCACCACGAACCTTTTCTTCTTCCAGATGCGCGGGATCCTTGACGTCCATGTCTTCTTCCACATGGGCATCTCCATGCGGCGCGAGGGCATGGAACACTTTCTCTGCCCCCTCAAAGCACAAATAGGCCCCGCCCAGCATCAGCAAAGGCGTCATCGCCCAAGGCGCGAACTGAGCCAATAGCATGAGACCAGGCAACAAGATGACAAGCTTGTTGAAAATCGACCCTTTGGTGATTTTCCAAATGATCGGTAATTCCCGCGCCGGAGCAAATCCATGCACATATTTTGGCGTCACGGCGGCATCGTCAATCACAATACCCGCGGCCTTGGCCCCGGCTTTTGACGCGGCCGCCGCAATGTCATCCACACTTGTCGCCGCCACTTTGGCAATCGCGGCCACATCGTCGAGTAGGGCTAATAAGCCGCTCATTGTTCATCCTCGGATTGTTCGCGCTCTAGGTTAGTCGCTTGAGCGCCAGTGGCAAGGCCCGCCCGACCCCAACCGCACGGCCCGCGTTAGCGCAATCATCGCCTGATAGCGCTGACACGCACCAAACCTGTCGTTTTTCGGCTTTTCGCTTTGGGTAAAGGCAGTTTAAGACGACGCCAAAGCCCACCGCCACTTGGCGGCCCCCTGACGATCAAGGAGCGCATCATGACCATCACCATCGGCATCAATGGCTTTGGCCGCATTGGCCGCAGCACCCTTAGCCATATCGCGGAATCGGCGCGTGACGATGTAAAGGTGGTTCGGATCAACGCCACAGGTCCACTGGAAACCGCTGCACACCTCATCCGCTATGATTCCGTGCATGGCCGCTTTCCCGGCACCGTCACTTTGGGCAATGGCACCATGGATCTGGGCCGCGGCGCATTTGACGTGATGTCCACATATAACATGGACGAACTCGACTGGTCCGGAATTGATGTCGTGTTGGAATGCACTGGCAATTTCAACGATGGTGAAAAAGCCAAAAAGCACCTTGAGCGCGGCGCAAAATCCGTGCTGATCTCAGCGCCCGCCAAAAATGTGCAAAAGACCATCGTCATGGGCGTGAACGATCATCTGTTGGCCAAGGGCGATGTGATGATCTCGAACGGGTCTTGCACCACCAATTGCCTCGCGCCTTTGGCAAAGGTGCTGGATGCGGCGATCGGGATCGAAAGCGGTATCATGACAACGATCCACGCCTACACGGGTGACCAGCCGACACTGGATCGCCGCCACAATGACCTCTACCGCGCGCGCGCCGCTGCCATGTCGATGATCCCCACCTCAACGGGTGCCGCCAAAGCACTCGGCGAAGTGCTGCCGCAACTCAAAGGCAAACTCGACGGCTCCGCGATCCGCGTGCCCACGCCCAATGTTTCCTGCGTCGATCTCACCTTCGTCGCCAAGAAAGACGTCACCGCCGCCGATGTGAACGAAGCAGTCCGCGCCGCAGCAGAAGGCGAGATGAAAGGGATCCTCGGCTATGATCCTGCGCCGAAAGTTTCCATCGACTTCAACCACACCACCGAAAGCTCCATCTTCGCCCCGGAACAAACCAAAGTCATGGGCAGCCGCCTTGTGCGCGTTCTGGCTTGGTATGACAACGAATGGGGCTTCTCGGTCCGCATGGCCGATGTTGCCGTCGCCATGGGCCGCTTGCTCTGATCCTACTGGCTTATTGCCAAACGCCCGCCCCTCCGGCGGGCGTTTTCGTTTTCTGCCCCCCTCGACAGCGGTCCCCCCGGCAGGGCATAAGATCACAACCCAAAGCGGAGGATGGGATGACCACGCAAATCTCAATCACACTCGGCGTGATCATCCTCGCGGCTATCGGGTTTGACCTCTTCACAACAGGCGGAGACAGCCTCTTGTTCCTGACCAAGAAGCTTGTCGACCTTATCGAGTGGCTGGCCTTTTGGCGTTAAGCCCTAGCGCCCATAGCGCTCTTTGAGCGCTTCATTGACCGCAGGCGGCACGAACTTCGACACATCCCCGCCGAGCCGCGCAATTTCCTTGACCAAACGCGACGCAATGGCCTGACGCCGCGCATCTGCCATCAAGAACACCGTCTCTACGCTGGCGTCCAAGGCGCGGTTCATCCCCACCATCTGAAACTCATACTCAAAATCTGCCACCGCGCGCAGGCCGCGAATGATCACCGATGCTCCGACATCGCGGGCGCAATCAATCAACAAATTCTCAAACGGGTGCACCACAATCTCTGTGCCGGTCTCAGCAACCATTGCCGCGCATTCGCCCTGGATCATCGCCACCCGCTCTTCGAGGCTAAAGAGCGGCCCCTTATCGCGGTTGATCGCAACGCCAATCACCAAACGATCCACCAAAGAACATGAGCGACGGATGATATCCGTATGCCCATAGGTGATTGGATCATAGGTTCCCGGATAGAGGCCGATACGCATGATTAGTCTGTCCCCCGTTTTCACTTGCCCGGCACGCAACATTATTGCGCCCTGCTTTGCAAGTGCAGAAAATCATTGGCCCTACCCAAGCTGCGTGTAAAGCGAACAGAGCGCGGGATCAGACCACTCGCGTCACCGCCCCATGATCATGTCTTCAAGTGCTGTCTTTTCCATAGACAACTCATCAAGCCGCGCCTTCACAACGTCGCCGATCGTGACAATCCCGACCAAAACACCATCCTGCGTCACAGGCATATGGCGAAACCGCCCATCCGTCATGCGCTGCAACACCGCGTCCATCTCGTCGCCCGGCGCACAGCACGACGGATTACGCGTCATCAGCTCCTCGGTCTTCATCGTCAGACACACCGCACCTCGAACCGACAAAGCGCGCACGATATCGCGCTCAGACAAGATCCCATCAACACCATTGCCCTCTTTCGAGACCACAACGCCGCCAATACGCCGCTGTGTCAGGAGGTCGGCCACCTCACCAATCTTTGTGTCCGGCGTCACAGTAATCACCGGATGATCTCCCTTGGCCTTAAGAATTTGGTGCACGAGCATGGTGAGCCTCCCTATTGCCTTAACAAATAACCGACAAAGGAAATTGAAATTTCCTTTCTCCCAGCGTCACCCTCGCGCAACTTTCTGTCAAGTCAGCTGTTGCTCTCATCGGGGTTTCCTTCCAAGCGGCTCACCTCTGCGCGCATTCCCGCCACCAAGCTTTCCGCAAAGCGGTTCAGCCGCTCCAAACGGCGGTCATCGGCATGACGGATCAGGTAAAACGAGCGCGTCAGGCTGATATGGCTGGCCAATACCCGCCGCACGCCCCGCGCGGCCGGGATAGCAAAGTCATGCACCATCCCCAGCCCCATACCTTGCCGCACCCATTGAAACTGCACCGAAGCCGAGTTCGACGCCAAAGCCACGCGCTCCACCCCGAGGTCGCCCAAGTAGTCCAATTCCTTGTCAAAAATCATATCCGGGATATAGCCAATCATGCGATGCCCGGCCAAATCCTCAGGCGCCTCAATCGAGGGATGGTTTTTGAGATAGCTGCGCGCCGCCGCAAGACTCAGGCGATAATCGGTGATTTTTTGAACCATCAACCGCCCCGCCGTTGGTGGCGATACCCCGATCGCCATATCCACTTCGCGCTTGGAGAGGTTCAGGACCCGTGGCAAGGCCACAATCTGGACATCAAGCTCCGGGTTTGCCGCGCAAATCTCTGCACAAACCTGTGGCAGCAGGAAATTCGCGCAGCCATCCGGCGCACCAATGCGGATCTGCCCCGAAACGCCGCTGCCCACCCCCTGCACCTCTTCCAAGGCACCTGCCATCGCTTGCTCCACCGCTTCCGCATGCGGCACCAAACGCTGCCCCGCATCGGTCAGCGCATAGCCCTGTGGAGATTTCGCAAAAAGCGGCGCGCCAAAGGAGTCCTCCAGCTTGGTCACTCGCCGCCCCACTGTCGCCGGGTCCACTTTCAACCCCCGCCCCGCCGCTGACAGGCTCTCAGCGCGTGCAACCGCAAGGAAAACCCGTATATCATCCCAATCCACTCGCACCTCCTGCATTTATGCAAAATCTTTTTGGAATCTTGCCGCTTCCAGAGGCATCTATGCAAGGGTAATGTCGCATCAGAGTTTTGGAGGAGTTCCCATGAAAGAGATCGGTCACTGGATCAACGGCAAGCGCGTCGCAGGCACGTCAGGTCGTTTTGCAGATGTTTTCAACCCCGCCACTGGCGAAGTGCAGGCCAAATTGGCACTGGCATCAAAGGCCGAGCTGGACGCAGCGGTCGCAGATGCCGCCGCGGTGCAGCCTGCTTGGGGGGCCACAAATCCACAACGCCGGGCGCGCGTTATGATGGAATTCGTCCGTCTGATTAACCGCGACATGGATAAATTGGCCGAAGCGCTCTCCGCAGAACACGGCAAGACCTTCCCAGACGCCAAAGGCGATGTGCAGCGAGGCCTCGAAGTAATCGAGTTCTGCATCGGCGCACCACATCTGTTGAAAGGCGAATTCACCGATAGCGCGGGCCCCGGCATCGACATGTATTCCATGCGCCAACCCGTCGGTGTTGCAGCAGGCATCACGCCGTTCAACTTCCCGGCCATGATCCCGCTTTGGAAAATGGGCCCCGCGCTCAGCGCTGGTAACGCGTTTATTCTCAAGCCCTCCGAGCGCGACCCGTCCGTGCCATTGATGCTGGCAGAGCTGCTCAAAGAAGCAGGCTTGCCCGATGGCCTCCTGCAAGTTGTCAACGGCGACAAGGAATCGGTCGACGCGATCCTCGACAACGAAACCGTCGCGGCTGTGGGCTTCGTTGGCTCGACACCGATTGCCTCCTACATCTACTCGCGCGGCTGCGCGAACGGCAAACGCGTGCAGTGTTTCGGTGGGGCCAAGAACCACATGATCATCATGCCCGACGCGGACATGGAACAAGCCGCTGACGCGCTTGTCGGCGCAGGCTATGGCGCTGCAGGCGAGCGCTGCATGGCGATCTCGGTCGCGCTTCCCGTCGGCGAAGAAACCGCAGACCGCCTGATCGAGGCGCTCGTGCCGCGCATCGAAAAACTCAAGGTCGGCCCTTACACGGCGGGCAATGACGTGGATTACGGCCCAGTTGTAACCGCCGCCGCCAAAGCCAACATTCTGCGCCTCGTCGAAACAGGCGTAGAACAAGGGGCAAAGCTGGTTGTCGATGGCCGGAACTTCAAGCTGCAAGGCTACGAAGATGGCTTCTTCGTCGGCCCGCATCTCTTTGACCATGTCACCAAGGATATGGACATCTACAAGCAAGAAATCTTCGGTCCGGTCCTCTCGACAGTGCGCTGCCAATCCTATGAAGAAGCGCTGAAAATGGCGATGGACCACGAATACGGCAACGGAACGGCGATCTTCACCCGCGACGGCGACACTGCGCGCGATTTCGCCAACCGTGTGAACGTCGGCATGATCGGCATCAACGTGCCAATCCCCGTGCCGCTGGCCTATCACACCTTTGGTGGCTGGAAGAAATCTGCCTTTGGCGATCTCAACCAGCATGGGCCGGATGCGTTCCGTTTCTATACCCGCACCAAAACCATCACCTCGCGCTGGCCTTCGGGCATCAAGGAAGGCTCGGCCTTCAACTTCAAAGCGATGGACTAACAAGCAACGCGAGGGGCCCTGCCCCTCGCGCTTTGCCCCATATTTGAAAACAGAGAGTAATTTGCGGCAGGTTGAAACACTGCCGCAAAGATTTGAAGTGAAACACCCCCTCAAATCAAAGCGGGAGGAAACCTCATGGATTTCGCATTAAGCGAAGAGCAGCAGGCCATTTTCGATATGGCCTATGCCTTTGGCCAAGAACATATCGCGCCTTTTGCCCGTGAATGGGAAAAGGCCGAAACAATTCCGAAAGAGCTTTGGTCGAAAGTGGCCGAGTTGGGATTGGGCGGAATTTATGTCTCGGAAGAATACGGCGGGTCTGGTCTGTCCCGGCTAGACGCAACATTGGTCTTTGAAGCTTTGGCCATGGCTTGCCCTGCGGTGGGCTCCTTCTTGTCGATCCACAACATGTGCGGCGGGATGATCGACAAATTCGGCTCGGACGAGGTCAAGGCCAAATGGCTGCCAGTGCTGTGCTCCATGGAAAAGGTATTTTCCTATTGTTTGACAGAGCCCGGATCAGGCTCGGATGCCGCAGCATTGCGAACCCGCGCAGAGCGCACCAATGAGGGCTATCGCCTGAATGGCACCAAATCCTTCATTTCGGGTGGTGGCTATTCGGATGTTTATGTTGTGATGTGCCGCACTGGCGAGGACGGGCCAAAGGGCGTGTCCACTTTGATCGTGGAAGATGGCGCAACAGGCCTGTCATTTGGCGGGCTGGAAGACAAGATGGGATGGCGCGCACAGCCAACCTCTCAGGTGCAATTTGACGATTGCGTGGTGCCTCACGAGAATCGCATCGGCGACGAGGGCCGTGGTTTTGTCTATGCCATGGCAGGGCTTGACGGCGGGCGGCTGAACATTGCGGCCTCCGCTTTGGGCGGCGCACAGGCCGCGCAGGATCAAACCTTGATCTACATGGGCGAGCGCAAGGCATTCGGAAAACCCATCGATCAATTTCAAGGCCTGCAATTTCGCTTGGCCGAATGTGCCGTCAAACTGGAAACGGCCCGAATTTTCCTTCGCCAAGCCGCATGGAAACTCGACAATGCCGCCCCAGACGCCACCAAATTTTGTGCCATGGCCAAAATGTATGTCACCGATGCCTCCTTCGAAGTGGCCAATCAATGCCTCCAGTTACATGGCGGGTATGGCTATCTCGCGGATTATGGCATCGAGAAAATCGTCCGCGATTTGCGCGTGCATCAGATTCTGGAAGGCACCAACGAAATCATGCGCGTGATCGTCTCGCGTCAGATGCTGGCGGCCCGATGAGCGATCTCCTTCTTCGCATAGAAGGCCATGCCGGGCGCGCCACGCTCAATCGACCTGCGGCGCTCAACGCGCTGACCTATGACATGGCCAATGCGCTGGAGGCCGCGCTAGATCAGTGGCGCGATGATCCTTTGGTGCAACTGGTCGTGATCGATGCGGTGGGGCCTCGCGCCTTTTGTGCCGGCGGCGACATAGCAGATCTTTATGCGACGGGAAAAGCCGGGGATGTGGCCTTTGGCCAGCGCTTTTGGGCCGATGAATACCGCCTCAATGCCAAGCTTTCCGAATATCCAAAACCCATCGTGACCTTGATGCAGGGCTTCACAATGGGTGGTGGGGTTGGCGTCGGATGTCACGCATCGCACCGCATCGTCGGAGAAAGCGCGCAAATCTCCATGCCAGAATGCGGCATTGGTCTGGTGCCAGACGTGGGCGGCTCTCGGCTTTTGGCGCGGGCGCCGGGGCGGATGGGGGCCTACCTTGGGCTGACAACCGCGCGCATGGGGCCGGGATGCGCTATTCGCGCAGGTTTTGCCGATCACTTCGTGCCTGAAGCCGATTGGCCCGCACTGATTAGCCAAATCTGTGCGACAGGTCGGCCTGACATTCCCCAACACCCCACGCCGGACGCTCCTCTGTTTTCTCATCAAACCGAGGTGGACCGCCTCTTTGTCGCTTCCTCGCTGCACAGTTTGCTTGCCGATCTCGCAAACGATCCCGGCGATTTTGCCGCCGCAACCCGAAAATCCATTCTTCGCAACTCGCCTTTGTCCATGGCCGCCACGCTCCTTATGCTGCCGCGCCTTGCGTCCTCCACGTCAATCCGCGATGCACTGACCCTTGAATACCGCTTCACGGCGCGCGCTATGGCCGAAGGAGATTTTCTCGAAGGTATCCGCGCGGCAATTATCGACAAGGACAGAGCCCCGAAATGGCGTCATGATGCCACCCAAGACCTGACCGCAGCGGCCGAGGCGATGCTCGCCCCCCTGCCCCAAGACCTGACATTCTAAGGGAGAAGACCATGAAAATCGGCTTTATCGGATTGGGCAATATGGGCGCACCTATGGCTCAGAACCTTGCCAAGGCGGGCCATAGCCTCACTGGATTTGATGTGGCAGGCGTTCGTGTTGACGGTGTCACCGCTGCTTCCACCGCCGCACAAGCCGCCATGGATCAAGACGTGGTCATCACCATGCTGCCAAATGGCGCGATCCTGCGGTCCGTTGCTGCCGAAATCATCTCCGCCATGCGCGCAGGGGCCGTGCTCACCGATTGCTCGACCGTCGATGTCGACAGCGCGCGCGCTGTGGCGGACATGGCCACAACAGCCGGAGCGTCAGCACTGGACGCGCCGGTATCGGGTGGGGTTGGCGGGGCCACGGCAGGCACACTCACCTTCATGGTGGGCGGCCCCGACGCGGCCTTTGCCAAGGTCCAACCCCTGTTTGAGGTGATGGGCCAAAAGGCCGTGCATTGCGGTGCCGCAGGCGCGGGCCAATCCGCCAAGATTTGCAACAACATGATCCTCGGCGTGACCATGATCGCCACATGCGAAGCCTTTGCGCTGGCCGACAAACTGGGACTGGACCGTCAGAAAATGTTTGACGTGGTCTCTACCTCCTCAGGGTATAGCTGGACGATGAACGCTTATTGCCCTGCACCGGGTGTCGGGCCGAAATCGCCTGCCGATAACGCCTATAAGCCCGGTTTTGCCGCTGAATTGATGCTCAAGGACTTGGGCCTGTCGCAACAAGCGGCCACCTCTGCCGATGCCGATACCCCCATGGGGCAATTGGCCCTCGAACTTTATCGCCGCTTTGTCGAAGATGAAAATGGCCGCGGCATGGATTTCTCCGCCATGCTCCCGCGCTTCGAACAGCGTTCGCGCGGGTGAGCTGGCTTCACGAGGCCTCCGCCCTTCAGGGCCTCGCGCCGGGTGACCAATCCCGGCTCAACGCGCTCACGCCGATCACCTTGCCTGCGGGCAGCGTGATCTTCCGCCCTGGTGACGCGGCTCAAGGCTATGCCGTCGTGCTCTCAGGCCGTGTCGATGTCTCGATGACAGGGGCTTCGGGCCGCGAAATGCTGCTCTATTCCGTCGCTCCCGGCCAAAGCTGCATTCAAACCACCTTGGGACTGCTCAGCGACAGCGATTATTCCGCCGAAGCCCAAACCGCCACGGAAACCCGCCTTGTGGTGATCCCGCGCGGCCTCTTTCTTGACCTTCTCGACAATTCCGCCCCCTTTAGAACCCTTGTCTTCAGCGCCTTTGCTGACCGCATGACGATGATGCTCAAGCTGGTAGAAACCGTGGCCTTCACGCGCGCCGAGTGCCGTCTTGCCGCCCGCGTCCTTACGCTGTCAGAACATGGCCCAATCCACGCGACCCAAGGAGAACTGGCAGCCCAGGTCGGCACCGCGCGCGAAGTCGTTAGCCGCCGGTTCGACGCCTGGACCCGAAAAGGATGGATCCGCACCGGGCGCGGCGAAGTCACCGTGATCGACCGCGCCGCTCTACAAGATCTCGCGCAATCTGATATGTGACGCCGTCACAGACATCGCCTTGGGATTGCGCTAGCCTGCTTTCAATGACCAACCATTGGAGGACGTCATGACCAAGAATGTCGGCGGCATCGACCGCATCATCCGCATCGCCCTCGGGGCCGCGCTCCTGCTCGGCTTCGCCTTCAACTCGGGCGGCGGCTACAGCTGGCTCTACCTGCTCGGTATCGTGCCCCTGGCCACTGGCCTGATGGGCTGGTGCCCACCCTACGCGATCTTCGGGTTCAACACCTGCTCGATGAAGAAATAATGAAATTGGGGGGCTCTGTGCCCCCAGTTTCTCACGCGATCTTACTCCGCCGCAGTCTTGTGGCGCTCCAAGAGCGGCTTGAGGTAATGCCCGGTATGGCTCCGCGCAACCTCGGCCACCTCTTCTGGTGTGCCCTTGGCCACGATCTCGCCCCCGCCATCGCCCCCTTCAGGACCAATATCAATGATCCAATCGGCGGTCTTGACCACATCAAGATTGTGCTCGATCACCACCACTGAATTGCCCTGATCAACCAATTCATGCAGCACCTCAAGCAGCTTGCGGACATCCTCGAAATGCAGCCCCGTGGTCGGCTCGTCGAGGATATAAAGCGTGCGCCCCGTCGAACGGCGCGCCAATTCCTTCGACAGTTTCACCCGCTGTGCCTCGCCCCCAGACAGCGTCGTCGCCTGTTGACCCACCTTGATATAGCCCAAGCCAACGCGCATCAGCGCATCCATCTTCTCCCGGATCGAAGGCACTGCCGCAAAAAACCCCTGCGCGTCCTCAACCGTCATATCAAGAACGTCTGCTATGCTCTTGCCTTTAAACCTTATTTCCAAAGTTTCGCGATTGTAACGCTTGCCCTTGCAGGTCTCGCAGGTCACGTAAACATCGGGCAGGAAATGCATCTCGATCTTGATCAAGCCATCGCCCTGACACGCCTCACAGCGCCCCCCCTTGACGTTGAACGAAAAACGCCCCGGCTGATATCCACGCGCCTTGGCCTCAGGCAATCCCGAAAACCAATCCCGGATCGGGGTGAACGCGCCCGTATAGGTCGCCGGATTAGAGCGTGGCGTCCGCCCAATCGGGCGCTGGTCAATGTCGATCACCTTATCAAGATATTCAAAGCCTTTGATCGTCTCGCAGGGCGCCGGGGTTTCCCGCGCGCCATTGAGCCGCATCGCCGCCGTTTTGTAGAGCGTCTCGATCGTCAGCGTTGATTTTCCGCCCCCCGACACACCCGTCACACAAACAAATTTTCCAAGCGGGAAATCCGCCGTCACCTCTCGCAGGTTGTTGCCTGTGGCCTTCACCACGCTCAGGGTCTTGCCATTACCTTTGCGCCGCACACCGGGCACCGCGATCTCCCGCGCCCCCGACAGGTATTGCCCTGTCAGCGATGCAGGATCCTTGGCCACAAACTCCGGTGTTCCATGCGACACCACCTGCCCGCCATGCACCCCCGCGCCCGGACCGATGTCAAAGACGTAATCCGCCTCTCGGATGGCTTCTTCGTCATGCTCCACCACCAACACCGTATTGCCCTGATCGCGCAGGTTTTTCAGCGTCTCCAACAGCCGGGTATTGTCGCGCTGATGCAACCCGATCGAGGGTTCATCCAAAACATAAAGCACCCCCGTCAGCCCCGAACCAATCTGACTTGCCAGTCTAATCCGCTGGCTCTCCCCCCCCGAAAGCGTGCCCGCAGCACGCGCCAGCGTCAGGTAATCCAGACCAACATTGTTCAAAAAGCCCAAACGCTCCCGGATCTCCTTCAAGATCACTCGGGCAATCTCATTTTTCTGCTTCGTAAGGTGGTCTGGCACGGTCTCTACCCACGCCAAAGCCTCGCGGATCGATTTCTGCACCACCTGCCCCACGTGTTGCCCGGCGATCTTCACCGCCAACGCCTCCGGCTTCAGTCGATAGCCGCCGCAAGAGCCACAAGGCCGATTATTCTGATATTGCTCAAACTCCTCGCGCACCCAGTTTGAATCCGTCTCGCGATAGCGGCGCTCCATATTGGGCACCACCCCTTCAAACACCCGGCTGATCTGATAGACGCGCCCGCCCTCGTCGTAACGGAAGAGGATTTCCTCCTCGCCTGACCCCCTGAGAAACACCTCTTGGGCCTTTTCGGGCAGGTCTTTCCATCGTGCCTTGGGATCAAACCCGTAATGTTTCGCCAAGGCTTCGATAGTCTGCAAGAAATAGGGCGATTTGCCCTTCCGCCACGGCGCAATCGCCCCATCCGCCACCCGCAACGCATGGTCTGGCACCATCAGCCGTTCATCAAAAAACAGCTCCATTCCCAATCCGTCACATTGCGGACAGGCCCCAAAGGGCGCGTTGAATGAAAAAAGCCGCGGCTCGATTTCCGGAATGGTAAACCCCGACACCGGGCACGCGAACTTCTCGGAAAATGTTATCCGCTCAGGCTCGCCCTCAGCAGGTGCCGTCTCCAAAATCGCGATCCCTTCCGCAAGGTTCAGCGCGGTCCGGAAACTATCTGCCAGACGCACATCCAACCCCTCGCGCACCACGATCCGGTCCACGACAACATCAATATCGTGGCGCAATTTTTTATCGAGCGCAGGCACATCTTCGATCTCGTAGAAACCGCCATCAACCTTGACCCGCTGAAAGCCCTGCTTGCGAAGCTCCAGCATCTCCTTGCGATACTCGCCCTTCCGGTCCCGCACGATCGGGGCCAATAGATAGGCCCGCGTGCCTTCCGGCATCGCCATCACCTGATCCACCATATCTTGCACCTGCATCGCCTCAATCGGCTTGCCTGTGGCCGGGCTGAACGGCGTGCCCACCCGCGCATAGAGCAGTCGCATATAATCATAGATTTCCGTCACCGTGCCCACGGTCGAACGCGGGTTCTTCGACGTCGTCTTTTGCTCAATCGAGATCGCCGGACTCAGACCCGAAATATGGTCCACATCAGGTTTCCCCATCATATCAAGGAATTGCCGGGCATAGGCCGACAGGCTTTCGACATAACGGCGCTGGCCTTCCGCATAGATCGTGTCGAAGGCCAAAGATGACTTTCCAGACCCCGAAAGCCCCGTGATCACCACCAATTGGTCGCGTGGGATCGAGACATCAATATTCTTCAAATTATGCTCGCGGGCGCCCCGCACTTCGATTGTCTTCTGCTCGCTCATGCCCACCCCCGGGTTATTCCGCTAGACATAGGCCGATTTGGCAGAGTCTCCAACCTCAAAAAGAGAACAGAAAGGAAACATATCGCCTCAGATCGCAATAACCCGTTCGGATACTCCAACAACCCTTCTGCCCGTTTCCCGCAAAAGGCGAGTTGCCCTATATTCGTTCGCATGTCTGCTTATTCAAACATCGAGTCTCACATGTCAGCGTATCGCCATATCTCGGCCTCTGATGCCATCGCCCTGCATGCACGCCCCAATGTGATGCTGCTTGATGTCCGCTCCCCGGTGGAAATTGCCCAAACCGGAGCCGTGCGCGGCGCAAAACGCATCACCGCCATGGAGATCGCCAAGGCCGCGCAACGTGGCTCACCACTCTTCGACCGCGACTTTGAGCGGGCCGAAACGATTGTGGTCTATTGCGCCATTGGAGCCCGCTCCGCCCTCGTTGCCGACACTCTGCGCGGCATGGGCTATTCAGACGTTCGCACGCTCAACCAATTCAAGGACTGGCAAGCCGCAGGCGGGCCTGTCGAGTCTTTTTGAGGCAAACACCCTTTACACATTCCAAAAACTGTATATGTATGGGCTCAACCATTAGGAGCCCTCATATGTTCGGTTTTCTCAAAACTAGCCCCGCTGCCCCGCTCGCCGACGTCATCACCCGCGTCAGCCAAGGCGATATCACCTTGATCGACGTGCGCGACCATTCCGAAGTCGCAGGAGGCAAGGCTGCCGGGGCCGTGCATATCCCGTTGATGCGAATGCAAGATATGGCCGACCCCCGCCATCCCGATTGCCACCCCGTGTTCAAAAGCGGCAAACCCATTGCGCTCTATTGCGCGTCTGGTGCCCGCTCAGGCATGGCCGCACGGATCTTGGGCCAACTCGGCTACGACGATGTCACCAATATCGGCGGGCTTGCTCATTGGGCAAAGGCCGGCGGCGCGCTTGAGCGCTAAGCCATTCAA
>OBMK010001764.1_pt1 | contig 17595 bp, 27 predicted proteins | sample 1539081 | NCBI WGS metagenome assembly OBMK01 (sample SAMEA3355528, study PRJEB22509) | marine metagenome | biome: marine; feature: river plume; material: water | place: USA | collected 2010-08-07 | depth 0.5 m | reverse complement strand
AGTTCGCAGACGGCCAGAACTATTGGAAGTTCAAAGGCGGCGACACTTACTTGGTTGAGGACCTAGACAGAGAGCAGGATGCTATGGCATTCGTAGCCGCTCTGGTTATGGAGAACGGCATCGGATACAAAGAGTATCCAAGTGCTGTAATGCCTGTCAAGGAGTGGGCTTGGGGATTGCCAGACGATGGTGGCGAAGAACAGTCGTGCAGAGACTACTACCTATCGCAGGTAAAGCGAGTTTCACCTAACAATCTAAAGGATCGTAAGACGGTGAATGATCGTACATGGATCACCAAAGGCATGACGGAGACGGAGATGGAGGTAATGCTTTAAGCATTACTTTACCAAAAGGGGTTGACATACTATTCGAACGATAGTATAATATATTATATTAACACAACGAGGGCACTACATGAAACAGTTATATGAATCTACTCCAAGAGAAAAGCAACTAGCGACATTTGGTCGTAAGATGATGGATTACAGTGAGACGGCCTCAATGGCAGGTCTAAAGAACGAAGAGATCCGTCCTTACAACGATCTGTCTGAGGTAGGGTATATGCTTACCCAAGTAAGCGATCGTACGGTGTTCAATGAGCACCAGCAGAAGGTAATTGATGACTTTGAAAAGTTTGAAGGCTCGAATCTTCCACAAGGAGGTCCGTGCTTAAGAACAACTTTTTAATTACCAAAAGTGGTTGACATCAGTATACTTTGATCGTATACTGTAAGAGTAAATTAAAACAAGTTGAGGGACTTAATAATGAATATGATAAAACTAAATGAAGGCAGTTACAAGATCAGAGGCAAAGACGTGGACCTAACCGGAATGGTATTTCCATTGGTTGAAGGGTACAAGGTTGGAGCCAAGGGTGGATACATTACCGTTGACGCTAAGTCAGTAGGTGGCTTTCCAGATCGTAACATTAAGATTTCAGTCAGTGATGCGGATGCATGCTACGAAGCTGTCGACGACAGTGTTAAGGCAACTAAGCGTGAAGAGACAGATGAGGAGACTATCGAACGACTCCGTGAACGGTTCGACATGTTGGAAGACATGACTAAAGCTACCAAGCGAGGCGATGTACGTGCAATGATCGTATCAGGACCTCCAGGTGTAGGTAAGTCACATGGTGTTGAGAAAGTACTAGGCAAGCATGACTTGATTCAGCAGATTGCTAACGATGATCGTCCTGCCAAGTACGAAGTTGTCAAAGGTGCTATGTCAGCGATTGGTTTGTATTGCAAGCTCTACAAGATGGCCGACAAGGATAACGTTGTGGTGTTTGATGACTGTGACAGTATCTTCAGCGATGAGTTGAGCTTGAACATTTTAAAAGCCGCACTGGACAGCAAGAAGAATAGACGCATATGTTGGAACACTGATAGTTTCAAGTTACGTAACGAAGGTGTACCAGATAGCTTTGCATTCAAAGGCAGTGCTATCTTTATTACCAACATCAAGTTCGACAACGTGAAGTCCAAGAAGATGAGGGATCACTTGGAAGCATTAGAATCACGTTGTCACTATATCGACCTAACGATTGATACCGATCGTGAGAAAATGTTACGTATAAAGCAGATCACTAATGATGGTATGCTAGACGAGTATAAGTTAACAGAAGAAACAGTCGACGAGATTGTAGACTTTGTTGACATTAATAAGAAACGACTAAGAGAGCTGTCATTGCGTACAGTACTTAAGGTTGCCGACTTAGCCAAAGCGTTTCCTACCAAGTGGGAAGCAATGGCCGAGAATACTGTGATGAAACGCTAAGTGCCCTCTAAGCGTCATCGCAGTTCGATCGAGTAACTCAGCAAGCCCTCACGCTGTACTCGATCACTCCGAAGCCCGGGTTGAGCAATGCTCCCCGGGTTTCACCTTCTCTAACTTATTATATTGAAACCCCTACTTATGCTAGGTTGCGTATCCTCTAGACTAATGCTATATTATATGTATAGCAACACAAAGGAGAAACGCTATGACACAAGGAATGATTATTTACGCTATTATCTGTGTAATCTTAGGCATCACTTTTATGGCACTAGGTGATTTAATACTTGGAACACTTGTTGCACTATGCGGTCCGCTTTGGTTAACCATACAAGCAAACGCAGATGAAACAGATGAAGATGAGGAGGATTACTAATGGAACTTTTAATCAACGTGGTGTTTGCATTTTTCTTTGGCTTAGGTTGTGCCGCAATGCTGTCAATGCTAATGGGACTCATATGGATGTTCTGGGATATGTTTAAACCCACAAAACAAACCAGAGATTAAATTGCAATTAGGGGTTGACACTGGCCCCTAATTAGTCTATAATACATAGTATATTAAATAAAAGAGGGCAAACAATATGAGTTACATTTTAGACAAGTTCGAAGCTGGTGAAGTACATGTACAAGAAGGCGCAGTAGGTTGGTTGATGAGTGACGGAGAGTTCCGTCCATTGATGAGCGATGCTGTAGCAGAACTCAAAGACGCAGGCAAGATATGTGCCACAACAGTTGTACGCACAGAAGTAGCTAGGAAGCTGTACACACAAAAGACTCTAGCTGAATACACTATAGCACAGAAGAACCGTACAGCAGAACAGATCCGCGAAGAACGCTTTGAAGCACTAGCGGCTATGGGTCCTGGTGTTGAGATGGTTAATGTAATAACAGGTGAGCGATACACTACATAGCCAAAAGAGGTTGACAGCATCCCTTAATTGCTGTATAACTATACTATAAATTAAACACAACGAGGGCACTATGACAACACTAATAGCAAAAGAACTAAACGATTACACAGTAGCTGAGATCCAGACTATTATGGACACAGCAGAGCAGTCAGCAAAGACTGCACAGCATGACTTCCTACAGCAATGGAACGACTCTACAGGCGGCAACCAATACGGTGAGCCAATGTACTGTGGCTTTGCTTGGGTTAACATCTACGGCGTTAAAGGCAACACCAAGCTAGGTAAACGCTTTAAGCAAGCAGGTCTAACTAAAGACTACACGCAAGCCTACAGCATATGGAACCCAGGTAAGTACGGCGGACAGAGTATGGACGTTAAAGAAGCAGGTGCTAGTGCATACGCCGCAGTGCTTAATGCTTATGGCTTCCGTGCTAGTGCAGGTAGCAGAGCAGATTAGGCACTAGGGCCTAGCTGAGATACGTAAGGTATCAGGCGATCCTAGACTACACGATAGAGACTACGGAGAAAGGTAAGCAGAAATGTTTACCTTTTTTCTTCACCGAGGGGTAATAAAAAATAAAAAAAATTTTCGAAGGTCGGGGTTATATATGCTAAAACTGTTGCACTTTTACAACAGCCCTTAATCATCACTTTTTAAAATACACCGATGCAAAATCACCACCTCACTTCTGTAAGTACTTGACCCTAATTTTTTACGCGACTAATTTTTTTGGACACAGAACCCATTTCGGCCTATCCAACAAACTACAGCAACTCTATCCAACAAGTCACACTATTGTATTACTAGTGTGTGCATACACAGTCTAACTAATACTACTGTAGTACTTAGGACCATTTCGGGTCCTCTAGTATAGTAGCTAGAGTAAGTAACAGTATGAGCACCAATAGAAAGTGTCTATAGCATGTGCAGACTACGTTTAAACTTTGAACATGGTACTGCACAAGAGTTTATGGATGTTATAACCAATACAGCTACTATAAACTTATACTTGCGTAACATACACACTACACAATCAAACTGCAATACAATAGAGTTCGAGTCAAGTAAAGATAGGACTTATGCAATGCTGATGTTGTCAGATCCTTTGTACACTTTAACTCCTCTAGACTAATGTGCTTAAACGTAGTTGCACATACATAGCTATACGATATAAGACTCATCTTTTACAATATCAATGTTTAAGACTATTTGTAGGGCTACAGTTGATGTCAATAAGCATGGTTATGTAGAAACGTTTTATATAGTACGCAGAGTATACACAGTACTAGTCAATGGGGTAGAGGCTAAAATTTTGCGTAAAACTACTTCGTAGCTTGTATCTGCGTTAACCGCTTCGCGGCTTTTCTGGCGCAGGACCACTTCGTGGCTTAGGGTTTGTATGCAGTAATTTCTAGATGTTTGTGTAGAGGTTTGCGTAGACTACTGATCTGAACATAACCTTTAGATGCTAGTAGTGTGTGTAGCTGTGTATAGTTGTATCCGCTCTTGTGTACATCCCATACTTCGCCAGTGTCAGTTTCACGTTGCCATCCCCAGAATCCTGCTCGTGCATGTGCTAGTTTACTATTAGAGATCCATTGCTGTACGTGAAAGTCCATGTTAGGCAAACTCATATGTAGTTGTCCTCCAGGAGCAAGTATACGCATACACGCTTCTAGGTATCGTTCGCCATCTATAAAGCTCAGGTGTTCGAACATGTGTCTTGATGTTATGTGAGTTACTGTGTTAGCTGTACAGTGCTGATCTATCTCTGTAGCTGGGCATACAAAGTCTATGCCAGGTAAGTTGCGTATATCGCAAGTTTTGTAGCCTCTATGAGTAGGAGTTTCTCCGCATCCAAACTCAATACGCATTTAACTATTCTTTACAAAAAATACTAGGTCGTTTGCTGTTACATCACCTGATGTATAGTTAGGAATACTACTAGTTGGATCACTGTTAATACCACCGTTAGCTGTAACACGTAGCATAGCTATTTGTCCTTGGAAGTTAACTTCGCCACCGTTTGCAAATAACTGTGCATTTCCAAACATTACTTTACCTACTACTAGTCCTACATGGTCTGCACCTACAGGTGTAATACCGCCACCAGCCGCACTCATTACCACGCCCGATGTTAGGTTCTTTGCAAACTTTTGCCAACTACTACCGTTGTACCATGCTTTCATATAGATCCAGTCGTCTGGTACAACTTGATAGTTTTGTCCGGTACTGGTCCAGTTACCGCCACCTGATCCATCACCGCTTCTAATACTAACTGTTTTATAGTCTGAACTGTTAACGAATGTTTGGAAAGCATATGTGTTTAGTTCACTACCAGTTGAGTTGCTCACGTGTCCTACACTTGCTATTAGACCTTTGTCTTCTGAACTTGCTTGGAACATACCTGAATTAGGTTTGAATATTGCTTCCATACTAAATCTGTTTGTGCTGTTGTTAACTGGAGATGCAAAACGCTTTTCGTAAAATGCTGTATTACTTCCATCAAAGCTCAATGCAGGACCGCCATTGTATGCATTACCAATAACGCTAATGCCAGCACCTAGTCCAACTAGATTACCTGCAACAGCTTCTTGAAAGCCTGATGCATTTGGTATACTTGTAACTACTACATCGTCTCCGTCACTTGCTCCCCAAGCAACTGCACTAATACGTTCATTAGGAGTTTCTACTGTAATGTACTCACCTTGCTTAATAGCAACACCAGTTCGTTCAAGTACGCCACCAGGTAGTAGTTCTATATCTTTTTCAATATAATCTAATAACTGTATTGTATTAACTGTTGTAGTTATTGCTATACTTACAGTAGCAGGAAAGTTGCCTCTATTGACTAAGTTTACACTGCACACTGTCATACCATCTGTGGTACCTTGAGCTAAACTCTGTGCAAGGTTTGCTATTAAGTCTTCTGCTCCGAATCTGCCAGCGGCCATAATATACTCCTATTTAATAATACTATTTACCTTAAAGGTACTGGACTTAGTTGGTTCCTTAACATCTTCTCTGTACTAAGGTTTAGTTTACCAGTTGTCCACGATAGCTTGTCTAGATCTAGAATTGATCTATCGTTGATTGATTTAAAGATAGCTTCTGCAAGTACATGATGATTGTCACGTAGCATATGGTTTATACGTTGATCTGGAATTCCTCTAGCATAATATTTTTCCATAGCTTTCGGACTAGTAAACTCTGTTTCACATACAGCATGGAATAAACTTCCTCTAACAGGCACAGTTCCGTCATGTAATACATCAGTAGTATTATTAAATCCAGGTATTATTATTAATTCAATACCTTTTTTATTTAGGTCTTGTGCATACCAATTCCACCAAGCAGTAGTAGCATCGTATTTCCATGCATCCACATAACCTTTTTGTATGTGTTTATAGTATTGCTCTACAGCATCAATTTGATCTTGCGTAATACCAAACTTGCCTGCTGGCCAGTTAATCATATTCTCGTAGTTACTAATATTAGGATGTTCCCATAGAAACCAATGCCTTACACAAGCTGTCATTACAATAACTACAGTATCACCACGCTTAATATTCTTAGCAACTTTATAGTCTTCTACAAACTTCATACAGATCCATTCGTTAGCAACTCCATAGTCTGCTTGACTTAGATGATCAACTTTGAGTAGTCTTGCTAAATTCTTTGTCCATTGCCAGTCACAATTCTCGTGGTTGACTGCATAGCTATCTCCATAAACCCATAGCTTACTCATAGTGTATACTCAAAGTTTTGACAAGTTGACCCACGGCTTAATAGTTGTGCTCCGTTTCGTAAATGAAACTTCTCTGCCATAAGTGTAAGCGGACTTAGTGTCACATATCTTTCTACTTCAGGATATTCTTTACTAATATGCTTTGCAGTTTCAAATACTATTTCTCTTCCGGCGCCCTTATCATAACTCCATACTGTATAAAATACAGCAACCTTTTCTCCCACTAGATCTAAATCTTGTTCATCTTGTGGTACTCGGTTTGTATATGCTACACAAATAACTGCTCTTGGACCTACAAAATCAACAGGAGCATGTTCTGCATATTGGTCTTCATACAGTGCATACACTTCGCGTGGTTTAGTAACTCTCCATTGAGAATCAATGTGGGGGCGTACTGGATCGTCTTTAATGATATCTTTTACAATATCGTAATCAATTTTTGTTAGCATTTATATTTCGTCACCTGGTAAATTGTTAATAAAGTTTCTTAACTTTGTTGAATCAGCTTCGGCTTTAATCTTTGCTACTGGAGCACCTTCGCTTGGATCTTCTGAAGTAGCATTGCTAGATCTTTTAAGTGAATCCATAATGCTAGTTCCTGTTTGAGAAGCTGATGCATAGTTGTTATCATCATCGTCTTCGTCACAGTCTACAATACGTAATGTGTCTACGTCAAACCCTAGATCAATCTTTTGTCCTACGCCTCCACTATTACGTGTTTTCATTAACTGCAATTGATAACGTCCACGCTCACGCATAGCTCTACTTGTAAAAATACCTAACACATTATCTGCTGTTTGTATCTTACTAAGACCACCACTGATATGCGAGTGATCAAATTCTATTTCTTCTACAGCACCACGGTTGAGCTGTGCGGCTGTAACAAATACTGTATTCAATTCCATTGCTAGATTACGTAGCTCTTCCGATACATACTTGTCTTTGATGTACAAGTTCTCTGCACTAACCTTTGCACCATTAGGCATAAGCAAATCTAAGTAATCAATTAATAGTACATCAATCTTACGTCCTGTTTTAATTTCAAACTCTTTAATATAACTTCTTACGTCATTAGGTGTCTTGCCACTAGGCATATACTTGACTTGGAATGCGCCGGCCTTCTTGCCTATCATCTTAACTTTTAGATCAACATCATCAATGCTTTTAAATACGTCACGACTTGGAATGCCTGTTACCATACTATCAACACGCATACTAACTAAACTTTCACTAAGTTCTAATGTCAAGTACAATACATTCATACCTGCTAGTGCCCAGTTTACTCCTAAGTTTGCTAGGAACAAACTCTTACCTGCACCTGAACCGCCTGCAAAGATATTCAGTTCGCCTCTGTTAAAGCCACCAAATAGTTTCTTATCAATAGCGGCCCACCCTGTACTCACTTGTCCGTTGTTACTTTTAATTGCTTCGAGTCTTGCTCTTGGATCTTTAAAGTAATCAGTGCCTAAGTCTTTCTGTAATCCTATCTGTACAGCCTTCTTTACTAGATCTTCTACTGGACCATACTCACCTTTTTCTAGTAAGTCTGCACCTTTAAGTATCGCCGCTTCTAGTGCCTTATGTCTACTAAACGTTTCAAACTCTTGCAATAACCAATCATAGTGACTGTCTTCTAGTTGTCCAGGATCTTTTAGATCAATTTGTGTTGCCGCATTAATAATATCAAATGTAGGCATAGCATTATGTTCAGTCACATAGTTAGTTAAAAACTCTGCACACTTATGTAATCTTCTATCAAACGCTTCTGGATTAAACACCGCCTGACATCTCACAAATGTTTCTGCATCTGTCATCATCATTTCTAGATACACTTTTTGTATATCATAACCATAGTCTGTGTTTTGTCTTGTTGCCATATTACTATTATACTGCCTTATACCATTGTTTGTCAAGTTCTATTTTAGTACGGGTTTTTGCTAGTACAGCACCAATACACGACCCTGGGTCACCTGGATTAGTAGGCACCCATACATTCTTCCATTTAGATGATATTAATTTTACTGCTTTTTGATTAAGTGCGCCACCCCCGGCTAATGCTAAGTTAGGAGAGCTAGTTTTAATCTTAGCCCAATCAGATAAATGTTTAAGGCTAAGTTCAAATATACGCTGGGTAGCCGCACCAATGTCAGCTATATCTTGTTTAGATGTTAATTCAGGTCTCCACCAGTTACACCCTCTATGTAAATTTTCTCTCATCATAATAGTAGGGTTAACTTTATTTGGAGGTACTACTAATTCATTTAGCATAGCTTTACTAAGTCTTTTGTAATCTCCGTCTGCACCTAATTTAGCAACTAGGTATTCGTCACGTTGTGGCTGTAACCCCATACGCTGTGTCATAGCACTATAAAAAAGACCCAAGCTATGTGGATAACTTTGACTATGTATCTTCTTTAGTTTGTTGTTCTTCCCATGCCATACAGTAAGGGTCTCAAACTCTCCAATCGAATCTAAACAAATTATAGCACAATCATCATGGGGCTGTGTGTAATAAGCATAGGCCGCATGTGATAAATGGTGCTGGGTATACTCTATCTTACATTTAATACCCCAGGGGGCTAAGTAATCTCGTATATTATTTTCTTTATATAACCAACCCTGCCCGGCTCTCCACTGACGTAGTGTTTTTAAGAAAGGGCGTTCGTACCAAACTACTTTACTAGGTGGACCAAATGACTGCCTAGCTACTTCTAGCATAGTCCAATTAAAATGAGGATCGTTAGGCACCTTGCTAAAGTCTTTTGATAATGCGGCCCAGTAAAGTGTATCATCATCAAATACTGCTAGACTTGCGTCGTGACTATTACCTACCATGCCCCATGTTATCATATTACACTCCCTAATACTTTCATGTCTGGTATGTCTAATTTATCAGGATCGTCACATACAATCATCATTCCCCATCCGCAATTAAATGTACTTTCAAATTCATAATCGTCCATTTTATTACAGCGTACTCTTAGTTGTTTCCACCATCCTTCTTCTAGTTCAGGTAAGTTTAATTTATAATCGTGCCCGTGCAGTATCCGTGATATATTACCGTGAATACCTCCGCCTGTAATATGAGCACATCCGTTAATATGTTTTAGGTTATCCATAATCTCATTAGTGTATATTCTAGTAGGAGTTAATGGTATTTCTTGGATTGGCATTAACTTGCGTAATAAACTATATCCGTTACTATGCGGCCCACTACTAGGAATGCCTACTATGTATTCGCCTCCTTGTGTAAAACTAGGAATTAATTTTTCCATTATGCCCATAGCAAATCCGCCTAAGTCATAACGATGTCCTACATACATTCCTGGCACTTCAGCAGTTTCGCCACCTACTAATGTACAACCTGCAAGTTTGCATCCTTTAATTATACCATCCATAATATCTTTACTTTTCTTTAAACTAATTGCTCCAGTAGCATAATAATCTAAAAAACTATGAGGCCTTGCTCCTTGACATAATAGATCGTTTGTACACATTGCAACTAGATCAATGCCGATTGTAGTATGATCAAGTTGTGCTTCTGCAACTAAAATTTTACTGCCTACACCGTCGCATGACATTACAATAGTTGGATTAGTACCTTGAAGTTCAACAACTGCTCCGAACCCGTCTAATTTTAAATGTTCAACTAGTTTATCTGCTTTGGTTATATCAACACCAGCTTCTTTATATGTTGTCACTTACATCTCCATTATATTTTTTCCATAGCTTATGTAGTACATAAAACCATACACTGTTTATTGCTGGTTCTATAATTGCAACTGCTCCAGCTTCCCAGATACTTGCACCTGTAATTATGCTTACAACTGCCATTGCTATTAGAACATGTCCAATAAAAAATATAATTGCAAGTAAGATACTATCGTCTATGTTGTTACGTAATACATTCCATATGCCTTTAGTAAATTCCATTTTACTGTATCCCTTCTTATTTGTAAATAAACGGATCTCGTTTACGCAGTTCTTCCATACGCTTTTTAAAGGCTTTATGTTCTTTGTATTTTGTATAAGGACTTATAATAAAATCCCATATCTTTTTTAACGTTTCCATTTTTTAGCTCCAAGTCTTATTTTTAAAGGACTAGTTTCTGCACAACTTACAATTCTGTGCAAAGCATATAGTCTTCCGTGTTTAGCAACAGCGTCACCGACATCATTAATATCATTACTCCAGTCAGGTAAAGAAACACCCCAACCTAACTCTATTGCTTGTTCTATTAATTTATATCCAGCTTCGTCTCTATCTGGTATAACTATTACATCTTTACTTAACCGATTTATCAACATAGCCTGCTGATCTTTGACTTCGCTTCCTAGTAATGCTACACCATCAATATGCAACGCATCTATTGGTCCTTCACATACTAGTGTAAAAACTTTTTGAGGACGTTGCTCATCTAAATTAAACACGTATCCTGGCTGTTGCTCTGATAAGTATTTAGGTTGTTTAGTATCGTGTATAGTACGAGCAGTCCATCCAACAACATTACCTTCGTAGTAGAAAGGTATTATTAATCTATCTCTATAACCTAAACTAGATGACCAATAGTATTCTGTGTCGTCTATGTATAAATTACGATCTTTCATGTAATGTAATATAGGTAATAAGTTATCTGGTACTGTATTAAAACTACTTATCGGCTTTGCATCAATTGGTAACGGTACTGTATTAAACTTTGGTAGCTCAACTAACTGTTGTTTAGATACAAATCCTTCATTCTCTTGCATAACTTGTAATGCAAGTTTATTAATTATATCATCAGGAGTGTTTATCCATTGTAATAATTTACGTAGCTTATGAGATACTTGCCTACCAGGTTGCCAGCTTGCTTTAAATCCGCAGTTGAAGCAATGATAGCTAACTGTATCAGCTTCACTAATAAGTCCACCGCGACCTCTAGTGTCAGCCGTATTACCGTTGTGGTGGCAACAGGGTGCATTAAAACTAGTCCATCCACTAGGAGTAGTTTTACGCTTAGCCGGTAAATAGGTCAGAAGTGTTTCAGCTACAATACTCATACTACTATTATAGCGTCTTAAAGACTAAATGTCAATCAATTTCGAACAAGTATTTTAGAAATTTTATCTGTAGGATTAGCTGAAGTTGTAAATCTTACATTACCTAATACACCTGTAAAGTTTACAGGCATTGGCTGGGTTTCGCTTCCGGTAAAGGTTAATGTATCAATATCTGCCCAGGTAGTGCTATCAGTAATAGCATCGTCGAGTGTTGCTTGTATTGTAACTGTACCTATATAAGAGCTAGTGTATACAACCGCAGTATGCAATGCTTCGTTACCATTAATGCCTGGCTCTGCTGATATAGGCGTACTTGCATATATTCCTGAACCTACGCCTGTTTCAGTAAATGCTGTAATTGACTTTGACTCTTTAGCATCCGGATATACATCTGATACTATCTGCATACTTCCGTTATTAATAAAGTATGTGTCTGAATATGTAAGGGTTCTTGCTGATGTAGTATTGTCAACTAACACAATACTATAAGATATAAATTGATTAGGTAAATTTAATAAGTCGCTTTCAGTTACAGATACAGTAAACAATCCAGTTATTGTTGCATGCGGAGTTCCGTTGCGTTGTATTATCATATTCTTATTTTCATCAAACGCTGTAAACTTTGCTGTTTTTCCAGTAAGGGTTACTGCTTTTTGATCTGCGTTTAATAGTTTAAACTGTAGGACATTGTCTATGCCTCTGGATAGTTTTATCTGTTTTGTATACACTGGTCTATACTCCGTAATGAGCCCTGTTTCATTCACAAGGACTGTTGTTCTGTTATTGACTAAATATCTAGGTATTAACTGCATATGTTTATTTATAGGAAATTATGTTATTAAAAGATATTGAAAAGAGCTTTCCGTTTATTAGTGTTGTACAGTATGGCGGTAATGAGTATGTTGGGATTATTATAAATCAAGACCAATTTGTTACCAGCATGTATGTATATACTAATATTCGAAGTGTAGAAGAGAAGCAACAGTTTTTAGAATTAGGAGAAGCATGGTGGTGGGAATCGAATCGATTGATTCCTATTAGTATCTTTATGCGTGACGAAGTTTCGCCGTTTAAATATTGCATAATGACAATGAATAGTAAAGATGTTAAAGTAACAATAGGCCCTACTGTTAATTTAAACAATATGGCTATTAAACGCATCAAACGTAAAAGTGTTCAACTAGTTAAAAAACCTAAAGGTTAGCTACCCACTGTTTGTAAGTAATATAGTCTATTACAACTAATTGTATTAAAAACCCTAATGGACTAAGTACTGCTCCAAATAATACAAACGGTATTATTACTGTCCAAAAGAATACCCTCCATAATATAAACAGAGCTTGATCTCTTGGCCAACACCATTTAGTCCAAGTCGGAATTGGCTCCTTAGGTCTAAAGTCTTGTACTTCCCAATCCATCGTATTCCTCACATAATAAATTCATATGCACTACAACACTTACTGCATATGCAAATGCGTGTGCCTTCTTAAAAAAATAACTATCGTCGTTTGGCTTTATCCAAACTTGATCCATTATGTTGGACCATGTCTTGTTTGCTAAGTGTCTTTTGGCCGGGCGTATAATCGCTAGTGTTGCGGCTAATTGTTCTACCGATGACGGTTTCAATTGTCTCAATAGTTCGCCGTGCCCGTTCAGATGAAATACTTTTTCGTTGAAGTCGTCGTGTTCCAGCAGTTCCCATATTGGTTCCTTTCTTATTAATTGTTGGAGATGGTTGTCGTCTTTAACACCTTTATATATACTTACATTAAGGAAGTCTAATTTAAAATAGCCACGTTCTTCCGCAGTCTTATGTTCTATTGTTGAAAGATTATCTACAGGATTATGTGGTATCTCATTAGCATACACTCCTGTATTATGTTTTTTACCTGTATCTAACTTTGCAACTCTATGTTTGAGCTTATCAAGTATAACAGTTCTATCAGCAAAGTCTATATCAATATCAGGCATTATAAATTACTTTCCTTTGCAACATCTTTTGCAAGTTGTACATCACTAGGCTGTCTCTTAAACCGCATAGCCCAATGTTGTGGATCTACAATATTATATATCATTCCTAATTGCTCGTCGTTAAGTTTACTTAACATTTCCTTGCCAGTTGCACAATTAAGTATAAGCCAAGGACTTATCTTACCATCTTTAATATGCCACACTGCTCTATTTAAACTTACATGATAGAAGTAGTGATTCCAAGGTGCTTGTTCTTGTTCGTCAGCCCATTCCATCATAGTAATAACACTACGCTCTAATGCAGTTTGTACGCCTTCTTTTTTAATTAGCTCAGTAGCATACTTTTCATACATTTCTTCTCTACACCAGTGATCTAGCTTAACACCACTAGTAACAACGTAGTCGATATACTTCTCAGGATACAAAGGCTTTACATTAGATACAAAACTACCAAATTTTACAAATGCATTATAGTAACTACTTTTACAAAATTCTTCATATGTTTTTTGTTTCTTTGCACCAGCACTTAATTTATAGAACTGATTAAATGCATACAATCCTAGTTGTACACGCTTTTCGTTTTTCTGTAATGCTCTACGTTTTGGCTGACACATATGCACAGCAAGAGTTTTTTCTCTTGTATATCCTGTACCGCAATATTCACATACATACGGTTTGCTATTTGCCATAAGTTTCACTACTGGTTAACCCCTCATCTTCAAATCTAAATTGTAACCATTTCCAATCATGTATTGTATCTAGTAACTCTTCTGACTGCTTAACATATTGTAACATCTTATCTGTAATTGTAAAGTTCGTTTGGCGAAGATATTCTAAATGGTGAGCTGGAGTGAAATGATGATCAGGTTCTTTCTTTAGCATTTTAACATTAGGTCTTACATTTAAAAATTTTCTAAATGGAATATTAAAATCTTTTGCTATACTTAATGCAGGCAAATCTCCAACATCATAATCCGAAGCTAACATACGAAAGTTAATATTTTTATTTTTTAAGTATGTTGTTGTTAACATAATATGATTGTCAGATTGGAATTGATAAGAGTCTGGGTCAAATGCATATGTTAAAATTGTTTCTTGTATTTGATCGTGACTGTTTGTTAGATTACCTCCTCTATACCAGCCTTGTCCAAAGATATGAAAATCATATCTTGCAGGGTATGTCCATTGTATTATGAGGTCGTCTTGAGGATTCATTAACTCAGCAACTTCAATAGCTCTATGCATTATTGCATAGTTACCAAATCCTGTTCCTGCCCAATTATAAAAATTGTCGTATTCCTGCCCTAATATGTTAGCATATGTAGGCCAAACATATCTAGAATGAGAACATCCAACAACATACAGTGACTTCAAAATTTAATCCCTTCAATGTTATATTCTTCAGCTAATGCTTTTAATTCTTTCTTTGTATACATACCTGCAAGCATTTCGACTTCAAGTGTTTTCATGTTTGGAAATATTTGCGATAACAATTTTATTCCATTAGCATCCGAACTCCCACTTTTCTTTTTGAATCCAATCCATTGATGGAACTGGATTTTTTGTGTGTTTCCTGCTTGACAGAGTAACTGCCATTGTAGTTTTGGATGTTTTGAAACCATGTTATAATTTTTGTTATAATATTCATTTGTTTTAAAAACTGCAAGTTCTTGTTCCTCTCTGTTACCTTTTACACTTGACACATATCTGTTTAGTAACCAAAAACTAACAGACTTACGTTCGTCGTCAGATATCTCATCCCAAATATTCTTTGCACCCATATCTATAGCCGCAAGTATATCTTTTACTGGGAGTTTTGGTAATGCCATAATAATATGTCCTCTGGTGAATTTATTTCTGTTCCATTATATTGTACAGGATTAATTCCTATTTGCCAACCGTTTTTTAGCCATCGGAGCTGTTCTAACTTTTCAACTTCTTCTTCTACAGGTACAGTTAGAGTTGGATACATTTCTAATGCATTACGCTTATAACCATATACACCTAAGTGCCAACTACCGTATCCAGTCATTCCTCTACCAAACCATAGTGCATGCTCACTTGCATGTACACACTTAACTGAGTTAGGGTTGTTCTGTTCTTCTTCACGCATAGTTGTATATACTGTTGATACATTATAGTACTTTAATAATGTAATGCACTTTTCTACCATCTCAGTTGTAACGTCAGGCATATCGCCCTGTACATTTACAAATTGATCGTACTTACTAAAGAAGTCGTTTGGTATAGCGCCTGCACATCGTTCTGTACCGTTAGCATAATCTGTTTCTTCAATCCAGCAGTTATCAGAATTAAACAAGTTAAAAATACGCATGTCATCAGTTAATACATATGTGTCATAGCCTGTTGCCTTTGCGGCGTCATAAACTCTTTTAATCATAGGTACACCGTTTAACAATTCAAGTGGCTTGCCAGGTAGTCGAGTACTTGCGTACCTAGCCGGTATAAGAATAGCTGTGGATTTCATCTATTGTCCTTTCAAAATCATTTAAGCGTAACATATTAGGGCCGTCACTTGGTGCATTATCTGGATCAGGATGTACTTCTATAAAGAAATTCCTAATCCCCAAAGCACTACCTGCCCTACATAAACCAGGAACGTAATTCCTATTGCCGCCGCTACTGCCTCCGAGGCCGCCTGGCTTCTGTACCGAGTGGGTGGCATCAAGAACCACAGGGGTATTATAATTACTAAGCATGTAGTCCAAACCAGTAAAGTCAACAACAAGGGTATTGTATCCAAAACTTGTTCCTCTCTCTGTTATCCAAACTTCTTTGGCACCTTCTGTCTTTGACAGTATACCATTCATGTCCCAGGGTGCAAGGAACTGGCCTTTCTTTATATTTACTATCTTGTCTGTAGCACAAGCCGCCTGTAACAGATCTGTTTGCCTACATAAGAATGCTGGAATTTGTAATACATCTACTGCATCATTAAATTCTCTTACTATACGTGCAACCTGCACATAGTCATGTACATCAGTAAGTGTTTTAATACCTACGTTCATGTATTTTATTTTTTGTTTAATAGTAGCAAAGTCTGTTAATGTTTGTTCCATACCAACACCACGCTTACCTCCTAAGCTACTTCTATTAGCTTTGTCATAACTTGCTTTGAATATATATTCTGCACCATACTTATGACACACGTCTGCACAATGTTGTGCAATCTCTAAGCTATGTTCTAAACTTTCGTGTTGGCAAGGCCCAGCTATAATTTTAATCATGGCGTATTCCACGGCGGAGTTGGCATTGTAAATAGTGCTTTGGTGTGATAAGGGTTTACATTGCTAGGCTTTCTAGCAAACACTACCCAACGATATCCTTGACCCATAGACCACATTGGATATTCTTCTTTAATAAAATCTAACATACTTGTGCCTGTAGTAAACACATCATCACAGATCATAATTTGATCTGTGTCGTTACCACTTGCATATTCATTCATTGCTTCTGCAAATTTGAGTCCACCTCTTGGAATACCAACTGCTTTATAAAAAGGTCGAGTTTGGTGATCCATAACCATTTTTGCTAGGCAACGCCATTCATCATCTGTAATAGCATCGCATTCTATCTTCCATGCTAACGGAAGTCCTGCGTGACTAGTAAAGTCACCGTCTTGAAATAATAATGTCATTTATCTTTATTATCCTTTATTAAGTAATATGTGTTAACTAACTTATCTAAAAGTTTTTTTAATACTATGTGCTCTTGACTTAACTCACATAGATGTTGCCATTCACTATAGTTAATTAAGTCTCCTTGTGCTTTTGCAACACCAGCAGGGTCTCCACCTATAATCCATCTTGGGATTTTATTATGTGGTGGATCCCTATACTGTGCATATACTACGCCGTCTGCACGAGTGTATATTAATGATTGATTGGGGATAAGATCCCCCATTTAATCTATTTCCCACATGCAAATTGCTGTTGCAGTTTAACGTTATCAATAAACTCTTTCTTAGTTGCAGGGTCATCTTTAAACGCACCACGTAATACTGTTGTTTGTGTTAATGAACTGTGGGCTCTAATACCCCTGTTCTCACAACAACCGTGTGTTGCTTGTATATATACACCTACGTGTTCACTACCTGTTTGTTCTTGTATTGCATTTGCAATCATA
>OBMK010001763.1_pt1 | contig 17596 bp, 13 predicted proteins | sample 1539081 | NCBI WGS metagenome assembly OBMK01 (sample SAMEA3355528, study PRJEB22509) | marine metagenome | biome: marine; feature: river plume; material: water | place: USA | collected 2010-08-07 | depth 0.5 m | reverse complement strand
GCTGGCGGCCTCTGGAATGAGCGCGGAATGGGGGCTTTCCAAAGCACAGCTTGGTTTTCTGCTGCCACTTGAATTTCTTGGCATGGCGGCTGGGCTGATATTTATGGGCTCGCTGACAGACCTATATGGGCGACGACGCCTTATGTTGGTTTGTCTGGTCATTGTCTCTATCGGCATGGCGGCGTCCGGCGTATCCCCGAACAAAGAATTGCTGGCCGCCACACGGGTATTTACCGGTATTGGCATTGGCGGCATTATCGCCACGGCCACAGCGCTTTCCTCTGAATACAGCAACGCCAAAAACCGCGCCTTGACGGTCATTGTGGTCGCGGGTGGTTATACATTCGGTATTTTCCTGGCCAGTAAAATTGCTGGCCCGATTTTAGAAGTCTATGATTGGCGGATGATTTTCACCCTCGGTGCAGGGATCAGCCTCGCCTTTCTTCCAATTGTTTTCTTCTTCGTTCCCGAATCAATTGGCTTTCTTGAACGCCGTCGTCCGCCGGGTGCGGAGCAGCGTATTGGCCAGACCCTCGGGCGTATGGGTCATCATGAAACCTTTCAAGTGGCGGTGCATGAAGAACAACAAACGGAAGTGTCGCCGAGGCTGTTATTTGAAGGCAAGACGGCGCGCATTACCATCGTCATGATCATCTGCTATCTGGGCAATATTCTGACCTATTATTATTTCGTCAAATGGATGCCACCAGCGGTAACTGATCTTGGCTACTCTGCGGTTGATGGCACGGAAGTGTTGGCGATGATCAGCATTGGCGGATTGGCCGGGACTTTGGCGGTTGCCGTGTTGTCGCGTTTTGCCAAGCTGAAACATTTGCTGGCCGTTGTCTTGATCGGCAGTGCGCTCTCCGTGGCGGCGTTTCCATATTTCACCGGCTCTTTGGGCACGATGTTATGGGCCGGTGCGATTGCTGGCTTTTGCCTTTTCGGCGCGATTGGTGGGGCGTTTGGGCTCTTTGCCGAGAGCTTCCCGGCGAGAGTTTTGGGGTCGGGAACCGGTTTGGTTCTTGGCCTAGGTCGCGGCGGTGCGGTGATCGGCCCATGGGCGGCCGGCATTTTATTTGCCGCCGGCATGACGTTGGCTCCCGTATCCCTGATTATGGCGGGGGGGTCTTTCTTCGCCGGTCTGTCGCTATTCTTCTTGGCCCGCGACTAACCGCGTGAAATGACGCGCTTTGCGGGCCTGATTTCGGCCTTTCCCAGACCCAGATGACAAGCTTTTTGCAAGTCTTGTGATCAGGGCGAGGGCGCGAGCGTGACGAAACCGGCGTCGCTGATAACTGGTTTCGGCAATCGGGTAGTGAAGGTTATTTTCTGCGATGCAGGAAGTGCCACGTCAAAAATAAGGGCGCAAATAAGGGCCTCTTGATCTATTTTTCGGCGATGTCGAAGCCCACAAGCTGGCTTAATTGTTGAAAGCTGACGCGCTCGCTGGTTACGTTTCCCTTTGCCAGTTCGGCATAGGTGTTTTGCAAGCTTGCCGCCGTCGTCGCCATGGCGGCAACCGGATAGATGATGAAGTTGAACCCCATGTCGCGCAGCTTGTCGCGAGACAATAGCGGGCTGCGGCCTCCCTCCACCATATTGGCGAGCAGCGATACGCCGGGAAAGGCTGCACCAATGGCGTTGAACTCGGCTTCACTTTCGGGCGATTCGATAAAGATAATATCGGCGCCGGCCGCCTTAAACTGGTGTCCCCTATTGATGGCCTCTTCAAGCCCGTGCTGTTCGCGGGCATCGGTGCGCGCCACAATTAAGAAATCCGGGTCTTGGCGGGCGGCGACGGCGGCGGAAATTTTGGCGATGGCGGCTTCGCGCGAGACCACTTCGCGGCCGGGGATATGGCCACAAATTTTGGGGACTTGCTGGTCTTCAATTTGGATGCCGGCGGCCCCCGCTTGCTCGTAAGCGCGCACCGTGGCTTGGGTTTCGGCGATATCGCCAAAGCCGGTATCGGCATCGGCAATGAGCGGGGTTTTCAGTTCGCTACACAAGGTCGAAATACGGAACTGCATATTGGCGGCGGTCAAAAATCCATTATCCGGTTTTGCCAAAAGGCTGGCCGAGACGCCATATCCGGACAAATAAAGCGCATCAAACCCTGCCATATCGGCGATCCGAGCCGATAGCCCGTCATATACGCCCGGCGCGATGATGGCGTCGCCTTGCTGCAAAATTCGCCGTAATGTCGACCGATCGATTGCCATATGGGTATCCTCCAAACCGTATTATTTCCTGTCTTGGCGCCAAGCGCCAGCAAAGAATGAAATCAACTCATCGCTTGCCAGCTGGCAATTTTTTCCCCTAACCTTGAAATAGATCAGAGGGGAATGTTATGCCGCGCTTGAAACAGGCTGGCCGCGAGGCCAATAATCCATATGCCGAACCGATTTTTAATCTTCTATTCGGCGACCGCGACCCGGTGCAACAGCCGGGCACAGCCACGGGCACACCGGGCAATTGGTGGACGGTGTTCAACCTTGTGCCCGACGCTTTCGAACATACCACGCAAGGCTTTCAGTTTTATCGTTCGTCCAACCGCAAGCTCGATGCCAAATTGCGCGAATTGGGGCAGACACGGGCCGGTTTTTCGGTTGGCTCGCAATTTGTTTTTTCTCAGCATTGCAAGGCCGGCCGCGATGCCGGGCTCAGCGAAGCGCAGATAGAAGCCATTGCGCATTGGCAAGTGGCAGATTGTTTTGACGACATTGAGCGCGCCGTTCTGGCCTATACAGATGCGCTCGTATTGCAGCATGGCCGCGTGCCCGACGGCGTTTTCGAGGTTTTGAAAGCGCATTTATCGGATGAGGAAATTTTGGAACTCACCTATATCACCTGCACCTATATGATGCATGCAGTGATGAGCCGGGCCTTACGGCTGGAGTATGATGATGTCGAAGAGCGGGTGGTTGAAATTGCCTCTCCAAGCCAAAGCGATGGTGACGTGATGTCGATGGTCGACCCGGAGGACGCGTAATGGCCTATCATCATTTAGCCCTTGCCACTCGCGATATGAAAAAGACGCATGACTTTTATGAGCGCGTGATGGGTTTTGAATTGGTAAAAGTGGAGGTGGCGCCAGTCAGCACTGGGGGGTGGGGCAAACACTTTTTCTATCGCATGGATGGCGATGACAGCCGTTTCATTGCGTTTTGGGCCCTGCATGACGTGCCCGGACAAGAGCAAATGATTTATGATTTGAACGCGGCGGGAAACTTGCCACCCATGACCAATCATTTTTCCTTTAGCGTTTCCAGCAAGGCCGAGTTGGACGAAAAGCGGCAGGCTTGGCTGCAAGAGGGGTTGGACGTTTTTGAAATTGACCATAATTGGTGCCACTCGATTTATACGAGTGATCCGGATGGCAATGCGATCGAGTATTGCCTGACCACCGGCGTTTTTAGCGCGCAGGACCGTGCCCAAGCCCTTGCCACGTTAGATTTAGAGACGTTTCAGCCAAGCCCGGAACCCGGCCTGATGAAATTCTGGAAGGCCGACATTTAACCCGAATTCTTCGACGACAAGCTTGGCAGGATATGCGAAGCATGGTGACAGTAAAGGCCGTGGAAAGAGCCATCATGGCGTTTTCTTGTGTCGTTATTCCTATGCCGTTTCCGAACCGACGCCAGATTAAGGTCGCCCTGCGCAGCCTTACCCCTTCGTTTTGAGGTTTTATGACAGATGCTGCTTTCCTTGTCGTCTTCAACCACCGGTTTGATTGCGCAGCCGATTCTTTGGCAAAAATATGGTCGAGGCGGGTGAGATCGGTGTCTTAAAGCCTTGGCTGCTTGGGCTGCGTGGGCTGCGTGGGCTGCGTGAAATTGAGGGCGCGATGGCGCCCTAGCGTCTGCCCGGCGTGCTTCGCTAAAAAATGGCCCAATGGGCTTGGAGGAAACGGCTTTTTACACTACCATCTTTTTTCGCCGATGGGAGGAGAGTTGGTATGCGCATTAAACTTGTCTTGATCATGGCCTTGGTGGGGATTGCCGCGGTTATTTGGTTTATTAATCAAAATGATAGTTCAATGTCACCGCAGGTGAGCGTGGCCAGTGTTTCGCCTTGGGATAGCTTATCTGGGGCTGAAATCGAGGAAGCTGCGGCGGCTGTGAAAGCGCGCCATGGTGACAAGATTATGTTGAGCCAGATCAGCTTGCGCCAACCTGAGAAGTCCATAGCCCTGAAATGGCGAGATGGCGAGACCGCCCAACGCGGCGCCGACATCAGCTTTCGGGCCGATTATCAATCTTTTCATGCCAGCTATGATTTTGCCACGCAAAGCTTGGCCAAGAGCCAGCGCTTAACGCAGGGCCAGCCCATGCTGTCCTCATCTGGGGAGTTGACGCCCGCCGTCGAAGCGGTGAACGCCAATGAGCAAGTCTTGGCGGCGCTGGCCAAACGCGATATTGAGGCCGGTGATGGCCTTTGTTTGCCGCGCACACTGGGCCGTTTCTTTGCCGATAAAGCCGACACAACCAAGGACCGTTTGTTGCGCTTCGATTGCTTTTACATTGCCGGCCAAAGCGGCCTTGGCATTCTACCTTCGAACAATGCCTTTGGCCGCCCCGTGGAAGGCATCACCGTTCTTTACGATATTGAGCGCAATAAAGTGATCGAGATTAATGATAGCTTTGCGGGCAAACCGTATCCGCCCCATGACATCGAAGCCATTGAATATTATGACGGGGCGCTTGAAACCCGCCCAACGGTTAAGCCGGTCAAATTATCGCGCCCGCAGGGTCACAATTTTGTTGTGCGCGGCAGCCGCGTCGATTGGCAAGGCTGGCAGTTCCGCTTAAGGTTTGATCCGCGTCTGGGCACGGTGCTGAACCGAGTTGGCCATGCGACGCCGGAAGGTTTCCGCTCGGTCGCTTATGAAATTGCGATGGCGGAGATGTTTGTGCCGTATCAAGATAGTGATCCGAATTGGTTCTACCGCACTTATTTCGATATGGGTGAGTTTGGCCTCGGTAATATGTCGACGGCTTTGCAAGAAAATGATTGCCCGAGCCATGCCTTGTTCCAAGATGTGACGGCGCATACGGCAGGCGGCCAAGCGGCCAAAATGGAAAACCGTTACTGCATTTTCGAGCATGATCCGGGCTACCCGATTTGGCGTCACCATGAGAGCCTTTATGATGGCATTCCCGGCATGTCGCCGCACCAATCGCGTAGCAATACTGAATTGATTGTTCGCATGGTCGCGACCATCGGCAATTATGATTATTTCCAGGACTATGTGTTTCAGCAAGATGGGCGCCTGCGTATCCGCCTTGTGGCGACGGGCGTTGACGCGGTGAAGGGGGTTTTTGCCCGTACCATGGCCGATCCGACAGCGGCAGATGAAACCGCCGCGGGTGCGCTGATTGCGCCCCATATTCTTGGGGTCAATCATGACCATTTTTTCGGCTATCGCATTGATATGGATATTGATGGTCAGGCGAATAATTTCACCCGCCATAAATTGCACCCGGTCGCGCAAGAAAAAGGTGCGCCTCGAAAAGGCATTTGGGCGGTGACCCCCGAGGCGGTGAAAACCGAAAAACAAGCGCAGACCAAAATGATGGTCGATAAACCGGCCTTATTGGTTTTCTCTAGCGCCGATAAGAAAAATGCCATGGGCTATCCGACCGGCTATCAAATTATGATGCCCAATGTTCGCCCCCTCGTGCCGCTCGATGATGAGACCTATCAACGCGCTTTATTCGTTGCCAATAATCTATGGGTGACGCGTTTTAACCGCGATGAGCTTTATGCTTCGGGTCTGGCGGTGAACCAATCTGGCCCGGGGCTTGGCCTGCCAAGCTATGTTCAGGATGATCAAAATATCGAAAATAACGACATTGTGGCCTGGCCGACAATCGGCTTCCATCATGTGCCAATGGCGGAGGACTGGCCGGTTATGCCAGCCAAAGTCGATGAAATTATCCTCAAACCACGCAATTATTTTGACCGAAATCCAGCGATTGACTTAGCCCCGTAAGGCTTGGGGTTCGGGGCTCCAAAGGTTTGCCTTGGGGCCCTGCTTTCGCGAAGACCAGACGCATTTAAGACAAAGTAAGACGAACGTAAGACCTATGTAAATCACTGATAAAGGAGTTACCAATGGACTATAAATTACTCATCAATGGGGCGCTGGTTGACGGCGCGGCGACCATGCCGGTTCTGAACCCGGCGACGGAAGAGGTGCTGGCGCAATGCCCAACAGCCTCTGAAGCGCAGTTGAACGAAGCGGTGAAAGCGGCGCAAGCCGGTTTCCAGATTTGGAAAAACACACCGATCGAAGAGCGTCGGGCGAAGCTTGGCGAGATTGCCGATATTATCGACGCCAATAGCGACGATCTGGCGCGCATTCTGACCCAAGAGCAAGGCAAGCCGCTGGGCGATGCGATGGGCGAGATTATGGGCGCGTCTCTGTTTTGCCGCTATTTCCAAACCCTCGATCTTCCGGTTGAAATTCTCGAAGATAGCGATACGCAGCGGGTCGAAATTCACCACAACCCATTGGGTGTGGTTGGGGCGATTATTCCTTGGAATTTCCCGGTCATGTTGCTGGCTTTCAAATTGCCTGCGGCTCTATTGGGCGGCAATTCGATCATCATCAAACCGGCGCCGACGACGCCACTTGCGACCTTGCATCTTGGCCGTCTGATTGCCGATGTGTTGCCAGCCGGTGTGGTCAATATCATCGCCGACAATAATGACCTTGGCGATAAAATCACGACCCATAAAGATATCGACAAAATTTCTTTCACAGGTTCGACGGCCACCGGGGCGCGTGTTATGGCCTCTGCGGCGAGCACGCTGAAGCGCGTGACGTTGGAACTTGGCGGCAATGATGCGGGTATCGTTATGGGCGATGTCGATGTCGAAAAAGTGGCGCCGCAAATCTTCCAAGGTGCGTTTGGCAATAATGGTCAGATCTGTATCGCCATGAAGCGGGTTTACGCGCATGAGACGGTTTATGACCAGCTGGTCGACGAGTTGGCCAAATTGGCCGATGAGGCGGTTGTTGGCAATGGTCTGGAGCAGGGCACGCAGCTGGGTCCACTGCAAAACAAAATGCAGTTCGATAAGGTCAAAGACTATATTGAAGATGGACGCGCCAATGGCACGATTGTGGCCGGCGGTGTGGCGCCAGAAGGCGAAGGCTATTTTGTACGCCCGACGATTGTCCGCGATATTGATGATAATAGCCGTCTGGTGCGCGAAGAGCAGTTTGGCCCAGTTCTGCCGGTGATCAAATATAACGACATCGACAATGTGATCGAACGTGCCAATGATTCCGAATACGGGCTCGGTGGTTCGGTTTGGGCGAGCGATGTCGATGAGGCGTATGAAGTTGCCAAGAAAGTGGATAGCGGCACGATCTGGGTGAACAAGCACGCCGATCTGCAGCCACACATTCCGTTTGGCGGCATTAAAACCTCTGGTATTGGCACAGAGCTTGGCGCGGAGGGGCTTAGTGAGTTCACCCGCCGCAAAGTGATTAACGTCGCCAAAGGCTAAACAGACGAGTTCAAAATTGGCAAAGGCGTGTCGGAGAAACTCTCTGACAGGCCTTTTCTTTTGCCGTTATTCTATGATTTCGGCGTATAGGGCTTTTGGTCACCGTTAAAATAACTGCTGTGGCGGATGGTTTCGTTTGGAACTTTACTGGCCACGGCGTGCCACAGGCGATCATAATGATACCAAGGCACATTCGGGTATAGGTGATGAATGAGGTGCTGGGCTTGGCCGAACATGAAGAAGCGCTGCCAAGGCGATGAGAAGACGTCTTGCATATGCGTGGCGCTGATCGGTTCATGGCGTTGTTCCACGCCTTGCTTGTGCTGAATGGTGGCAAATAAATGCACCAGAATAATCCGTCCCAGCAACATGGGCAGGACGAAAGCCAGGGTGAATTCGACGGCGTAGGGCGACGAGAAACCGACGATAAACAAAGCCGCATAGAGCGACAGGCCCAACAAAAAACGGCCCCGTTCGCCGCGTGGCCGCGTCGCCCAATTGGCGAAATAAAACCGGGTCCACATAATATCGAGAAAAGCCGAATTCATCAGTCGCTTTGGCAAGGCGGTGCCATTGAATTTATAGTCTGGATCATCCAGCTGGCCAGTGCGCGCATGATGGGTGATGTGCAAATAGCGATACAGGCCCGAGCTAAAGCCCGGCAAGATCAATTGCGCGCATAGGCTGCCAATGGAATCATTGAGCCAGCCAATATGCGACACGTTGCGGTGCACGGCCTCATGCAAGGGGGTGAAGCTCCAAAATACGAAAAACGCGCTTATGGGAATGGTGATAAACGGCGATAACAGCCCGCTGAGCAGCGCATAGCTAGACAAAATAAAGCCAGCATAGGCAAACAGCACCACGCCGACGGTCGGCCAAGCCAGAAACGGTGCGCCAAAACAATCGTCCAGTTCCGGTATCGTCCGAATGTGATGAATAATCTCGCGTTGTTGCTTGGTCTCCATAACCATCTCCCCTATCGCCTGCCTTTATACGAGGATGCGCGCTTTGCTTGATGAGCACAACCTTGAATTGTAAAGCTTAGGAAAGCAGACGGTCAGGTCAAGTAGGAAAAGCTCCGCTGTCAATTTGCAAAAAACGGCGGCCCCGACAGCTTGGCGAACCGCTCGCCGCTATGGCGTCATCCGTCAGGCGTTGGAACCGGTTTTAGGGCCGACAACTCAATAATGTGGGGGCCTTGCGTCTTGCAAAGTGTCGCCGCCGTCGCGGCTTACGTCTTCCACCTCCTGCACTCGCTGCAGCAAAGCCTTCTGTTTACCGGCCAGCATTTCGCGGGCCTGTTCGGCCAAGTGCAATTGTTCGCTTACCTCATCCAGCGCCAGCGCTTGGTGGGTGAGCATCTCTTCTAAGGCCGCGACGCGGCGTTCGAGAGAGTCGAGCTTGTCTATATTGGTCATCCAAAGCCCTTAGCATGTGCAGGTGAGAATGCAAGATGGTTCTGATTCTTGGACTCACGGTTTGCTCAGCAGGCCTTTCTACTAATCTCGCCCGCATATAAAAAGGGCGACCCGCAGGCCGCCCTCAAATATGTTGCCCTAAACGCTATCATCTGGGTTGCGAGAGAAACTCCGCGAGACATACCCCCTCTGGCGCATAATAACGGATGACTGTCGATTCATCGACGAAGCTATCTTGTGGGAGATAAAGCTCAATGTTGTCACATGCGACCTTGGATTGCGGCGCATCAGGGCCGTGCAACGATAAGATTTCGGCCGATGGGGCTATCGATGAGCCATCGAAATCTGCGCCGAGGCGAAGGTGATCTGTCTGTGCCGCCAGAGTTGCAAAAAGCGACCGCGTCGCTGAGTCATACCCAATACCAGCATTGCCGATCATATCGGCTTCGCCGAACAAATGGGACACGCGAAGGTCATAAGAATTTGGCAAGTTCGCACCATCCAGTGCAAAGCGGAAATTAACATCAAAGCCACCCTTAATATCCTCTGACGTGTCGATATCAATAGATTGGAAACCGATTGAAACTTCTGGCGTGCGGCTGGCTCCAGAACCCAGGGACCAAGCAAGCCCAGCATAGGCGCTTTCTTCTGTGGCCTCCGCGTCGACCATATTCGCCGGAAATTGAAAACCCGCAATCGCAATTGTCGGGCTGCTCATCGCTAGCAACAAAACCATAATCAAACTACGCATCGTGAACTCCTCAAAAGCATGATTAAAACAGCCCAAAAAATACAGGCTTCCGCAATCAGCGTCAAGAAAGAGGCCGGCAATGGGGGCTGGCAATTCAGCTGGGCTGGGCCATTCGCCGATTGCGGGGCGGCGATTTCCAATAATGGCTTGCTGAAATTCTGCCCTGTATAACGCCGCCGCAACGCAGCCATGACGGCACGAAACCGCTTGCAAATAGATGAGAGTTTGTGAAACTGCTGGCATGAAGGATATGGATTTAACAGCGCAAGTCGCCCATTTGAAAAGCGGTGATTTTTCTCCACGCGAGTTGGTGGAAGAGAGTATTGCGACCGCAGAAGTGCTGGAGCCGACGCTCAACGCCTTGACCACGCGTCGCTTTGAGGCGGCCTTGCTGGCGGCAGACAAAGCCGATCTGAACGCGCCATTTGCTGGCGCGCCTTTCATGCATAAAGACTTGGTCGATGTACCCGGCTTCACCCGCAGCGATGGGGCGCATCCGGCGCTGCACCAGCAGCCCGAAATCGCACCGCCGCTCATCGCCGCGCTGCAAACTGCCGGCTTGACGTTTTTAAGCGCCACCAATACCCCAGAATTTGCTTCGCTGCCGGTAAGCGCGAACCAGACATTTGGCGTCACTGCCAATCCTTGGGATATATCTAAAACACCGGCAGGCTCGAGCGGTGGCTCAGCCGTTGCGGTGGCGGCTGGCTATGTGGCGGCGGCCCATGCCACGGATGGCGCCGGCTCTATTCGGATGCCGTCATCTTTTTGTGGCACATTTGGGTTCAAGCCATCGCGCGGGCGTTTGCTGTCGGGCGAGGGCGATGGCTCGCATCCTTTTTTGAAACACCATCACGCCGTTACCCGCTCTGTGCGCGATAGCGCGTGGCTGTTCGATGTGACGCAAGACCGTTCGCCGCAAGCTGCTTATCGGCCGCTTTCGACCCAACAGCTGGAGCCGCAAAACCGACCTCTCAAAATTGGCATCATGTTCGACAATATCCAACAAGCTGCCGTCGCGCAGCCAATACGCCAAGCCATTGAAGACACCGCCAAAGCTTGCGCCGATTTAGGCCATGCGGTCGTCGACCTCTCGCTGACCGGCGTCGATGGGCAAGACTTTTGGGCCCATGTCGAGACCATGTTTTTGGTGCGCATGCCGTTTTTAGTTGCCGCTATCGAGCAAGCGACGGGCGCCGCTTTCGAGGACAACCCCTTATTGTCGCCCTTCACAACCTCTATGGGCGTGGCTTCGCGCGACCTGCCAGACCGGGCGGAGGCCAAAGCCATGGCTGCCTTTGATCGCCATCGCGGCGCCGCGTTGGCGGGTTTTGAAACCGTCGATATTATTCTCACCCCGGTAACGCCGATGATGCCATTTGACCATGATGTGCTGACCCCGCAAGGCAATTTGGCGGACGATGGACAAAAGATTGCGGAAATGATGAGCTATATGGCGATGGCCAATGTTTATGGCCTGCCGGCGATGTCGATCCCGTCCGGCTTGGCCGACGGCTTGCCGATTGGCGCGCATTTTATGGCCGCGCAGGGCCGAGATGATATTTTATTTGAGCTGGCCTATGCCTTGGAAGCCGCCGCGCCTTGGCCGCTAAAGCCAAGAATTAAAAATTGAACCAAGAAAAGACACATTATGAATGATGCAAAGCATTTTCTGGAGGCCTTAAACGCCAAAATCGGAGACGAAATGGGCCTTACCGATTGGTATTGTTATGACCAAGCCGCGGTGAGCACCCATGCCGCCAATTCGGGCGATGATGGGCCGATCCATAACGACCCCGAATATTGCCTCGCCAATACGCCTTTTGGCGGCACGATTGTGCAAGGCTCGCTGCTGCTTTCGACCTTTACGCGTATGGCGAAATCTCTGGTTTGGCCGCCCGGCGAAATGGTGTTTCGCCTGAGCTATGGGTTCAATAAGGTGCGCGTCATTCAGCCGGTGAAAACCGGGCAAAATTTCCGTGCGCGCTTTCACTTAAAACAAGCCGAGGCCAAGGATGCGCAAGCCGTGTTGGTGACTTTGGGCGTCAGCTTTGAAGCCGAAGGCACACCCGGCACGGTGCTGGCCGCCGAATGGCTGGCCTATTTGCGGTTTAGCTCGTAAGGAAAAAGGATGACACACCAAGCAACACTGGCCCATATCGAAGCAGCGCAAGCGCGCATTGACGGGCTCGCCATGAATGTAAATTTTGCGGACTTACTGGCCGAAAAAGCCGAGGCGCTTGGCGATAAAACAGGCGTGCATTTTTTCCAAAGCGACGAAAAACTGAGCTATCGAGAGCTGGACGAGAAAACCGATAAATTGGCCGACGCGCTGGTGAAAATGGGCGTACGCAAAGGTTCACATGTCGCGCTGGTGACGCCAAATTCGTCTGGCTTTGTGCTGAGCTGGTTCGCCATTGCTAAAATCGGCGCCGTTATGGTGCCGGTCAATCCCGCCTATACCGTGCGCGAATTGGTTTATGTCTTGTCTGACAGCGATGCGACTTTCCTCGTCTATGACCCGGTATTCGAGGCGGTGGTGCAAGCCGTTGCCGATGATAGCGTGGGCATAGAGCCAGAGCGGATGATTGCATTTGGGCCAAAAAGCGCCGCGCCCGGCCATGTTTTTGACGAGGTTCTAGCCAGCGGACAAGCGCCCTTTGAGCCGCCCGTGCCAGTGCAAGCATCCGATTTATTGTCGATTCAATACACGTCTGGCACCACGGGCATGCCCAAGGGTTGCATGCAGTCGCAAGATTATTGGCTGCGCTTGTCTTTGGTCGCCGCCAATTTTCAATTGCTGACCCTTGAAAACGTGCTGGTCACTTTTCCGATGTTCTATATGGACCCGCAGCTGCAAGTGCTGATGGCTTTGCGCGGCAATGGCACAGCGTTTATCGCGGCGCAGCATTCTTTGTCAAAGTTTCGCGATTGGATTCACGATTATAGAATTCATGTGGCGACGATTACCCCGCCAGTGTTTCGCGCTTTGCCCGAAATGCCAGAGGATGGTGACAATGAGCTGCGCTATATCTCGGCTTTTTATCATAAAGAGGACACGCATGCGGCGTTGGAAAAACGCTTTAACTGTGTCGGGCGCGATGCCTTTGGCATGACCGAAGTGGGGGTCGCTTTATATACGCCGCTGGCCGCCACGCATAAGGTTGGCGCGGGCACGGTGGGTTTGCCAGCGCCTTATCGCGAGATCATGATTGCGGCCGAAGACGGCACGCACAAACCGCGCGGCGAGCCGGGTGAATTATGCATTGCCGGCGACGGTTTGTTCTGGGGCTATTACAAAAAACCGCAAGCCAATCGCGAGAGTTTTCGCGGCAAATGGTTCCGCACGGGCGATGTCGCGGTGATGGACGCGGACGGCTATGTCTCGATTGTGGGTCGGTTGAAAGAAATGATCAAACGCAGTGGCGAGAACATCGCGGCGATTGAAGTGCAAGAGGTTCTGGCCGAGCATGAGGCGATTGTCGAAGCGGCGGTGGTCGGTGTGCCCGACCCGATGCGCAATGAAGAAGTGAAAGCCTATATTCTGCTGGCCGAAGGCAAAAGCGCCGAGGATATCTCGCCGGCCGACATTCAGGCGCATTGCTTGGCGCGGTTGAGTAAATTCAAAGTGCCGCGCTACATTGCTTATGTCGATGAATTTCCGCGCACGCCGTCGAACAAGATTGCGAAAAACAAATTGATGGCTGGGGTCGATGATTTGACACAAGGGGCCTTTGATTTGCTGGAAAACAAAAGCAAATAAACTTTGGCGGCTTCGGTAGCGCCAAAATGGCAAAAAAAGGGTGCGCAACCGTTAGGCTGCGCACCCGATTTCGTTTCAGGCTAAGCGATTAAAACGCCCAGCGTGCATTGATGCGGAAGTCACGGCCAGCTTCTGGCAATAAGTCCTTAAGCGGGCTTATATGCCGACGAATTTCCTCATCGGTTGCATTGCGCAGAGCCGCGGTGATCCGCAGACCATCATAGCCAGCCGGCGACCATCCCAGATTAATATCCAAGGATGTATAGCCTTCGGTTGCCAACTCATTGGCGGCGACATCATTCTGGGCAGCCGCGTGGTCAACGGACAGTTTGAGGCGCACAGAACCAAAATCGGTCGCGACGTCGAGGCTAATTTTCTCCGCCGGTATGGTCGGAAGATTATTGCCATTGCTTAGCTCACCCGAAAGGGCGCTATAGCTCAGCGTCGTATCCAATTGGCGTGTGCCTAGCTTCAGCTGATTGTCGAGCTGTAGCTCAAAGCCGCTGACTTCGGCGTCTTGTTGCTTATAGTCATATTCATCCAGCGTGCCGTCGCGTAAATCGAGATAGATGAAATCGCTATAATCATTGTTGAAATACGCCAACCTCACGCCGCCGTCTCTCCAGCTGCGGCGCAGATAAATCTCGCTGGCCAAAGCTGTTTCCTTGTCCAGCGTGTCGTCGCCAAACTCTTCCCGGTTGACAGCCGCGTGGCGGCCCTCTGCGAAAAGCTCAGCTTGGCTCGGCGCACGTTCCGTAGAGGACAGCGAACCGCCGAGCAAAAGGTTGTCGTTCAAGCGCCGCGCCAGACCCGCCGAGATGTTGGTCAAATTATGCGTTGCCTTTTGTGACGGCTCGTCTTCATGCACGGCTTTTTTCTCGACCCTGTCGAAGCGTGCGGCCAGCTCTGTGAGCCAATTGCCTGTATCGCGTTCGCCAAAGGCAAAGACGCCGGTTTGCGACAGATCCGTGCTTGGCAGATAAGCGCCATGCTCTTCTACGCCGGCCGGTGCTAGGGGTTCGGTTGGCTCATCAGCACTCGGGGCGAGAGTTGCCAGTTCGGTGTCGCGCAGGTCTAGGCCGATAAGGGTCCGCCAATCGCCGAAATCGGTTTTGGCTTCCGTGCGTAAATGCCAGCTATCCTGCTCGAAATGCGACCCCACAGCTCCGCCTTCTATTTCATCCTGCTCCAATTCGCTGATTGTCAAATCAGTTTGGACACTGGTGAACATAGAATTTTGCGGCGTGTGAAGCAGGCGCGCATGCACAGTGTGCTGTTCTGACTCGATGCTGACACCGTCATCTGCACCACCTTCTGCACCACCTTCATCGGCATGGGCATGACCCGGTACGCCATATTCTCTGTCGAGGCTGGTGAGCATGATCGATAGATTTGTAGCGCCGCCACCAAAATGAGCCGAGGCTGTAACACCACGGCTTTCCGTGTTGGTGTCGTCCGCATCTTGGGATACGTCGTCGTCGGTCTCGCCTTCGGAGGCCATTAAGCGGTCGCTTTCAGGATGGGTTGGGATGCGCATATTGTCGGAATCCTGCACAAAGGCAGAGACGGCGACATTACCTTGGCGGGTGAAAAACGCCGCCATGGTTTCATCGGCGGCATCGCCATAGCCGAGCAGCAGGTCGCTGCCAGCCGCACCATTTAACTTCATGTGGCGGTTAAAGGCGTTGATGACCCCGGTTGTAGCAAATGCGCCATAACGCAGAGCCGCAGGGCCTTTCAGAACTTCTACTCGGTCTGCGTCGAACAGGGAGAGCCCGTTCGCATGGTCGCCGCCCGTGGCCGCAATATCGTTTACCGACATGCCATTTACCATCGTGTCGATGCGGTAACCGCCGAGGCCACGAATGGATGGTTGGCCGACGGCAGGGCCGAAGCCGGCGCTATCGACGCCTGGCAATTCAGCCAGTACATCGCCGATCGGTTGATCGATGGCGCCTTGCAAAGCGTCTTTGAAAATCACTTCAGTGGTTGAAATCACATTGGTCGCAGATTTTTGAAATGGCGAGCTGAGAATGACAACTTCATCTGTGGCTTGCGGGGGGGATTGAGCCATAGCGATTGGGGCCCAAATGCAGGTGCTGAAAATTGTGCCGATCAGCAAAGCGGCGCTTGTTTTATGCGTCATAACATATCCTTAAAATTGTAAATATTGAGTTGCAACAATTACGAGATATGCGGCGGGGCCCTTGCGCGGTGAAAAGCAGACGATCGGGTTGGGAGGGTTTCAGCGAGCTGCACGTGGATATGGGCAGGAGGTCCAAAAATGTGAACGGCAGCGCTTGGTGTCGCCATTGGCGCCGCCAGATTATTGGCTAGCAGACAGTCAGCCTTACTATGGGTGAGCGGGTGTGCGCTTTCGAGATCGTGATGTAGCGCATGGACAACACTCAACTGCAAGAGCAGCAGCGCAATTATGACCATAGGTTTGGAAATTCTCTCTCGCATGCGCGAAATCTAACATTGCAGCCAGAGTTTATCAACATGTTCGCATTGAAACGCATGAGCCGTCCGTGATGCCCCGCAGGCCGGTTCTGTCTCGGGCTATTTTTGCTTCGGGTTCATGGGTGGTTTAAGCGGAAATGATAGTGGGTAATCCAAGCTTCGTTTCTCGTTGATACAAAATCGGAGCTTTGATAGCCTCGACAGAGTTAGCCCGTGATCTGGGTTGCGGGACAAGTGCAAAGGATAATTACAAATGGCATATTGGTTTTTAGTTTCGGGTGCGTCTCTCTCTTTTGCGGGAATGTTATTCCACGCCGTGATCGGGGGAAAACTTTATACAACGAATATTTATAAAAGCGATTTGGAACCATTGGGGAAGACATTGAGTATTTTCTCTTGGCAATTTCACTCAATTCATCTTTTCATCAGTGGGGTTACCTTACTCTATATCGCCTATAATCCAGAGTTCGCCATCGCAGCTTATCCAATAATTGGCATCAATATTTTGGGCGCGATTCTATTTCTTGGCCTCGGAATGGTGGATAAAGAGCTATTGAAAATGCCGGGTTCGATATTAATGGGTGGCGTGGCCGCATTGGCTTGGCTGGGAATATAGAGATACGCAAACACACGCTTGGATGACACAGAGCGGCTTTTTTTGCGAACCTAGAAATGAGATGGCGTTGTATCTGCTCTCCTCAATGCGGGGCGTATTTCATATACAAGCTATTTCTTAAGAGCTGACGAGCCCCTGTAATCAGATAAAATCAGGGGTGCACCCGACATGATGAGACCGTGGAAAGCGCAGAGGCGGAAATAAACCTCGGCGCTTATGAGGTCGTCCGAAACGCCATGGATTTGCCGCCATTCGCTGTCGTGAGGCGCGACACTAATGCGTGCCCCAATCCGGTGGAGGGCGTCAAGACGCCGGCGCTGTGCGAGGCACCGCTATGGTCATCCAACGCCAAGCAAAGTCCCAATTCGGCCAGCATTTTGGAGGTCGCGCCATAGCCGGGGTCGCCGCGCCCGGAAACGCGTGTGCGCGCCGAACCTGCCTGCGATACAGCGGTGACATGCACCTCAAAGCCACCATCGCGCAGCAACCATGGCGGTGGGCCTTCACCCGAAGCCGGTTTGAAGTTGATGGGTTGACCCACGAAATATCCAAAGCCACGGCTCGCCCAAGTGCCAACCAAGCGCAGCCACATGCCGAAGCTGGCGCATTCGCGATAGGAAGTGGTTTGGTGTTCGCCGCGCAGCGCGAGGCTGCGACGCACGATTCTGGCGTTGATCGGGGCCATAAAGAATTTTGAAACGACACCATGGGCCCGGTCAAAGCGCCATTTGAAGCCGGCGGTCATGCCGTCGGCGGTGGCGGGCGCGTCGGTCTCAATGCCGGTGACGCCGGGGGCGACGAGATAGGGATTGGCTTCCATGGCGTCGGTGTATTTGCCAGATTTTTTTGCCTGAGCCGTCGCCAAGCCGGAATTCAAAGTGCCGCCAGAAAACGAGCCCGTATAGCGGGTATAGACCCCGCGGATTTTTACATTTTGGTCGGCTTTGGTCGCCAGCGTCTGAGCCACAATCATGGCGCCAAGGTCGGAAGGGATGGAATCGACGCCGCCTGCTAGAATGATTTTTGCGCCGTTCTCTTTGGCCGTTTCGTGAAACGCT
>OBMK010001761.1_pt1 | contig 17604 bp, 29 predicted proteins | sample 1539081 | NCBI WGS metagenome assembly OBMK01 (sample SAMEA3355528, study PRJEB22509) | marine metagenome | biome: marine; feature: river plume; material: water | place: USA | collected 2010-08-07 | depth 0.5 m | reverse complement strand
GTAATCAACCTCTACTAGGTAATCCTAGTCAAATGGAATTAGAACTTTAGCCCGGGTGGTGGAATTGGTAGACACAAGGGACTTAAAATCCCTCGCTGGAAACAGCATGACGGTTCAAGTCCGTCTCCGGGTACCATACAGCAACAACAGTACAACGACTCCATAGCTCAGCAGGATAGAGCAACGGCCTTCTAAGCCGTAGGTCGTAGGTTCGAATCCTACTGGGGTCGCCAATTTTATTAAAGGAGAGTAACATGAGTGATATTCCAAATCGGTATCATCCAGACTTACTGCAATTGAAAACACTATTGCAGAAGCACGATTGGACATACAACTACAGCGACGATCATCGCTATTGGGTAAAAGGCAACAAGGAAGCAGATGAAATCCGGCGTCAAATGGATGTGTGCTGTGGACTTGGTTTGAGTGAGGAAGCCAACGAGCTGTATGAACAGCACAGGATCAAGTGTTGATCAAGCGAATCTTTGAGTACAGGGTAAGTTATCCTGTGTTTGTAATCATTGTGATACTGAGCAGTATTGCATTAACAGAATGTGTGCATTAAAAGGATCCGCAGGCGTTATCGCACACTAACGGCACTTGACGAGTATTCAGTGTTGCCCTATACCAAACACAGCGGTGGGGCACTTGCGGAGAGGAGACAGGAATGATTGTAACAGACAAATTCACTTATACGGATGTTGTTGATATCACACTTGGCGATTGTGATTCAGAACCTATCACAATCTCAGGATATGCAGATACTGAGTTAGCCTGCTTTCCAAGTGATTCTGTGATTACCATTGATAGTGATACACTTGGCAGAGTTGAACTGCCCAACACCATAACACTTGGCAACACAGTGGTCACAGAAGAGCAACTTAATGATTTGTTGGTGTTGCTGGATGTGTTAAAAGAAGATCCTGTTATAGCAGAACAAATTGCTGTACAGATTGCAATGAACAAGATTGCAACATGAATCAATCGGACGGCGTAAAGTATCACGAGTACACGTTTTGGTATGACCAGCACGACATTGTGTTTGATCATGAACTAACCACAGCAAACTTTGTACACCCAGGTGATATGTTTATAGTAGAACAGCAATACCGAAAGACCCGAACAGGTCAAGTAGTACCAGTATTGGTACTGAAGAATATACTCACAGACAAGGAATCAATACAATGAGCATAACAACACTCGTTAAAGGTACACGTGGCACTTATGCAGTTGACTGTTTGGACAACGAAGTAACCAAAGCAGTTAACAGTTTTTCAAAACAACTGGGTATCAACAGACACAAATTGCTGTTGGAAGTCATAGTCAGCAAGAGCACAATGACTCCACTGGGCAACAGTGGTGATTGTTTGGCAGTTAACCGTAAGCAATTTGAAATTGGTATTGCACTATACAGTGATTGGTTGCTCACACTTGCACACGAAATGGTACACGTCAAGCAGTTTGTGAGACGAGAACTTGACTTGAACTGTATGACGTGGAAAGGCAAACGCATTCTCACAGAAGACTACATGAAGATGCCACACGAACGTGAAGCATTTAAGTTACAAAGAAAACTTGTGACAGGCTACACTGGCGAATAAATAAGTTAATGCAACACAAACCATTTTCACATCTTGTAAGTTTTCATTTACCCAGCGGTGGCAGTGGTATTCCAGCAGGTATCAAACGCACAGAAATACAATCAGCTCTTGCAGAATGGAGTTACCGATGGCGAATACACCCTACACTAAGTAAAAACGCAAGCCAATTAAGTTTGCATTGTTACTTTGATACCATAGACGACTTTGCAGTATTCAAACTAACATTCGTAGACAAGTATGCATACACAGTTATGACTCCAAATGAAGTTGGTGTGTATGTTAATTATGACAAATGCTGATCAAAAAAATGCACACCGGAGTGTGCATTCATAGAGGTGTCTCTTAGTTTGTGTGATTAGTAAGCAAACAATGGTTCCATTGCAACATACATAAACCAAATAACAAACAGTAATGAACCTGCCGTAGCAATGTTCTCACATGTATGTCCATCCGGACAATACATATCTCTAAAGTCTGCTAAAGTTTCTTTGATGTTACGGAAGTAGTTTTTTACGTCACCAGTAGTGATTGTAGTCATTCTATTCTCCTGAATCTAAATCATTAGCATCCAGTTTCACAGCCTCTTACGAGCTCTGCTCAGGGGTTAAAGTTCCTTAACTTTTCAATTGTGTTCTCGTAGTGTTGTCTCCTCATAATGGGAGCGTACAGCGGATACACACCGCGACAACCGACAAACACAGCAACCGTCCTGTGGCGGAAGTATGGATTGGTTACTTCCAACGTGTATTTATCTTCTTTAACTGATGTGTTAACTATTTGTGGTCTTTTTGGCCAATTTGTTTTAACCATGCTCTATATGACAGAGGTTGATCATGTTTAATTGTTTTTAAGTAGGATTGGTACAGTTGTTTCATATCCTTTGACTTGTTCATAGCAGTAACCCAACCATCTGAGTTGTCTTGCCATGTATCTGAATTAGACATCTTGTAATGCAGACAAGTCGACTTGCTCTATAACTTCGTCTACTATATCCCATTGTGAACCAGGCACTCCCATATGGTTCCAGCATGTGGCTTTGTTTAACACAGCACAATGTTGTTGTGACTCATATTGTATGCGTATATCAGCATCGCTATAACCCTTGCTATGATATATTGCAGAAGCAATCCCTGAAATACCTTGGCGATGATTAATACCGCGGAAGTCAAGGTCTCCGTAGAAGTCAAGTTCTATGACTTTGTCAGTTGCTAACTCTTCGAGAGTGTAAGTTATAAAGCCTTCGTGTATGGTTTTCTTATGCTCTAAGTATGTATCATCAATAAACCTTGCGTAATGCTTTTTCCACAACGCAATATCTTCGTCAACACCTTCCGGCAGTTTATAACCTAAATCGATTGCTTCGAGTGTAGGTACTGAAAAATGTTTACCTTTGAATGTCATTCGATGAGGTTGGGTGAACATAAAAATTACTTTATCGTTGTGTGCAATTTGATTCTTACAACAATGCAATTCCCAAGCGGCAACTTCCAATGACGACGAATCCTCACCGATATGCTCGATAGTACAATTTAATTGTTTTGCAATTTTGTGTATCCATGTACCGGGCCTTTTATTAGCCACGTATGAATCACCAAAGAGCCATAGTTTGCTTTTTGTCATTGTGTGTTTATTTATTACGTTTATGTATAGACTGGTTAACGTATTGGTTAATGTATTCCATTACATAAGGAACAGCATCTGTTTTGGTTAATGGCACTCCCATATGGTTGCCTACTGATACGACGTGATGCCTATCCACACCTGTGTCTGCTATGAATTCATTTATCATATCCCATAAGCAAAATGTATTATCCTCATGTGTAATTGGTTCAAACGGTAATGTAGCATACTGTTTTGGAAAGTCTGGAAATGCAGGTATGTGTAACACAGGGCAAGGTAACTCGTAGTTGATAAGATAGTTACATATCATACCAGCAAGTTGTTCTGCCTCATCTTGATCCCAAAGATGTAAATGATAATGTGCGTAAGCATTTAGTTCATCTTCATCAACTAAACCATATATGTTATTACCATTGGCTTGATTAATTGCATCAAGTTTATTATTAATATCTTTTGCTCTTGCGGCAGATAAGTCGATTGGTCTATAATGTTTGCCTTTGAAAAGGTTTCTATAATAGGTTGTGTATACAAACACTACCATGTCGTCTTCTGTAATGTATTCAACATTCTCTAAAAACGATTGTAGCATTGCTTGTATACTGCTTCCAGACGTGCCAGCATGGGCAATAGTTTTGTTTGTTTCATACGCCAGTCTTTGGCACCAGGTACCTGAGCCCGTGTCTGCACAATAACTATCTCCGAAGAACCATATATTTCCCATACGTTGTATTTATGGCAATAAATAGTAAGCAATGGATTTAATAGAACAACAGAAGAATTTGGCAGTATTCAGCGAAGACTTATTCAACGAACTTGAAAACTCTGATGCTGAACTTGTCAGTGTAGATAACATACAACAGGTTTTGTATATAGTAAAAGATAACGTACCACATATTGCATTAGAAACTATGCCAGCAACTAAGGCATTGTTAAATTCTGTTAGCAAGTTGTTTGACTTTAATAATGTTGCATACAGGCTGATGAAACCAAACAGCAATTACACAGTACACGAAGATGCACATAGGGGTTGGGGTAGTTATAATTACCATGCAGTTGTTACAACTAATCCCAACTGCTATTTTGTTTATCCAAACAGTAAAAGTCAGCAGTTGTATTCTTTAACAGAAGATAAAATTTATTTGTGTTGCACAAACAGGCCACACACTTTCATGAACGCAGGAACAACAGACAGGATACATTTAGTATTTACACATGAATAGCATACAACTGAGAGCACCAACATTTACTGGTGCAGATTATTTAGCCTCACAATTATTAGAATTCCCATTAGATGAAGAAGTAGAAATAGACTTCTCTAATGAATGTCATGTATTTGTTACACACGGAGAACGAGATAAAAAAACTAATCAATTGCTTGATGCATTATTAATATATGATGCTATACATACCGCTTGTGATTTAGTTAATAAAGATCCGTTACTCATAACATACTACACAGGAAACGTTTACGAAGCACAAAGTTATAATGAGTACTGTGAAATACACGGCATACAAAATAGAATAACTGCTACCTTCAAACATCATTGGGCAGGTGTAGTTGCAAATATACATCAAGATCTGGGATACCAAAGTGTAGCAAACAAAGGAAATGTACGCTCAAAATATTTTTTATGCTTAAACAAACAAGAACGTCCTAATAAATTAATGTTTCTAAGTTCGTTAGCAGACCACGACTTGTTGTTTGATAACAAAGGTGTTGTTACTGCTCACTGGGAACATCGAGATGTAATTGATATTGGCGGAGTTGATATATCATTAAACAAAGACTTAGCAAGATTTTTGCCTGCAACGATAGGAGAAGACAATCCTGAGAGAACACATGTCTCCGAACTTAATAGACAATTTATTAATGCACATGCTAATACTTATTTTGATGTAGTAGTCGAAACACTTGCAGGACATCCTTTGTCTAATTCTTGCCATGCAGATGTTCCTAACTTCTGGAGAGAATGTTTCTTTAGTGAGAAAACATTTAGAAGTATATATTACATGAGACCGTTTTTATTATTTGGTAATGTTGAATCACTTCTAAATTTAAAAAAATGGGGATTCAAAACATTTGACGGCATATTGTTTAAAGAAGATTATGATGAATCTTACAGCATGAAAGAACGGGCAAACAAAATTTGTGCAGAGGTAAAACGCATTACAGAAACAATGTCGTTAGAAGAACTGCATGACATTATATACAGCAAAGAAGTACAAGATATATTAAGACATAACAGAAATAGATTATTAGATATGTTTAAGATTGATAACAGAGCCGCCGACTTCGAACCGTCAAATTTCTATTATAGATCAAGTGTTGACATACAAGTAGATAATCCTCCAGTACCTCTTATCGTTTTACAGAACCATGACTTCAGCACAGGTAACTATTGGGCACTATACGATAAACTTGTAGAGTCACCATCGGTTCGTAGAGAAATTGAACTGGTTGGCGGCTTGTATATTGATTATGGATTCGAAGCAGTAATTATAGTTCGCACAGGAGAAGGGTGCGAAGACTTGGTACACATATATGACCTACTGCTTGATAACTTAAAGAAAGCAAAGATAAACCCAAACATGGTGACTTACATAAGTGGTAACACTTATGAGATCGACAACTATGCCGAATGGGCAAAACAAAACCCTACGAGGCCTTCGTTTAAACAAGTGATAGGCAGGCAAACACAAATACCTGCTACATACTATTGTGAAGACTTGTCGTATACTACAGATGATTACAAGGACACAGGCAAGAGTCACTATGCTTTAACTATGCATAGAAGACCAGGTATGCATAGAGTACACTTAGCAAACAGAATGCAAGAACGTAACTTACTTGATGATAGTAAACTTATTAGCAAGTTTAATTGGGGCAGGAGCAAACACCAAGAGATTATATCTGATAGTCCAGCAGAGCTATTAAACATATTACCTAAGAACACACCCGAAGACGATCAGATATGTTATTCAGAAGACTATCCTGATTACTATAAAAAAATGTTTGGCGACACATACTATAGTATTGAATCTGAAACGCAGGCTGACTTACATTTAGAAACAGCAGGCAAAGTTATTAAAGAGTTATATCCATATTGGAAAAGACATTTCTTTACAGAAAAGATTTGGCGTAACATATACTGGAAGAGACCATTTTTGTTAATAGGCGATGCAGGCATGCTACATGAGTTACAGATGACATTTGGTTTAAAGAGTTTAGATGGTTTATTATTTGATGAGAGTTATGATAAAGAACCTGATTGGCAAAAACGAACAGACATGATGTTGGACCAACATGAGAATATAATTAATAACTATAGTCTATCAGAACTGCATGACATTGTATACAGCAAAGAAGTACAAGATATACTTGAATATAATCGAACTACATTCATAGAATATGCCAAAAGGCATAAATAGTATTATAATATTATATGTAATCGGAGTTTAATATGCCAACAAATAGAGTTTACCCAACAGCAGACAACGTAGCAACATGGTATGCTGACAAAAGTAGTTCAGTATCAACCGCTGACGATGTAGCAATAGGCACACACGTTGGGCAAGAAGCACCAAGTGGTGTAGGTATTCCAGAAGATTTTGAAGGATACACACCAATACATAGAATCGATTCACCATCAGATGGTATCAATGATAGTGCAGACTATGTTGTTTACTTTCAAAAAGATGGTACTGATCCATTAGACGTATACAAGGCAACCGATGCTGATCCAAGTACTATTGTGCAGTTAACAACTGGCGCTGAATTTGACTTAGTATCACCAATGGTTATTCCTGAATAATTAGTACTTGACAAACACCCCCAAGTGCTATATAATAGCACTATGTTAATATCCGAACTGCAAGAACTTATCTACGATACCGAACTGTTCTACGACCAATTGGTTGAATACGGACAGGACGATCCCACATACGATATAAGAACGCCTGAGAATTACGTTTCAGGATGTCAAAGTTCTGTATGGGTTGCACTAATAGAGAATGAACTACTTATAGACTCTGATGCTGTAATGGTTAGAGGAGTTGCAAGAGTTATTGTAGACTTTGCTGAAAACAATCAAGATATAGCATTCAAAGACTTTCATGTAATTGCTAAACCTTTAACAACACAAAGACAACGAGGTATGCAATCTATTATTAATAAGATACGAGAATTGAGGGGAGTTAAAGTTGTTGTACCGAGTCAGCAAGACATTACTAAATAAACCACGTATACTTCCTAACGTCAAGCAATTAGGTCCGTGGTATATTGAATACAGTAACGACTACGAACCAGACATGCGTAACAATGAGATAACATGTACACTACCTGATTATCCTTTGTGGCAACATTGGTGGAACGGCGAAACGCAAACACTCGATAACTATTCATACAATCAAGACATTAACCCAGCAAACATGTTGTCACCATTTACTATTTGTAAATTTTATGCAGACGGCACAGAGAACTTGGAAGACTTTGTAAAGGAAGATACATACGTTGCACCAGATACAGGTACAAACATAACATGCAGAGAAGCCGCAGTAGGTATTAGTAAGATACTTGCTACCACATTGCAAGAAGCCGCAAAGGAAAGACATGACTGGCAACTATACATAACAGGCGGAATGGATACCTATGCATTACTTAGTATTATAAAACGACACGGTATTCAAATTGCTACAGCCGATCAAACTAAACAACTGGAATGGCCAGCAGTAGACTTTTATAAAATGTGCGGACCACAGCAGAAGTTTATGATGGAACGTAGTTCAGAGTTTATGCAACTACCACCCATGGCAACAAATCTTATCACAGGGTTTATGGGCGGACTTGAAATTATGAGATGGCCTGCAAGTATAATGGCATTATGTAAGATACATGGTACCGACTATAAAGAAGCATGGGCAGAGGCACTTGAACGTGATGCCTACTTAGCATACTTCTTGCATTTTCGTAACAAGCAATTCCAATGGCAAGCACCAGACGTAAGTACATTACAAGAAGCCAAAGATTATTGCAGTAATGTTTTAATACATACATCGGAAGTGTTTAATGTAGATGACAAGAACTTGTTAGTGCCTTATAGGAATAGAGACATACATCATTGGGTGATGGCACTTGCTCCAAACGAATTAATGAAACAAGCATTTGATAGCCAAGTGCATGTTGAGATAATAAAAATGAATGCACCGGAACTACTAAGTTCTGTGGTAGTACCTAAACTAAATAAAACTATATAAAAGGAAGGATAGAATGAATTTTGTACCATATGTAATTGAGAAAACAGGCAACGGCGAACGCAGTTATGACATCTATAGTCGTATGCTGAAAGAACGTATTGTATTTCTAAACGGCGAAGTTAACGACCAAGTAAGCAACAGTATCTGTGCCCAACTATTATTCCTTGAAGCAGAAGATTCAGAATCTGATATTAGTTTCTACATTAACTCTCCAGGCGGAGTAGTTACAGCCGGTATGGCAATGTATGACACAATGCAATACATTAAACCAGACGTTTCAACTATTGTAATGGGACAGGCGGCATCAATGGGAAGTTTACTTGCCCAAGCAGGTGCGGCAGGCAAACGTTTTGTATTACCTAAGTCAAGAACAATGATTCATCAGCCAAGCGGTGGAGCAAGAGGCATGGCAAGTGATATTGCTATCCAGTATCAAGAGATTGAACGCATGAAAAAGGACCTTACTGAAATTTATGTACAGCATAATAGTAAAGGTAAAACTTATGCTGAATTTGAAGCAGGTATGGATAGAGACAACTTCCTATCAGCACATGAGGCCGTCGAATGGGGCCTTGCGGACGAAGTTATCGATAAGAGAGTCTAATGTTCTAAATTACGCATAAATATATGTGTAAAGGAGAACATAATGGAACGACTATCAGAGTTTAAACCCCCAGAGGTTTACACACCAAAAAAAGTAGACAACAACGGACTTGATGAGGACGGCGTTTTACATGACAAATGTGGAACCGATGATTGTTGCAATAAATGTGAAACAGCGGATACGTTAACAAAGGATTAGTTATGGCACAGTTTAGTTTTATTGAAGTTTCATACGATGCTACAATAACTTCTGATGTAGATATGGAATTACAAATGGAGCGTCTTGGCTTCATACATAGGTCACAACATGCTATGGACCAAGTAGGTTTTTGGACACATAGACAATGCATAGTGTTACTCCGTAGATCACCAATTGGCGTAAATCCTAAAGTAACAGGACTTGGCTTCCTTGGTAGCCATGATGACATTGATAGAACAGGAGCAACGTTTGACAAAGACAGCGACTTCTTTGTTTCAGAATGCTACGGTATGAAAACTTATATTGTACAAGAGAATCAATTTCAATCAGCAATAGATCATATGTATAATGAAATGGATATGGTTACTGAAAGTAATAATGCTCTTAAGAACTTTTCAGGAATAGTACTTGATGCCGATGAAGCAATTAAAGATCATTATATTGCATTAGGGTTCAGAACAACTAAGCACTCAGACAAGTACGATACACTTGTAGGCGATGGTAATAACTTCAGCATACTAATAAGTAAGCGACCAAAGAAATCAATAGTGCCAACAATTATATGCGACACGCATGATGTGTTTAGCAGTACAGCATTCTTTACAGCACAAGGTTGTGACATACCAAAGTTTGAAGATACTACAGAACTTAATTTTGGTAAACTTAATCATAAAATTTTAGGATACAACTGTAAAGCATTTGGTACAGAAAACAGTTACACAATTGAAAACTTCATTAAAAACGCGGCCAATGATATCGACCTGATCGTCAGGCAAAGAAGTAAATACATACACATACTTGAAGAGACAGTAGACAGTTATTATGAGCTCACAGAACATTGACAACAAGACCCTGTTTGACAATTGGGTAAGTTGGAGAAACGACTCAGTTAAACTGTCAAAAGGAAAGATGCTTAAAGCAAAAAGCCAAGCAGAAGAAATTGGACTATTAGCCGGAGTAGACTTTATTGCTCGTAGCAATGCTATTAGATTTGCAAATCCAACATCACTTACTTTCTTTAAGTTAAATTGGAGGCCCAATGAGCTATAATACGTTTATTGAAAAAATTGAAAATATGAATTCTGATCAGTTAATGACAGAGATACAATCCTTGCACAACAAGGTAGGCCGCATGAATCCTCATTCGAGCATGGTAATCCAAGTACAAGATATGATTCAAATGGCTACTATGGAATACAGCGAACGTATGTTAGTAGAACGTATGGCAGAAAAAGAAGACGACGGTGTTATTAATATTGGCGAAATTGAAGAAGTAGTTTATACACCCGACTATTCAAAAGTAGACTTGTTTGTTGAAGTAGTAAAACATTACAGTGGCGATAGAATAAGTAAACGTAAAGCAGATAGAAAAGCAAAGGATGACAGACTAAAACAACAAGTTGCAGACACACAAAAATTAAAACCAAAACCAATGAGTACAGAAGCAAAATCAATTATGGACGATGTTCCAGTATTCGGTAAGACACCAGCGAGTAATAAAAAGAAATGATGCATTTAACAAGAAAGAATATACTTAGGACACTTTGGTGTAACCAAGAGCAACGCATTATAAAACCAGCGGTGTTTAATATCAAGTACACATTACGAACAGAGATGGTTGATGGTGCAACAACAGAAGACATGTCGCTATGGCAGAACCTAAGTTTCCAAACGATAAATCATTTTCTTGAAGAGCAAATGTTTAACAGTATTATATATGATATGAAAGGCAAGGACATGCTCGAAAGATACTTAGTAGAGTACGATAACAATTTTGTATTCTTGCCAACAGCAAACGAGGCCTGTTTGACTACATCGTTACATGCTAAACTAAATTCTATATGTCATGAGCATAGCATTGTTGAAAATATAGAACTACAAGACACACTTGATGATTTATCTTACAACTATTACAATGATGAGTTAGTGTATCCAACATTGCCAGCAATGGAAGATTGGTTAGGCGAACTTAGTTTTTGGGAAACACCATGGTGGTTCAGACAAGACTTTAGTACGTTTGATAACTTTGCATTTGACCATGACGAGTTAGATGCTTGGAAAGTTGATGTAGAGCAACAAGAAGTAGCAGGACTAATGGGATTAGCATTTCAAGAACTACAGCAAGAACTTACTAAAGAACTTAGCGGTGTAACACATCCAATAGACGATAGCAAAAAGCAAGGAGAAATACTTACTCCAGATTTTTCTGTTAAAAAACCTTCTCTTAAACTTGTCCCTAAAGACACAGAATAAAGGTTGACAACTTTAAATATCTTTGCTATACTTACAGTATGAACACACTTGCATCTGACAGCGACGGTATTGAGCTACTATATAGAGGTAGCAATTTAGAGAATGTTGCATTTGAATCGATAACCGAATACAATAAATTTGCCCAAGAGTTAGAGATACTTCCTATAACTGATATAGCAAGAATCAGCAAAGAGTTCAATATTCCTCAGCACTATAAAAACATAGATGTTGAGGAGTATGTACATAGACTAATTCCAGCATCAGGACAAGATGTAAAAATCATAACCGATAGAGTAGAAATGGAGTTAGGCATGTTTAAAGATAGAGGATTGTTTCCTGTATTACAATTACTAATATACATTGTAGATACAATGAGAAACAATAATCTTGTATGGGGTGTAGGAAGAGGTAGTGCTGTTTCGAGTTATGTACTCTATATTTTGGGTGTCCATAAGGTGAATTCGGTTAAATACATGTTAGATATACAGGAATTTTTAAAATAATATGGTTAAGAAAACAACAATGCGAGGCCAGGTAATAGACTTTGAAGCCTTACAAGCACAACAGAGTGCAACACCGTCTGTAGGAAATACAGGCACTGATGCCGCAGGCAACGAAAGAAACCCGCAAGGCGAAATAACCAAACCAGCAGAAGTTCGTGTACGAGAATATTACAGAGACAATCCTCAAGCATCTAACGATAAAGTTTCTTTGAAAGGCGCAATGCCTGAAGGAGCACCAGCAACTAAAGATACTGCTGATGTAAAAACTGCTAAAACGCAGAAAGAAAATGTTAGAACAGAAACAAAATTAAAACCAGACCCTACTCCACCAGAAGGTGAGAAGTTTGACGAAGCAGAACCATTAGGATTTAAAGAAGTACTTTTACCTAATGGTGATATTGAAATGGTTCCATATTATACTGAGGAAGACAATGACGAAGATAAGAGCGTATAAGGATAACATCCTTTGTACAGATGCAGACTTTGGTGATCAAACAACTGAAGCAGGTATCATATTAAAATCCACATTAGGAAAAGAAGAAGGCATCATGCCTCGTTGGTTCAAAGCATTTGAAGTTGGACCAGAAGTTGATTGGGTAGTTCCAGGACAATGGTTGTATGTAGAATACGGACGTTGGACAGAAGGCATCGAAATCAAAGACGATAGACTTGAACCAGGCACACAACTTTGGAAAGTAGACCCAGCAGGTTGTTTAGCAATTAGCGATGATGCACCAGACGGTACTGTTAGTGTTAGAAGAAATGATGGCATTGAGTTTGCAAGGAAAATGCAACTGTGAGAATACCGCTAATAGGTCTTATAGGATTAATGATATTAGCAGGTGTTATATTTGCTGAACTAAGTCCGTGGGCTTTACTTATAGCAATACCTCAATTGTTTGCTGGTATTTTAGAAGAAAGGAAGTAGTATGCCATATATAGAAAAAGTAGGCAAGAGCGGAATTAAAAATCAATTAGACCAATGGAAAGGCGTAATGCACGATCCACGTATTGATGGTTTCAATGGATGGGGTTGTAAACAGAAGTTGTATGAAATACAAACTCACTTAACTAAAATATTAGAAAACGCACCTCACTACCACGGTGAGGAAGAATGGCTCGAAGAGCAACGCACAGATAGAGCAGTTGAAAAAATATCAGGCAGATAAATGAAGTTAGGTATAATAGGAAAAGGGTTTGTTGGTTCAGCAGTAGCAAACGGATTTAATAAAGACGTTGAACAATTTATAATTGATCCTAAGTACAACGATAATACTATTGAGCAGTTGGTTAATGAGTTTAACCCTCCACTGCTTTTTGTTTGTGTACCTACTCCACAACAAGATACACACTTAGATGTAGACACATATTTGGTTAGAGAAGTGTTAAAGACTTTAACAGAATATGAATACAAAGGTATTGTAGTAATCAAAAGTACTATAACACCAGACCATTTAACTTCTATGAAGAAGCAATTCCCTCTTAAACTTGTTTACAATCCAGAGTTCCTTACAGAAGCAAATAGTTTACAGGACTTTATAGATCCTAATATGCAAGTGCTTGGCGGCAAGTGGAAAGATTGCGATACAGTTGAAAAGGCTTATGTAAGACATAGTAATGTTAAAGTTGTGCCTACGTTTAAAACAGATTTAATTACAGCAAGTTTAATTAAGTACACAATTAATAGTTGGTTAGCAACTAAGGTAACATTCTTTAATGAGATGCATCAATTGTTTGAACAAAGCGGATCAAACAGTTCGTGGGAACAATTTACTGAAATGCTAACAAGTGACCCACGCATGGGTAAAAGCCATATGCAAGTACCAGGACCAGACGGAGAGTTTGGCTTCGGTGGACATTGTTTTCCTAAAGATGTTGCAGGACTTGTTTATTATGCAAAAGGTAAAAACGTTCCAATGGAAATACTTAACAAAGTCATTAAAATAAATGACAAGTTAAGAAAGACGTAACATCAGTAAACATACAGATTACTCCAGCATAGCAATAAATAGTAGCATGTTATCTACTATCAAAAGTATTGAGTTTGAGCTCACAACAGACTGCAATGCAAGATGCCCACAATGTGCAAGAAACTATTTTGGTGGATACAAGTGGCCAACAGTACCTGATGTTAAACTTGATCTAAAATGGATTAAAGACAAAGTACCAACTGACGTATTACCTCACCTTGACTATATACGTTTATGCGGAACATACGGTGACCCAATTGCACACCCTGACTTACTAAACATTGTACAATACTTTAAACAGTTTGAAGTACCTTTAGTTATAAACACCAACGGCGGATTAAAATCTACAAACTTTTTTAAAAAACTTGCACACTTATTAACACCAGAAGATAAAGTTTACTTTGGCATTGATGGATTAGAGGACACACATTCGCTACACAGAATTAATACTAAGTTTAATAAAGTTATATCTAATCTTAAATCATTTAATGATGCAGGCGGAACATCTATTGTCAGTTTCCTAATCTTTGAACATAACGAACACCAAGTTAATGATGTTAAGAAACTTGCATACGATTGCGGAGCATCAGACTTTGCAGTAAAGAGTACAAGTAGATTTTTAAGTAAAGACTATAGACAAGTTAGCGAACTTGAAGTCTACGACATTACTGGCAAAACAATTACACACACTATTAGGCCAACACAAAGTCCTAAGTATAAAAACAATGGCTATACTGTATACGAAAACCTCGACATGGATGCTAAACACATTAATTGTTTTTCAAAAAGAACACAGAGTATTAGCATTGGTGCAGATGGATACTTAATGCCATGTCCTTGGTTAAATGATAGACTGTATGGTTACGAAGCAGAGAAGTCTGCAGACAGAAAGAAAATGTTTGATATGATGGGCGAAGTAGGAGGATGGAAGAAAGCAAACTTAAATCATACTCCGTTCAACGAAATCATATTTGATGACAACGGATGGTTCCACAAGATACAAGACAGTTGGAACAACACAGAAACAGCATTGTATAGATGTAAAAGTCAATGTCACAAAGATAATATATTACTTGCAGAAGCAAATAAAAATTTAAGTAAAAGTTGGAGTGGCGAAAAAGGATGGCAGAAAAAAGCATGAAGCCTACTGTAAATTTATATTTCCACGAGTTAGCATTTGCTAAAAGACAACAACGTGTAGGCCTTGAAGGCAACTACATGGAACACTTGTATAGATACTTTGAATATTTAATGCAGTACACGTCTACAGTAGATCCTGAGTTTGAACTTCCTTATAATTTTGTACTAAAGCAATACGCAGATGTAGTAGACATACCTCCTGACCCGAACGTGCCTACTTTAGTATTTCTTCCTCTTAACTTAGACATTTTGAGATTTATACAAAATAATAAACCAGACTTAGTACCAGCACTACAACAACTTGACTCGCAAAAGAATATACATTTGTGTTTTGATTTTGCACAAGAAAGTGCTTACCCAGGAAACTTTTGTAAAACAAATTCGCCTTTAAGTTTATGTACAGAAACAATTAACTTTCAACAATGGAATTTATTTTGTTTCTCTACTCTTATAAAAAACAAACCAAACACTAATAACTTTAAAAATATATTCTATGGAATAAGTTATACTGCTACATGGCTTTTTAAAGTTGTCGAACAAGAAACTCCTTGGATAGGCAATCCAGATTTAATTTATACACATAAAGGAAAGTCAGGACCTATAAGATACTTTGTTCCTAACAATGAGTTTCGGCCGAGTAGAGCACAGACTATCGTTGCTATGCATGATAAAGACATGCTAAACGATGCTGAATGGAACATGAATAGTTTTAAAGATTGGGATATGCATACAAACTCGAGTACTTACTTAGGGTGGCTATCAAACGAATGGACAGACAGATACCTTGAACTGTTTGGTAAAGCACCACGAACAATGAGCTATCCATGGAATAAGACGTTTAACTTAAAACACCCTCCGGCAGAGTTTTGGCCAGATGACTTATTGGATATGACATACATTTATATTGCCACAGAAACTTTTGCAGACTATAACAATGAAGGAGCTCACAAAGATGTACAAGACTTTATATCTATAGAAGTAACTGAAAAAATATTCAAAGGATACATATATGGCATGCCAATGTTTATTATGGGGAGGCCTGGCTCACAAGCCTCATATAAAGAAATTGGGTTTGATACATTCGAAGACATGATGTCTGTACCATATGATCATATTGCTGACCGAGACGAACGGTGTGATGCAATGCTTGAATCAGCAAAGAGCTTTCCAACTGCAACACCTGAACTTATAGATAGACTACATGTTAATAAAAGGCATGCTATGAAAAAAGAAACATTGTGGAATATGTTAGATATGTCACCAGAGAAAGATTTATTAAAAAAACTACTTGACAACTAACCAAATGATGTTATACTAACAGCATGAAAGAAATAACTAAAACTACAACAGCAACGTTTACTAAAAGTGCAAGAGTCGTATCAGAATATAAAAACGATATGATTTTTGAACAACCACGTGAAAACTTAATACAACAAGAGTTTATCTCATACGAAGTCGCCCAAGCAGGTGAGGCTAACGTATTAAAAAGAATAACTATAACTCGTAAGTATGATAAGTTTGGTGGATACACAGATCAGTCGTCCTCAGAAATATTAGGGTAAATGCAATTTTTAAATTGCGAAACCTGTAATAAATCTATTGCGGTATTTGAAATAAAATACCACACGGCTGATAAAACTAAAGTATTCTGCGATGCGTACTGCTCAAACGAATACTATCAAAAGGAGAAAGCCGATGCTGTCAAACGAGAAACTTAAAGAACTAATTACTTTGCTCGACAATGTGTTTGAAGACTACAAAGCGGAAGCCGATGCTGACCCTATCGAAATTGCAAGTGTTTATCTTGCTTCAGCACTAAGTAAAATGAGATCTAATTTAAATGATGATCAGTTAGAAGAGTTCAAAGACGAAATGGCTTTACTAATGGAGAAATTTACATTAGATAGACAAGACTTTGTAGGATGGTTACAAGACGCAACAGTCGAAGAAATAGAATTAGCAGAGATGCCAATTGACCCAACAATACACTAATGGTGATTAAATGAAAGAACTTTGGACAGAAAAATACAGACCTACAAATATCGATACTTATGTGTTTAGAGATGACAAGCAACGACAACAAGTAACAGGCTGGAAAGATGATGGCGCATTGCCTCATTTGTTATTCAGTGGTGCACCTGGAACAGGTAAGACTACACTTGCAAAGGTATTGCTTTCTGAACTTGACGTAGACGGCATGGACATCTTAGAAATAAATGCCAGTAACGAAAACAACGTAGATACTATTCGTAATAAGATTACTAACTTCAGTGGCACTATGCCTTTTGGAGATATGAAGTATGTGCTACTTGATGAGGCTGATTACATTACTCCAAATGGACAAGCGGCGTTGCGTGGTGTTATGGAAATGTATCATACCAGTTGTAGATTTATTTTAACATGTAATTATCCACAACGTATTATTCCTGCACTACACAGTAGGTGCCAAGGCTTCCATATTG
>OBMK010001760.1_pt1 | contig 17616 bp, 21 predicted proteins | sample 1539081 | NCBI WGS metagenome assembly OBMK01 (sample SAMEA3355528, study PRJEB22509) | marine metagenome | biome: marine; feature: river plume; material: water | place: USA | collected 2010-08-07 | depth 0.5 m | reverse complement strand
CGGCACCTAGCCGGCCCGCTTTAACCTTTTAATTTTAAGACCATGAAACTACAAAGAGCAATATTTGCCGCCCTCGTCGCTTTACTAATTGTAAGCGCATTATATACGAACCTGCACACGCCGCAAGGACCGGCGCAAGGATACCAACACCCAACAATTAAAAACACCAACGTTTAAAACCTCAAGACAATGAAAACAGCAAACAACAACTTAACAGCATACGCCACCACCGGCCGCGCTAACCTGGAACAACTAAAGCAAGCGCCAGCGCGCCGGAACCGCTTAAAATTGCGTAAACTGGCCGCCATAGCCAGCGCAAGCGCCGCCGTATTAATACCAACGGCCACCGCTGCAATAATAACCGGCCCAGCGTTCGCACTGGCTGCAATACCGGCCGCAATAATTACAGCCGCCGCCCTGCAGGAAATAGAAAACGAACTAAAAAAAAATAAGTAATGGACTTACAAGATATCGACACCGGCGCAACATGCTACCTTAAAGGCGAAGCAGTACACCAGGCCCAAGAATTAGACTATTTTGACGGCACCGGATTAAGTGGCGGCTGGACCGCGGAAATAACCGCCTTATGTATAGACGTCAACGGCAAAGAGTACGAAATAGCCGCGCACCTACTGCCATGGGATTTATTGCAGCACCTAAGCGAAGCCACCGCGGAAGCGCTCGAATAAATGCCCATATTTTAACCGCTTAGATCTAGACAAACCCACATAAAAAAGATAAAAAATGATTGACTTTAAAGAATTAGCCGAAGCCCTAAACCCAAACCAGGGCCAAACATTAACAGCAACACCACCAGCGCCAACGGCGCCAGGTTATAAAGCCCCGGCCAAGTTACTGAGCAAGGGAACCACCAACGCCAAAACGGCAAAAAACACCCTAGAAACGTATATTTTGTACATGTCACCAGCGACACAGAACGCCAAAGGCGCCGACCTTTGCCCGTTTCGCTCGGCAGGATGTACGGCCGCATGTTTATACACCGCCGGCCGGGGAAAATTCAACAGCGTTAAAAATAGCCGTATCAATAAAGCGGACTATTTTACCCAGGACCGCCGCACCTTTACCGCTCAATTAGCCCTAGAATTAAAGGCAATAAATAAACGCATGCAAAAGAAAGGCGCACGCGCCGCCATACGTTTAAACGGGACCACCGATATTGACCACGTTTATAGCCTTAAAAAATTGGCCGGGCTTGACGTGCTGCAACTTGAGAACCTTGTTTTTTACGACTACACAAAGAACCCGCACAAGGTCAAACGTTACCAGGGGACGCCTTATATTTTAACGTTCAGCCGGGCAGAAGACAATGAAGCCCAGGCCATAGAATTGCTACAGCGCGGCGCCCTTGTCGCTGCAGTATTTAACGGGGACCAATTGCCGGACACCTGGCAAGGCTTTAAAGTATTGGACGGCGACGCAAGCGACGACCTTATGCTAACGGCCTACAAAGACGCCAAACCCGGCGCCGGTGTAGTGCTAGGACTGAAGGCCAAAGGCGACGCCAAAAAGGACGTCAGCGGCTTTGTCATTAATGTAAACAAATAAACCCCGGTACCATGTTTGAACTAATCGAGAAAAGACCCGCAACCATTAAGCAAGCACCCACCGGCCGCCCCTGGATTAAAAGCCATGGCCAGCGCCTAAACCTGGCGAGCCGCTGCAGTTACTCAAGCCTAAACGACGGCCGTACGTACTGGATAAAAGGCGACCAGGTCAAAACCTTAAAGAATTACATATTTTAAAGAGCGCCACAGGACGCCAGCACTAAAAGAGGGTACCCAATACGGGCGCCCTTTTTTTATGCCCTTAAATGGCCGGAAACAACCCCGGCACCATTGGACCACATACCCGGCACAACTGCAGGAATGAAGAAGGAACCCAGGAAGTAAAGAGGGAAAACCCCCGTTTGAGCCACGCGGCCCCCGGACCCCGCCGATACGCACCGCTACACCTGGACCGACCCCAGGACCCCAGGACGCCGACCCGGTCCGACCATTGGCCCCAGGTCCGACCATTGGACCCCCAAACATGGCCCGACCAGGTCCAAACGTGACCGAAACCGGACCCCCGAAGGCCGAACCCGGGCGAACGTGACCGGACGAGGCGAGCGCGGTAGTAACTTAGACCTCAACATCCGCGGGGAATTGAACGATGATCTCCCATTTCCTCAAAACCTCAAAAGTTTTCTTGTATATACATAGGATATACTTATATTCTTAGTATATAAAGTATATATCCCTTTAGGGATATATACTGATATACTTAGTATGTAGACTTAGGATATAGTTGTGTTTATAGTGCCAATGAATCTCTGAATTCATTATCTTGTATATTAGTTAAATGATATTATGACGACAAAGCAATTACTGATTAGACTAACAGGAAGTGGTCTACCTTTTGGTGAATTAAAGGATGAGATGTTTAAGTTCTACAACTCTAAAGTTGGGACAAGCAGGTATATGATGAAGACCGAGAACCCTAAGACGGGTTGCGGCAGTTGTATCCAGCGTGTGAAGATCAACATTTGGAAGTGGTACCATAGTGAAGAGGCACCAACGTACAAGGGATTTGAGTTTACAGGTAAGTATGGTATTCGTATGCAGCCGATCTATCTCTACACTGATCCTAAGCAAAAAAATACGGACGATGTCAACCAAGAGGAATAATAAAGGAGAGGTGGTTTCTGGAAGAGGTTCTGACCTAACGGATTTGCAACAGGAGTTTTTAAATAGAGTTGCAGGTGAGGGCATGGATTCAAGTGCAAAGATTGCACGCGACTTAAATTACACTTCATACTATCGTGATCGCAGGAACCAGGGTACTGCTTTCCATAGGGAGTTGATGTCTATCGCTAACGCTGAGATGAAATCTATTGATGCAGCCAAGGGTACCAACTTAGGGGCGTTGATTAGGATTAGGGATCTTGCTTTGGCCGACGGTGATATGAAGGCCGCTATGGATGCCATTAAGATTATTAACGATATGCAAGGTTATAAGGCTCCCGTCAAGGTGCAGCAAACCAAGTTAGATATCAAAGCAACGATTGATTTAAGTGAACCAATTGAGGAACAAGATTATCTTGATATTGATATTGACGACAACTCTTATTAAAGCGCAAGAGTGCAGTCCTTATCATAGAATTTTAGATTATAAACTACCAAGCGCTAAGTCTGCTGGTATTGGCTATTTAGCATGTCTACATGCAAGAGGTGTTGTTGCTGAGGTAGGGTATGATAATGTGTTTATTGGTATTTTAGCAATGGGCAAGGGTCATCATGGGTCAACGTATACCTTTTTACAGTATGAGTTTGCTATTCGCGAATTAAGAATATACGGTGGCCCTGCTTATAAGTTAAATAATGATCCGGGTCTAATCCTAGGTCGTGTTGGTGCAGACCTTCGTTTGTATAAGGGTCTTTACGGATCTGCAAGCATATTACAAATCAACAGAAACTTAAATTACTTACACGTAGGTTTGAAACTTATATACTGATGCAAATAAAACTATACAAGCCCACCGATCCACAAAAGGACTTTTTAAAAATAATCTACGAGGACAAGCCGTTTATTACTCTGGCCGCTATGGGGCGGCAGACAGGCAAGACCTATGCTATGATGAACGATGCTGTTATGCGAGCATTAAACAATCCTAAACACCGTATGTTCTGGGTTTCGCCAATACAGGATCAAGCAAACAAGGTCATGAAGGATATAGAGGCTATGTTCGTAGGTAGGCAGGAGTTGTTTGAGCAGATCATAACTCGATACGATCGTAAGCATAACGAGATCTATTTCTACAACGGTTCCTTTATAAAGTTCCGATCCTCTGAGGCAGGGGATAACCTTCGTGGTGCAACACTTGATTTTATCTATATTGATGAGGCTGCTTTTATCAAGGAGGCATTTATAAACGAGGTTTTACTCCCTATGGTTACCAGAACCAATGGTAGAGTTGTAATGTCTTCTACGTTTAACGGAAAGAATTGGTACTGGGATTGGTTTGTTAGGGGAAAGGAAGAAGAAAACATCGAGCAGATCAAGTCTATTAAGAGGACATACCTTGATTTGAACGATGACGCCGTCGAAAAAACGGTGCTTGGCATCAAAAAATCAATGACTAAGGCTCAATTTGATCAAGAGTTCCTGTGTAAACCGGTTAGTGCTGACGCTTTATTCTCGGATATAGAAGAATCTATAGAAGAAGATTTACCAAAGGACTACGAGAGATTATATATTGGCATGGATATCGGTGTAGCACAGGATTATACGGTTTTAACAGCGATGACTCAAGACTACCATGTGATCGATATAGATCGTTTTAATTTCAAAGAAGAGGGACTGGATGCGGCTGGATTTAAGCAACGCATAAAAGACTTTTACTTAAAACACTTTGATAAACTCGCGGCGGCATACTTTGAGATAAATAACAACGACTTGCTTTTTGATGAGATAACTACAGATGAAAACATGTTTAAGTTACTACCTTTCCAGACCACTTCTAAGTCTAAGCCTGTGATTATCAAGAACTTAATAAAGTTGTTCGAGGACCAAAAGATTAAGATACCTAACTACGACACCCTCATTAAAGAACTTTATGATTACAAGAGTAAGAAGAATCCGATAACGGGTAACCTTCAGTTTAGCAACACAGATGGCAAGCATGATGACTGCGTCATGAGTTTGGCAATCGCGGCATATTGTTGCTTCGATGAGCAAGACGGAGGTGTAACAATGTTCCTATGATAAGTTTTAAGAGCCATATAGGGCTTTCTAAGCAACTTTCTTCTGTAGAGAGTATCAATGCATACCTTGACGGTTTAAAGCCCTTAGAACGCATTGATTTCGTTAACTCATTTGAGGATACTTACCCTATTAAAGATACCGCGTTCGTAACAGAACACATAAAGAGTAACTTCAACTATCACGACAATGTTAATGACTTAGTTCTTGGTCAGTTTATAATGATTGAACAAATCATAACGGGCAAGATTAAGTTTAAACACGAAATAGAAATGGACCTGGAGATAGCGAAACTTCTTCTCCGCCCATTGAGCCACAAGGAGTTTGACAACGAAGATCCCGCTGTAGAAAGGGAAAATGAAAGAAGAATACTTGAGTGTCCGGTACAGGATGTGTATTCCCTGGTTGCTAAATTCATAAAAGACAGAGAGTTTGTGCTTTTTAAGCAGTTCTCCGGTGTTTTTTATGATGCCATAGAACAAGATCCGGAAGAAAATGAAGACCATGAACAGATCTCTCCAGGGGCTGACATGGTTTTTAATCAACAATGGTATTGGTATTCTATTGTTAGGATGCTGGCACAGGAAGATATACGCAAGTATAACGAAATATACATGCTCAAAATGAGCGTGGTGCTTCCAGAAATGTCCTATTTATCACAGAAAAACAAAATCGAGTCTGCTCAAAGACGACAGGAGGCCGCTTTGCGCTCTGTCAAGCGATAAATTGTAAATTAAAGAAAGAAATCTGTGAACGATTTAATTACCATATACGAACTATTCAAGGAGTTTGGGGAGAATCACAATCTTATCAGTGAGTTTAAACTGGTCGGATCCCTTGAGGAACTACAGACTATAGAAGTAAAGCACCGCGGCCTATACGTCCATTTAGACGGCGCAAACCTATCGAGACTTAATAATAATCCTGTATATGAGATTTCATTTAATGTCGTAGTAGTGGACAAGGTTCCTTTAAACGAGGACCTTGCGCTTATGCACTCTAATCAAGAAAACATCTTCGTTATAGGTCAGTTACAAGATTATTTTGGTCAAAACATGTCCGGTGAAGAGCGTTTTCAAGATGTAAATGCCCAAGGGTTCTCTGCTGAAGACTTTAATATAACTACCGCAACAACAAGTTGTAGTTTCGTTATAGCAAGAAATCCATACAGCAGGGAAATAGACCTGTAAAATGAGTAATCTTGAAGGGAGACTTCGTATAATACTTAGTCAGAAAAGCCAATACGCCGCACTGCAGCAGCAAGAGGGTGCTTTACGCTTTTACTTGCAGGATGAACTCACCAAAGGCAGGGTGATATCTTTAATTAAGAGAAACCTAAAAGGGGATTATGACAAAGAGGGTAAGCCTTATGATCACCGAGCAAGTGGGTACCTTGAGAATTCTATATTTCCTGCAACCGATAATCCACAGGGTTGGACTGGCGACTTAATAAAATCAAGACTTGTCGGCGACGGATATTTGGGACTCGGTATCGACGTAGAAGAATTTTCCGTTTACTTTAAGGCAGCGTCATATGCTGAAAAACTAAGTGAAGGGTTCACCGCAGGACAATTAAGTATATCAAGTATTAAGAATTGGATATATTCTAAGGCTCGAAGAAATCCTCAAAGTCAGTGGTATACAGCGTATCCGAGAGGAGATAAAGGTTATGCAACTTATTACTATAGCGGCGACCAGGTTTCTTATAACGTCGCTAAATACATAGCAAGACCTATAGTTAAGAAACTTAAAACTGTAGGTTATAAAGGTAGTGGATGGTTGGATTTTCTGCAAGGCCCTGCTGGTTTTCAAGGTGCTTTAAACAGGGCTTACTTGAAATACCTAAGAGATTACCCGGAGTATACGTGGGCTACCATAACATATAAGATTGAAGAAACTTTAGAAAAAACAGGTTTATGAGTCAAGAAGGTAAAAGGCTTTCCGCACTACAGAGTACGTTACAGCAGATATCTACTGTAGTAAAAAAACTTAATGAAAGAATTAAAAAGTTAAACGCCAACCTAAGACAGTTTGGTACTAACGTAAGTTCTTTTAACAAGAAATCAGCGTCAGCGTCGAAAAGCATTGGGCAAATAGGAACGGCTGCTAAAGACACGGGCGAAAAACTTGAAAAATCAGCAAAAAAGAGTAAAGGATTCTTTTCTACTATAGGCGGGAACATAAAGACTATAGCACGGTTCTATGGTTCTTTCTTACTATTAAGCACTGCTATAAAATTCTTACAAGAGGTTTTTATAAACTCTTCCAAAAGGGCTATAAAATTTGAAAAGGCGTTAGGAGATCTTGCAGCAGTAGCAGGATTGACTAACGAGGAATTATCAAGGATAGAGTCAACTGCTCTAAAAGTAGCGGGTTCTACTTCTTTGACTACCCTTGAAGTAGTCGAACTTCAAAAGACTCTTGCAAAACTGGGTTCAAGCGTAACCGAGATTGAGGATTTAACAAGACCAATCGCCCAATTAGCACAAGCACTTGGTGAGGAGCCAGGAGGCGTTGCTTCAGCACTAAAGAAAACTCTTAACGTATTTGGCGAAACATCGGATCAAGCAGATAAGTTTGCTAATATAATGACGGGTGCAGTAAATGAAAGTGCCTTATCCCTTCAAGACCTTGGTACAGGTCTTCAGTATGTTGGTCCATTAGCAAAACAAACCGGTCTTTCTTTCCAGGAGACATCTGCTCTTTTGGGTATACTTGCTGATAATGGTTTTAAAGCATCTCGTGCTGGTACAGGTTTAAGACAGTTTTTAATTACTGCTGCAAAAGATGGAAGGCCATTTAACGAATTTCTTGATGCTGCTGCTGAAAAGAACATAGGTTTGACGAGGGCTGTAGAAGAGTTTAAGAAAACAGGAGCGTCACAGGCTCTTGTTATATTAGACAATGTAGATGCATTTAGAGAACTGGCTAAAGAGTTAGATGATTTAGATCGTTTGTTTTATGCTAACGCAAAACAAATGGGTACTAACCAGGGTGCGTTAGATTTATTGTCTTCAGCGTATGACAATTTCTCAACCAGGTTAGGTAATTTCATTTTGACGGCGGCAAGAGCGTCTGATGTTTTATTTGAATTACTAGAGTTATTAGATCCGGGAACAGCGGCTGAAGCCCGCGCGTTTGATTTGATAGCATCAGCGTCAGCACAGACTACCATGGAGATAGATTTGCTCGCTAAATCACTTATAAACTTTCAAGACACAGAGGAGGAAGTAGGCTTAAAATCGCAAACACAATTAATAAATATTCTTGAATCTTCCGGACGTCTCAGAGGTCAGACCCTAAAGTATTATAGAGATCTCGACAAACAAGGTATAGACGTAATTAAAAAACTAAGAGCAGCCTCTGAAGCAGGAGATCTAAGTGATACTGGAAACGACCTCCTAAGCCTAATGGAAGGGTTAATGGGTCTAAGCGGTGAAAGAGCAAAAATACTTAGAGACGAGAGGATCGCAGTCGCTGCTGCTGGACCTGGGTACCAGTCTTTATTAGGAATATATAATGAAATAAAGTTGTCTGCTGAAGCAGGAACTCTTTCTGAGGAAAAAAGATTAGAATTAATACAAGATGTAAAAAAAGCACGAACTCAAGCAACCCAGGAGTATGCTAATGCAGTAACAGTAGAAGAAGCCCTTACGAAAGAGAAGCGAATTAAGTTGTACGACGAACTTTTAAAGAAGATAAACGGAGTCACCAACGATGAAGAGGCAGCAAGAGAGGGTGCGGCAAAGGCAGAAAAGAAAAGGGTAAAAGAACTTATAGACATAAGAAAAGACGCCTTAAACGATGAGTTAGATCAATTAAAAACTATAAGAGATGCTGAGTTACTAAGAGCATCTACTATAGAGGATCTTGCTGAAAGGGAAGGAGCAATCGCGGCGGCAAAAGTTGGATATGCAGAAGCCGTTAGTGCTGCCAATAAAAACGCAGCAATAGATATAAGACAAATAACTTATTTAACAGAAGAATCAAAAGATGCTATTGAAAAAGCCGCTAAATCATTAGAGGATATAGCAAAAATATCTGGTTCTGACGGTATTGGAGTTTTCTCTAATATATTGACTGAATTTGCTTCCTCACAGGCGGAACTTGACGCTTTGGCAAAAAAGAGTATTAGAGATGGCGGTATAGGTCAGCAGGACTACGAGAAAAGAGTCCAAGCACTTAGAGATATTTTCAAGACACAGGTAGAAGCACTCATAGCGGATTTAGAACTTGAAGGCGCAGCAGCAGAGGCTATTCGAGAAAAAACTGCTGAGTTCCTAAACGCTCCTTATGAGTTAAGAGATGAAACTGCTGACGACGATAGAAATGCACTTGAAAGACTTCTTGGATTTGACCCTTCAGATGCGGGGGAAATAGATAAGTATCTGCAAATAATTGAAAGAGCGTTAAGCGAAGCGGCTGATGTATATAAGGCTTTTAATGACGTAAGGCTTGAAAACCTAAAGTCTGCTGCAGATGCTGAATTAGATATCGTAAAGCAGAGATACGATGTAGAGGGTGATATACTAAAGGCTCAGTTAGAGAATCAATTAATAACTGAAACTCAGTATAGACGTAAGCAAGATGAGTTAAGAAGAAAGCAGGTAAAAGAAGAAAACAAGATTAATTCCGCTGTTTTTGAGCAGCAGAAAAAGTCAGACGTAAACATTGCGACGCTTGAAGGTCTTGAGGCTATTGCGTCTTCTACTATAAACGCATTCTCTACTTACAAGGATCCTATAACAGCAACCCTTGTTGCTGCAGGAATGGCCGCAGTAATTGGCACTGCTACTGCTGCTAAGATTAACGCAGTTAATCAGCGTCAGTTCTTCCCTGCAAAGTTTGCAGATGGAGGTATGGTATACGGACCATCACACGATCAAGGGGGTGTACCCTTTACTGTTCAAGGCCGTGGAGGATACGAAATGGAAGGTGGGGAGTTTATAATTAATAAACGTGCTGCGTCTATACACAGGGATCTGCTTGAGAGCATAAACAACTCTTACAAGTCTAATGCAAGCGTATCTCCCTTTGCTTTTGCAGACGGAGGTTTGATTAACCCTATATCTAAAGTAGCAGCAACAGGATCTATTAAGCAGAATTCTGAGGAAAGTGTAAGTTACCTAAGAGCAATTGCCGAAGCAAGCACAGCGACAGCAATAAACTCTAATAAGCCAGTAAGGGCTTTTGTAACATCATCAGACCTCAGAAGCGACGATACCGCAAGAAGAATAAAAGACAGTAATACTACTATTTAATGGCAGCGATAAATATTTACAACATAGAGCAATTCTCAAACCAGGCAATAGACGCTAAGATAGAGTCTGTTGGGGATAACCAGTTTACTGTTATTGAAGAGCAAACACCTTCCCCTGCTTTTTTAACTGGAGTAAATGAGGTTGTTAGAGTAAAAGTGATCCATGAGGGGGTGTCTAAATACATATATTGCATGTACATCAATCAAACCTATGACGGGACAGATTACAGGCTTATTCTTGGTTATGATCAAGACATATACGGAGACTACATAGTGCCTCAGCGAAATGTTGAGCAAATTAGTTATTACGAACAGGATATTGATGATTTAATAATGCCTGTAGATGTTTACTCTGTTGTTAGCGAATTAAACGTAGCGACATACTCTAAGAGTTACAAGGCGTATAACATTTCAGAGAACTACTCTATATCAATACCGAGAAGAAAATACAACTTTACCGAAACAGTAAAAAAATTATATTTGTATTACGACGATAAAATACTTGTTGATGGCTGCGACAAAAAGTGTTACAAGGTTTCACCTGGTAACCTTACTGCAAACTCCTTAAACAATAAATTCTCATCGTCTGTAACGCTAAATGTATTGATTAAATAATGAATTACTCTGTTAAGATCAAAAAGAAGTCTGACAACACGTATAGTGAGTTAGACATATTTCCGGACACCATAGTAAATTTTGACCTTGATTTCTACGATGTAGATAACATAGACAAGATAAAGGTACCTATATCCATAAATATGGATGTGCCGATGACTCAAAACAATGTTGATCTTATAGAATACGACCCCTCTTCATCTACTAACAATACAATACCCCTTAATGCTTTTGACATAATACTCTCTCTAAACGGTTATGACATAATATTGGGGGACATGTATGTAGAGAATTACTCTTATAACAACAACACTCCAGTTGTAAGTGTGAGGATTGTAGACAAAATACAGGGTATATTTAAGGAGGCAAATGATATATTGTTATCGGAGATGTATTCTGATTACGATTCCACAATGACATTTGACGCGCTTATGGCTCTAAATGAAGGAACGGTAAACACTCTTCCTTCTCTGAATTCTATATTGTTCCCTTATATTGATTTCGCAAACGACTTAGAAAAGTTTGGTTACGCTGCAAGGCAGTTTATTCAATTTGGCTATAATAAAGAAGCAACAGGTTTAGTTCCTGTGTTTAGTGTTAAAGACTTTGTGTCTCGTTTCTTCTCTGAGGTAAATGTAGGTGTAATAAGCAGATTCTTTCAGTTAGGTAATTACAATACCGCTATAAGTAATGTCGATCCGGATCATATGTATATGGCCTTGCCTATTAGGTTAAGAGCAGGCACAAGAACAAAGGAAAGAAGTTTTTACTTAGTAGAAGGACCTTATAATCTTTATGTTAATGAATACACAGGTGATCTCGATGCTAATCAAACGGTTGTAAGAGAGGTAGATACTTACCCCGAAGTTACCAACTCTTGGAATTTCAACGATGTACATTATACTTCAAAGAGCATAACAGACTTTGGTGTTAGTGTTAGGTCCACTTCGCCTAACAATTTCAACAACTTAACAAGGGCTTATTTTGGTAGCAACGAAAGTTATACCGCAAGACCTATTAATACGCCCTGGCAGTTGCCTGCAAATTCATACATAAGTGTAGACATACCTGTAATTAGAACTACTGAAAACAACTATACAGTTGTCAAAAGCATAGACATAGCAAACTCTACAGCGGAATTTATTGTTAAAAGCATTATATGGGTTGATGGTTACCCGTCAGAATCTTTTAGGATGTGTAATACAGATGGTACAGTTAAAGTGCTTAACGTGTCTCAATCAACCTTGGATAATCCTGCTGGGGGAACATACATGTGGGCCAGTGTGGGAGGATCTTTTGAGTATATAGACGAAACATCGTCAAACCTACAATCTCAATTAAAGTTTAGCGAATCAGAGATCGGTAATTTTATATGGGAGCAGAAAGATTTCGAGGTGCTGGCAGGATCTACATATTCAATTAGTACGGAAATTGAAATAATAAGCGGTCAATTAAGATTTGAGAAAGTAGACTCATGGCAGTTTTCCTATTCTATCGCCCAAAGTAATTTTCATGTTCCGGACCAAACTTCTTTCACCTCACACGGCGATGAAAAAATAGCCAAAATGAGATACCTGGAAGATCCTAACAATATGGGTAACCTGTATTTAGTGTTAAAAAGTATAAACGGAACATTTAACCCTTACTTTGGAAATGATGACGATGTAAACGTATTTCAGTCTATCAGAGATAATGACACAGAGGTTATCGCATCTGATGTACTTAAAGAGATCCTAAAAAGGTTTAATCTGTCTATCGTGTTTGATCAAAACACAAATAGTGTGCTTATTGATAGACTACCAGATATTAGGGCTTTAAACACGACTACAGATATAGAGGGTAAGTTAGACGATGCCAGATCTATAAATGTAGAGGTTGTAAGCAGGATTGCTAAATCTTTAGACATATCTGGGCTTCAAGAATTGTTCTTTGATGATCACGGATATGAAACTGTAACACTGAACACGGCAGGGTCAGACGAACTCAAGTTTGAGTTAAAGTCAAGATTTTACAATAAGTCTGTATGCGGTGACTATGTAGACGCTATTGTCCCTGCTGGATTCAATGAATACGAAATAGGTCTTACTACAAATGCTTTTACTCATGTTACGGAATTGGGTATTACATTCGGCTATATAGATAGGCCTCTGTATAGGACAAATTTAAAGAGAGCAAGATTCGAGGACAAAGGTGACCACAAGGGACTTGTTTACGACACCTATGACTCACATGTGTTTGCAGGTAGATTTAGAAAAGATAGGTCTGGTAGCATTAAACTATATCACTTCGATGAGTTAGGTCAATCAACAGATCTATATGATTTCTTCGTTGGCAATGATAATATAAGTTATTACTCTAAGCCAAAGGTTAAGTTTAACGCCTTAATGGACCAGGACTATGCTTACAACATAAAGGATAACTACTGTAATGTTACTATACCTTATGTCAATTCTAACGGAATAATAATCAAATCTGTAAAGGGCGAACTGTTTGGATCTGGTATATACTCAACCGTAGAAGGTATTATATTGTAAATTATTCTGATGGCAACTTATAACGACTACCCGAAATCAGCATCTAACAACGCTAAGAAGGCTCTTGAGTGGAAAAAGAAGTACGGATCAGAGGTTAAGGGAATGACTGCCGTTGGCTGGGCGAGAGCCAATCAATTAGCGAATAATAGAAATTTAAGTTATGAAACAATTGCTCGGATGGCTGCCTTTAATCGTCATCGTAAAAATGCTAAAATTGACCCGAAATACAAAAGCACTCCTTGGAAAGACCGAGGATATGTGGCTTGGCTTGGTTGGGGAGGAACAAGCGGAATTAATTGGGCGATTAGAAAGGCTGAAAGCATTAGAAAAGGAACAATAAAAGCATCTGTTGAAACAGGAGATTTCCCATGGGGAGATAGAAAGAGAGATGATTACAACGATCAAGAAATGATCGATGGTATAGTTGATATCTTGATAAACATCACAGATAAAGACAATAGATCTGCTCTTGCTGCTAAACAGATAGATATATTAAAGAGGGAGGTAGAAGGATTTGATCCGGAAGACTTTCTTCGTAGAATAGGACTTTAAATGAATAAGGACTTACCAGTATTTGATATAACATTAGCAGACATAGAACAAGGGATGTTTAAGATCTCACTTGTTGACAAGCCTGCTATTGAAGAAAACTTTATATACTTCTCTAAAGAGGAGCAGATTCTGTTTGCTACAGACAACGAAAGGAAAGAGGTAGTGGGACCAATCATGATTCCTAACAAGGAAATCATTAGATTTTCTCCGGACATGGGATACTACTATGTTAGATTTTCTGAAGAAGTCATTAATGATATAATGTATCGTTATAGCAAAGAGGGACTATTTAACGCATTCGGTATACACCACGAGTACGATACTCAAGATGTGGTTATGCTTGAAGTTTGGATGAAAGAAGGAGACAATGACAAGTCTCAGAACTACGGTTACGACCTTCCAAACGGAACAGTATTCGTAAAGGCTAAAATTGAGTCTGACGAATTATTCACGGCGATTAAGAATGGAGAGATCAATGGATTCTCTATCGAAATCAAGGCTGATATTAAACCTTCAAATAACATAGAAGAAAACATGAATGAATTTGCTTTCGCAAAAGAGTTAGGTAAGATGGAGGCTCAGTTTGAGTCTACTGTATCTGCTCTTGTAAAAAAGGTAGACTCTTTGGAGAACGAAAATGCTGTTCTTCTTGAGGCTATGACATCTTTTGAGGAAAAATTCGCTGGTGTCCAAGATTTAAAGGGCGCTATTGAAATGATTCAAAAGCACATTGAAAGTATGGGTGCTTCCCAGGAAGAGGAAGAAACCCCTTACAATGAAGAGGTAATGGCAGAGGAAACTCTAGAAAAAAGCATCGCTCCTGCAGGAGAGGCTGCTATTGAAATGGAAGAAACAAAAGAAGAGGTAGTCGAAGAGGCTGCTGAAGAGTCTTTTGAAGAAACCAAAGTAGAAGAAGAGTTTTCTGCTGAAGAAGAAATCAACGAAAACGAAGTTGAAGAGCAATTTGCTGCAGAGCAAAAGGCTGAAGACGCTGAGGAAACCGTTGAAGACAAGACAGTAGTTTTTGATGCAATCACACCAGACAAGGTGAGTATGATCAATAACTTCTTTAATAGAAAGTAATTATTGTAAATTAAGTAAAACGAATCCTTTTTAAAATTAAATAAAATGAGCATTACTATCTCAAACTTACCATATGGTGATCGTCGTCCAGACTTGTTCATCGACTCTATGGTTAAATCTGCGGCTGTATTAAACCGCTTTCGTCTTATTGACGGTGTTAAAGCAAAAGTAAACGTGCCAATCTTTGACGCATCTTTGACTTTTGGAAATGACCTATGTACATTCGATCCACAATCAACTGCTTCAGTTGGTGAAAAAGAAATGACTGTAGATACTTACAAGTGGGCTTTCTTAAACTGTAAGAACGCTCTTGAGTCTTCTTACCGCGGTCTATTGTTAAAGAAAGGTCAGCACAATCCAGAGACTATGGACGCTGAGTTCAAGGACTGGGTATTTGACTTCTTCGCTAAGAAATCTGCTGAAAAAGCATTGGAATTGGCCGCTACTGAATTAACTGTTGAAATGGGTGCCGATGCTGCTGTTATCGATACACTAATTGGTGGTGGTGCTTTGACATCATTAAACATCTTAGACGAGATGGAAAAAGCATATGCTGCAATGAGCGACCTTATGTTGGCTGCTGTTTACGGTGATGCTGATCGTGATTTCAAACCTGCTTTCTTCATGGGAACTGTTGCTATGCAGCACTACCAAATCGCTATCGCTGAGAAGTACACTACTACTCCTCAAGGTATCGTAGAAGGAAACATTCCTGCTTACTTCGGTATGGAGGTTGTACACTTCCCAAGTCTTGGTGCTGATCAGTTCTTCGTATCTGCTCCTCAAAACTTGGTTATGTTGACTGACGAATACAATGATGTTCGTGCAATTGACATGAAGTACGAGGCAGAATTGTCAAGCGACAAAATCTGGGGTCAGTTCAAGTTAGGTTTTTCTTACTTGAAAGGCGACGAGATCGTTTACGCTCAAGCATAATCAAATTAAAAAGGGGGGAGGGCTTCCTCCTCCTTTTTTTTAACACTTTAAAAATAAATAAACATGGCATGTAACGTATATTTAGGAGAAATTAATTTCTCTTGTGCGGAATTACCAGTAGGTGGTTTGACTGATGTTCTTATCGGAGACAAAGCCGCGTTAATGGGTGGATCAAGCCCTGCAATCGCTGTAGACACTCGTAAAGAAATTGAAGACACAAACAACGCTGGTACATATATTATCAACCCGGCCTATGGCGCTGTAACAGTTACCGCAACAGGTGCTGGTTTGGCGACTGACGGCTTGGTTCACGAATTATCTTTCAACAACAAAGATGGTTTCTCTGTATTTACTGACGTAAAAACTGTAAACGCTGATGGATCTGTATCTACAGTACCCACTATCTCTGTTGAGTTCCCTGTAATGAGTGCTGAAAAGCGTAACCAACTTGAGCAAATCGCTGTAGGTGGTGCTGAATTGATCGTCTTCGTTAAGACGGCTGCCGGTACTTACCACATGGTTGGCGCTGAGTACGGTCTTTACGCTGGTACCATTGACGGTAACTCTGGAACCGTTCGTTCTGATAAAAACCGCTACCAATTGACACTAACAGGTGAAGAGCAGTCTTTGGCTTTCGCTCTTACTTCTGGTAACTGGGATTCTGTTTCTTTGTAATAGAAGCAAAATTGTAAATTAACCAAGGGGGGTGAGGATAAATCCTCGTCCCCTTTTTTATTTTAAGCGTATGCCTTTTAACTGTAGTATTTTTCTTGAAGATATAGACATTAATTGCCACAGAGGAGATGCTGGTGGGATTAGCAAAGTTGTTCTTGGTCTTCAAAAAGATTTGAATATAGCACTTGATCCTGTAGATGAGACACTAGTTACTCAAGCACAACTTGTCGATCATGTTGTTTTCGAACATAATAAAAAAGATACTACGACCGTATTTAACGAAACTAAGACTACCTCTAACGGACTCGGTGTCGTCAATACAAGTATAACGGTTAGAATACCTTCTATTGACAGAAGGATGAATAAGATTGACTACATGTCAAGGAGAACGGATATCGTTTGTATACTGTATCATAACAACGGCACCGTTACTATTAGCGGATGGATGGATGGTTTGGTAATGGATTTTGCTGCAACAAGCAGCGTAAGTCCATTTGAAAAATCTTACACGGATGTAACATTGAGTACAGATAGTTGGATATCTTCTTTGGCCGTAGATAACGCTAACGTAATAGACTTGGCTTGATGTACGCATCTACAACTATAGGATATAGCAGAAATGTTAATCAAGTTCAAACAGGAATTGTAGATTATATACCAGGCAGTCCTGTTGGGTTTTATTTTGATTTTAATCAAATAGATTTAGGTAGATTAGATTATGTTACAGGGGTTACAGCATGGTATTCTGATGTTTTAATTGATCAAGCATCCGGATGGACAGTAAACTGGGAATTAATAAATATGCCTTGGGAAACTATTAATAATATTTGGGAATTATAATGGAAAATAACATAACTAAAGACAGGAACTATTACCAATCTTCTATGGGAGATTTTGGTTTCCGTAGAATTGGTCCAGGCGAGACATCACCAGGAGGAGAGACTTATCGTGTTATCGTTTGCTTACAAGAGGCAAACATTAATGCAGAGTCTATGGTAGGTGATAGTCTAACAGGACAGGTACTTCCTACAGGAATGCAAGTCTTCGGTAAATTTACACAAGTATCTTGTTACCAGGGAGTTGTGTTAGCATACTTGGGATGATATTAGGACTTGGCATATCGGTACACACTCAGTCGTTTATAGGCGATAAGTATGAGTTTGACAACAGATACTGGCAACTAATATCTATGCAGTGGGA
>OBMK010001756.1_pt1 | contig 17673 bp, 8 predicted proteins | sample 1539081 | NCBI WGS metagenome assembly OBMK01 (sample SAMEA3355528, study PRJEB22509) | marine metagenome | biome: marine; feature: river plume; material: water | place: USA | collected 2010-08-07 | depth 0.5 m | reverse complement strand
ATCAGTTACATCACCAATGAAGAATGCATCTTCTCTAGCTTCTACCATATCAGTTACTTTATCAAATACATAAGAGTGTAATCTTCTTACAACACCTGGTGCAGATACCAAATTGATATCGAAATCATCTGGATTAGATACTGCGTTGATTGCTTTTACATATGCAACCGAACCACTTGATGTTGAAGTTGATAAGTTAAATCCTTGTGCATTTCCAGCTCCCCATTGTGCATCATCAGCTTTAGCTGATTTGATTGTTGGAGATATACCATCGAATCCACCTTGGAATCCTACTGTAAATTGTCTTTTAGCGATAGTTGCTGCATTATCTAAAGTTGATAGAGAATAACCGAAGTTATAAGTTCCATATCCATCATCTTGATGGTTTGGAGTTACTCCAACTGAACTAGCACCATTGTATTCTACATTGATATCTGCATCGAATGAGAATGCTGTATTTCCACCAATTGTTGCCGAAGCAGGAATTGGAGAAAGGTAAGATTGGTTATCAATTTTTACTAATGCAGTTTCTAAATCAATACCACTATACTTTACAGTTGTTGAACCATTATTATTACTAGAACCAGTAGAGAATAATACTGCTGGTATATCTGATTCAGAACCACCCACAAAAATTGGGTTAGTATATGCACCATGTCCAAATGGTACTGCAGTTATAGGAGATGCTCCTTCTGCTACTGTTTCAACTCTTACAAATTTAGAACGATTTACATAATCACCATCTAAATTCATTTTACCAACTGCATCAATACTTACGTTCTGGTCACCTATTACTTTCTTAATGTAATTTGGAGATGCAGGGTCCATTGATATTTTGTTAAATGTTTCAATTACTGATTTTCTTTTATCTGTATCAGAGTATCCTCTAATTGCAATTGAGAATGTTCCATAATCAGATGCGTTAGAAGTACCTGCTGCTTTTACATTAAAGATAGATACTTTATATTCTGTATTTGCATAAGTACCATCACCTAAAGTATGTAATTTGAAAAGGTTATATCTTTCACCAGAAATCAATTGAGATTGTATCCAAGGAGTGGAAGCGTTTTGAGAATCTTGTGTGAAATCTTGGTCTGATAATGCAACTAAAGAAATTTGTGAACCACTATTAGCTAAGTGAGTTGTAAAATCTGTTGCAGCGTTTTCAAAATACTTGTATGAAAATACTTTTTTAGAACCAAATGCAGATTCACCGAATACATCGGATAAATCATTTCCAGCGGTTGGTAAAACTGATGCTGAAATTTCACTTCCTAGTAAAGAACCAGAAATTGAAAATACTGAAGCCGATGGTTGTGAATCTATTGCTGTTGAAGCATACAATTCAGTTGTTATACTACCATCTGCATCTGCAAGGTTATCAGTACCATGTAGTACACCGATGATTTTATCATCTTTAGTACCCACACCACTTAATTTAATTCCAAGAGGTGCTGCATGAGTATAACCACCAATATGTCCTACACGAACAATAGTAGCTACTCCAGCTTCTCTTAAATAATTTTGTACGGTATACCCTGAATAGTAGTCTCCATTAGGGGTGCCGAATATTTCTTCGAATTCTGATTGTGAACTTACAACGGTTGGTACGAAAGCAGGTCCTTTATGGAAAGGTCCAATTATTGCTGCTCCAATTTCACCAATCCCTTGTGATAAGAAAGAAAGGTCATTTTCTCTCGTAAATACACCAGGTGATACAATTTTTTCTGCCATTTTATATTACTCCTTGTTATTATTTTTGTATAATATACTCTTATATAAGTATAACTAACTAAATCAAAAGATTAATTTATCCTTCTACTTCAGCGGTTTCTTCTTTTGGGTTTGGTGTAAATGTACCTGTTTTTGGGTCAAAGTTACCATCTCCATATTTTTCATTCAAACCTTTGAAGATTTCTTGTTCTTTTTCTGCAAGTGTTTGATGTTGTTGAAGTAATTGCTCTTCTTGTGCCTCAATTTGTTGGATAGTTCTATTTTTTTGAATAGAAAGTTGTCCTAATTGAGTAAAGGTTTGTCCTACTTCGTTTCTTAAGTCATCAATTGTTTTGATTTCTTCTGCTGTAAACTGAATTGCTTCTGCCATTTTTGTAAATTTTAATTAATTATTGTTATCAATATATATAAATATATAGTTTTTTACAAAACGTAATTTTTATTTATTAGTTTTCAAACGTATGAGAGAATTCTAATGCAGTTGAATAACTACCCCAAACTCCCATTTCTCTATTTCGTATTCTAGCATACCATGTACCAGTCGAAAGACCAGATACATTTACACTTAATGTACTATATGTACCACTATGAGTTGCATCGAGTGAACTAAAGTCAGAGTTATCATCAACTTGTAATTGAGTTTCAGTTACTCCTTCAGTACCAGTTGCAGTTGGATGTGTCCAATTCAACGTTGAGTTTTGAGCTCCAGCAGGATTATCATATGTTGGTTCTGCAGCTGCAGGTCCTGCAAACTGAGTAAATGAATTACCACCTTTATTATGTGTAATATATCCATTAACTAAATAAGTATCTTGTTCTTCAACATCAATTGATACAATTTCTACTGTACTATCACTTGTTGTTATTGAATCTACATTTACTTCAGTAATAGTACCACTATCTGATTTGATTAATTTATCACCAACTATTAAATTGTGTAATTCTTTAAATCTAAATAAACCATCAGTTGAATCTTTTACTAACATTGGGTGTTCTGATGTACCAGTAATTTCACCATCGTTTACATTATAATATCTTGATGCGAATGAAAATGTAAGATTTACTACGGTTACATCTTTTGAAACCTCACCAAGTTCTGAATTAGACCAATCAAGAAAAGTTCCATCTGAATCGGCATCTAAACCTGAAAGTGAATATCCTTTTAATACATCTCCTTCTTCTAAATCACCTGCATCTACAATTGTACCATCTGCTAAAAGAATTGGTGAATCTGCAGTTAAACAAAGTGCTGCTGCATTTCCATCATACGAATCTACAATATAAATTGATTTACTTACATCTTGTCCCATGTTACCTGCACCAACTCCACCAATGTGGTCATTGTAAGGTTCATCATAATTAACAGTCAATGTATGTGCAGTTCCAATGGCTTGTAATACAGATTGTAAAGTGTTATCTCCATTCTGACCAAAGGTTATAGTTGCTGATTTATCTCCACCAGTGGCAATAGTAATATCACCAGATGTAGTACTCCATGTAAAGTTTGTAGAAGTAGATGCTATCGTAGCAGCGTGACGGGTTCCAGCCCCGGTAAATGAAAGAGTGTACGTTTCGGAAGTTTCCTCAACTCCATACGTATATCCTCCAATTGAACCAACCGAATCGATTGCGAACGATGAAAAACTAATTGAATCTCCTGCAGATGGGGTTCCACCCACAATAGAAGATATTGATTTTGTAGCGGTATCAGTTGCTAAACCTAAATTGTTTAATGATAGCGTATCTCCTAAACTTAATGTTGGCATATTTTTCTCCTAATTATATATTATAAATATCAAGTAATTCCTTTACCCACTTATCTTTATTGGTAAAATTATCAATCATATATTTTTTAAGGTATAAAAACCACTTATTTTTTTCTTCATAAGGGATGGTTAGTAACCTATTATAAATATCATCAAAATCTTTTTTAAACGTTGCTCTATATGGGTAATCTAAATCTTTACACCAAGATGTGTGTAAAATAGGTAATTTTCCCCAATCCACTGCTTGAAATATTGAGTATCCAAATGGTTCATATGTAAAGCAAGAATGTGATATACCCCAACTCATATCATAAAAATTTTCTGAAAACTCGGGTTTATAATGATATATTTTTGATTTTGAAGTATCCATATTAAAACCTTGTTTAAATACTCCATTAAATTGTGATGAATCTGTAAAGATATATGCTTTTTTACCATCTAAAAAATGTGGATTTTTTCTTCCTTCACTTCTTGCTGCAAATCCTAAATTATTGGAGTATGAAAGTGGTCTGTTATGTTTAAACTCATAAAAGTTTGGTATATTTTGATTTTCGTACTTAATATCATATAACCCAATCCATATAGATTTTTTTGCCCATTTATTTACATCGATTTCCCAACTTGAATCAATATATGGATGAAATCCGAAATCTTGGTCACTACCAACTGAGTTTTTTAGAATATGGTCTACTGAGTTATGCAGTACATTTGAATAGATTTTCTTTTTATTATCTACTAACACTTTCATTGGTGTATAATGACCATGTAATATATTTATTCTTCTACAATCCTTAACAATTTTTTCAAACTTTCTTAAATCATCACCATGCCAGTGGGTTTCTATTGGAAATTTGTAATCGTATTCGTTAAAGTTTCTTGGTTTGTTTCTGTGTATGAGAAGGACTGGTTTAACTTTTAGTTTTGGTGCAATTTCTTCTAACCAAATGTTAACCCATGTATCAGTTCCTGCATTTACCCAAGGTCCTCCACCTGTGGTGTAATAAACATCATACATATTTTATTTTTTTACTATTATTTTTCCTGCAAAGTTTGCCGAAAAGGAAACTGTTATTTGATTTACAGAGGTAGATTCTATATCCAATGCTTGTTCTTGTGTATCATTGGAAGTATTCCATGCTTGTACAAAAGGATAACTTTCATTCAAATTATGTGTTATATTATAGAATGATGCTCCACTTACATCTTCTCTATAAGAAGTAAGTTCTTGTATTTTAGTACTCAAACCACTAATATTATCTGCAGCAGTTGAACCACTTACAACGTGGCCACCTTTTGCAACTACAACATGACCAGAATGAGCAGCCGATAAAACAACTTGTACTGTATTTGTATCAGTTAAAGATACAGTCTGTGGTATAATTTGACTATAATTTGTATCGTATGTAGAAACAATTACATTATAACTGTCAAAGTTATGTGATACATTTATTGTTGATTGATTATCAAAAGAAGCGGTTACAGATACAACTTGGTCAACTTGAATTCCAGTCAATCCACTACCATCTCCTTTATATGAACCACTAAATGAACCACTTGCTTCAATATCGGAACTTCCTCCGATTATTGTACCATCCAATTGAGTTGAACCTGAAACTACACCAGTCCCACCTAAATGTAGTATGGTTTGTGCAGATTGTGATACTATATTATCTCCACCAGCTAAAAGAACTTTTGATTCCGAACCACTTGTTCCAGCTTTCCAATAATCATTTGTAGCATCCCATAAAAGAGAACCACTTGTAGTTGAACCACCAGTTGAATCTTTTACGAATATACCACCTTCAGTTGCAGTTCCACCATAGTTAAGTTCTATTATATTATCTTCTACATTAAACGTTGTAGTATTAAGAGTTGTAGTTGTACCTTGTACTATTAAATCACCAGATAATGTTAAATCAGTAAATGTTGGAGAATCACCAATATCTAATCCTAACTGCCCTCTTGCATCTGATTGTGAACCAGAAACTACACCAGTTGGTAAGTTTTCTATTGTTTGTGAAGAACCACTTACTATTCCACTTGGAATATCTGTAAAGTTATCATAATCTAAATAGTATGATGCATTTTCTCCATTTAACTGATTTGAATCTTGAGCAGAACCACTAATAATATGACCACCCTTTGCAACTACTACTGTACCTGATTGTTCAGATGAAAGTGTAATTACTACTTGGTCTAAATTAGAAGTGTTTACATTTTGTGGAAGTACTTGATTATTTTGATTATCATAAACTGCAACAAGAATATTTCTTGTATTAAAGTTATGAGAAATAGTTATAGAGGATGAATTTGTAAAGGTAGATGATACAGTTGCTGCAGCATCTACTGTAATGTTGGTAATATTTGAACCATCACCATAAAGAGCTGTTGAGTGAACTTCATTCCAAGGTTTTGAAGAAGAACCTAAATCATAAGTTGAACCACTATCTGGTATTAACGATGAAGAGAAATCTGCACTTATTGCTATTGAATCAGTAGTTGAATCTCCTATTGTAATATTACCACCTAAAGTAAGGTTACCTAATATGTTTACATCTCCACCTCCAAATTCAAACGCTGAACCGCTAAATGATAGTTTGGTATCACTTGAGTTATTTGATGAACGAGAAGAGAGTATAGTACCCTTACCAACTGTGTTATCAGTTACAACATGAAATCTATCACCAGTTGAATTTGCTCCAACTGTTAAAGTATTATTTTGACCAGGTGTTTCATTTAATAATGTAGTAGAACCTGCATAAATATTTCTCCAAGTATAGGTTTCAGAACCAATATCAAAACTTGAAGAATTTTCGGGTATTAGTGAAGATGATAAGCTTGCAACTATATTTACCGAATCAGTTGTTGAATCTCCAATAGTTAGTTGACCTTCTAAGGTTAAATTACCTCCTATTGTAGTATTACCAGAAATTTCTAATGAAGAAGCCGATATAGCACCATCTAAATTAAATGAACCTGAAGTTTGTGAATTTGTTGTGAGTATCTCTTGTATAGATAGAGTCCCATCTATATCTTTTTCAAAAAATATCCTACCATCATAGGTATTAATTGCCAGTTCCCCTAAATCTAAATTAGAGGTTGTGGGTATTTTACCTGATACCGCAGTTCTTTTTAACTTGATTGTCTGTGCCATATTTATGACTTATCGTTTTCATTATATAATTACTCGATAAATAGAAAAACCCTTATATAAGGATTAAACCCCTCCGAAGAGGGGTTAAATTTACCTTTATTTTAACCTAATTTACTCTTTAACTCATCAATCTGAGATTGTTGGTCTTTAACTGCTTCAATAAGAAGTCCTACAAGTTTATCATAGTCAACTGCCTTATATCCACCTTCGTTATCTCTAACCAACTGAGGAAGAACTTTCTCTACATCTTGTGCGATAACCCCTACATTTGGTAGTGAGTGTTGTACATCAGATGCGTTATCATTCCAATCCCAAGTAACACCTTTAAGTGATTGTACTTTTTCGATTGGGTTTTCGATATTTTGAATGTTATCCTTTAATCTCTCATCAGAAGATGCATATGCTGTAATATCACCTGTTGCGGTAATTGCTCCAGTCACTGCCCATGTTCCAGTATAAGAACCTTCAAGTTTTGCCGAAGTTACTGCATCATCTGCTATTTTAGCAGTTTCTACTGAATTACTTGCGAGGTGTGCTGCATCTATACTACCATCTACATAGTGTTCTGAATCAATAGAATCGTCTGCTATTTTTGCACCATCTACTGCATCAGCCGCTATATGAGCATTATCAATAGAACCATCTACATAGTGCTCAGAATCAATAGAATCGTCTGCTATCTTAGTTCCGTTTACCGAATCTGCAGCTAAATGTGCTAAATCAATGCTTCCATCTGTATAATGTTCTGAATCAATTGCATTATCAGCGATTTTAGCTCCATCAATTGCATCTGCAGCAATTTTACCATTAGTAACTTGTAAATCTCCAATATGTACAGTATCAATAGAACCATCTGTATAATGTTCTGAATTAACTGCATTATCAGCTAGTTTCGTACTATCAATTGCATCAGCTTCAATTTTACCTCTTGTTACATTTAAATCAGAAATGTGAACTGTGTCAATTGCACCATCAGCGATTTGAGCCGAATCTACTGCATCATCAGCTAAATGTTCATTTCCAATTGCATCATCAGCAATTTTTGTACTATCAATAATATCTGCAGCTAAGTGTACTCTATCGATAGAACCATCTACATATTGGTCTGAGTCAACCGAATTAGCTGCCATCTTACCAACAGTAATTTGACTATCTGCAATATGAGCCGTGTCAATACTTCCGTCTACATAATGTTCTGAATTAATTGCATTATCAGCGATGTTTGTACTATCAATTGCATCTAACCCGATATAATCGTGTGTAATTGCAGTACCATTCCATACACCAGTTGCGATTGTTCCTAATGTTGTAATATCAGTATTACCAGCTCCTACTACGATTCTTGATTCAGCTCCTAATAGACCTGACATCCAGTAATCGTTTGTTTCGTTCCAAATTATGGAAGCGTTAGTTTCAGTTCCTCTTTCTATTGCAATACCACCATTTTGTGATGGAGTACCTGTCTCATCTGAATTAAGTACTATTTGGTTATCACCAATGTTTACAGTATTTGAATCAACACTTGTAGTTGTACCTTGTACTGTTAGGTTACCAACTAATATTGTGTTTCCTGCAACTGAGATATCATCTCCACTATATGTAATTGCCGATGATGAAACAACACCACTTAAATTCGCTGCGAATATATTATTAGAACCTAAACTAACATCACTTGCGAATGCAATTGCGTTTCCATCAGAAGATAGAATGTTTTTACCAGCTGCAATTTGTACAGGTGCATCTAATTCAATGTTACCAGTACCAGTTGCGGTAAGTGTAATATCTCCATTTACAGATTCTAATGTAATAGTATCATTACCTGTCTCTAAGATTTTTACTGATTCACCAGCATCTGTTCTGAATGTTAAATCTGTACCATCTGTTGATAATACTTGAATACCATTGATATAAAGTGAACCAGATGATAAGTAAAGGTCTCTCCAATATTTTGTAGTTGAACCTAAATCATATGTGTTGTGTACTGCTGGAATAACATGACCATCATTTGTCATTGCTCCTGCAACTGTTAAATTTCCACCAACTCCAAGGTCACCAGTTATATCCATTGCTGAACCACTAATCACTCCTACTGTTGTTAGACCAGTTACGTTGAGTGTACCACTCGTTGCAACGTTACCACTTGTATTAGCTACTGTGAAAGCACCATCTACATCAACACCACCATCTAAGGAAGCAAGACCTGTTGAATCAAGTGTTCCTCCTACTACTGTATTACCACTAGCATCTACTGTAAAGTTATCATCTACATTAACACCACCATCAAGAGATGCAAGTCCCGTTGCACCTACTGTACCAGATATTGTTGTGTTTCCAGCTCCAAGTGTACCACTCGTTGAAACATTACCAGTTGAATCGGCTACTGTAAATGCTCCATCTACATCTATACCTCCATCTAAACTAGCAAGACCAGAAGAACCTAAAGTTCCAACTGTTGTATTTCCTGCGGATAGTGTACCACTTGTAACAACATTACCAGTTGAATCAGCTACTGTAAATGCTCCATCTACATCAATACCAGCATCTGCTGATAATAATCCACTTGCGTTTATCACACCAAGTGTAGAAGTACCTGTTACACCAAGTGTACCACTTGTTGATACGTTACCAGTTGAATCAGCTACTGTAAATGCTCCATCTACATCTACACCACCATCTAAGGAAGCAAGACCAGTTGCATCTACTGTACCAGCAATTGTTGTATCTTCAAGTGAAGTAGAACCAGTAACGATTAATGAACCAGAAATGTTTGATTGAAGTGTTTGTACTTCTTCAGCGTCATCTTCAGTATCTGAATTATCTACTTTAGTACTTTTTAATGCACCGTTTTGAACTTTAAGTTTAATGTTATTTCCATTACCACTAGTATCTTTTAAAGTAATTTCTTTAGCAACGATTTCAACTTCATCATCATTATCATCGGTTACTTTTAAACCACCACCAGATTTACCACTAAGTTTAAAGGCAACTGTTCCGTTACCCATACCTTTAAGTGATCCTGTTGAGATATATAAATCTCTGAAATAGTTGGTTGCTGAACCTAAATCATATGTGTTTGCTGTATCAGGTATTATATGCGAAGTTATCTCACTAAATTGAGCCGAACCACTAAATGAACCAGAAAGTTCGGTTGGGTTTGGTAATGAGAGGGTTCCTCCATCTGCAAATGTTAATGAACCTGAAATTATGGGACTGTGTATAATCATTGTTTTCTATCCTTGTTTTACTTTATAATTATTATTCTTTTTTTTTATTAAATATCTCCACCATCGATTGATGCAATCGAAGATGATGCTGCCGTACCAGTTACATCACCGGTTAAGGTAACTTGTGCAGAACCACTTATTACTGTTTCTGCATCTAATTTTGTTTTTACTGCTGCATCAAATCCAGCGATATTATCTGCATCTACTGAACCACTTACTATATGACCACCTTTTGCAACTACTGCATAACCAGTAACTGAGTTAGGGAAGGTTATTGTAATATTATCGGCATCTGTTATACGAACTGATTGAGGAATAACTTGGAAGTTATCATTATCGTATGCTTGTACAATTGGGTTTTCAGTATCTAAGTTGTGATTTACCGTCCATGTTGTACCTGTAAATGTTTGTTTTACAGTTGCACTTTGGGCTATTGTTAAGTTAGTAAGACCTGAACCATCTCCTACAAATTCTGTTGCGGTAAGTGAACCAGTAATATTAACTGAACCAGTAAATTCATTAGTTAAAACTTCTCTTACATCATCGACTGAACCACTTCTTCGTAAGAATACTTTACCATCAAAAACATTGATTGCTAATTCTCCAGTTGATAAATCTGAAGTAGTTGGTACAGAACCTTCAACTGAAGTTCTTTTTAATCTAATAATTTGAGCCATATTATTTTATTCCTTATTAATTTTTTCTTTTAATTCTTTCACTTCATTTGAAAGTTCTTTAATTCCTTCTATAAGGAGTGATACTAATTTATCATATTTTACTGCTTTATACCCATTTTCTCTAGTATCAACTAATTCTGGTAAGATACTTTCGATTTCTTGAGCAATAACTCCGTAATCCTTACCTTTATAAATATCTTGTTTTTTATTATTCCATACAAAACTATAGCCTCCAATTGAATTTATTTTTTCAATCGGGTTAGAAATTGGTACAATATTATCTTTTAATCTTCTATCGGATGAATCATATGCAATAATATCACCCTCTGCTTTAAAGGTTCCACCGATATTTACAGAACCTCCGATACCTACACCACCATCTACAATTAATGCCCCAGTCCCTTTTGTTGTTGATGCGGTTGCATCATCTACTCGTATAGTTCCGAATGTTACATCATCATCATCTGCTAAACCTTGATTAAGTGCACCAAGATAACCCCATTGAGTATTTGAGATTGTTACTGAATCTATATTTTCTAATTGAGTTCCTTCATTTGCAGTTAAATTTGAAATTTCAGTTATATCTGCTGTTGATAAAGAACTACTATATACACCTAATGAATTAAGATGAGTAGTGTTATCAGTATCAGTATAATACTCTACATTTCCTGCAGTTATAATTTTTGATAATCCAGGAGTTATGTTATTTAAACCAGCTACCCAATATTCCTCACTCTCATCCCATGCTATACGAGCATTAGTTGAAGTTCCTCTTTCAATATCAATACCAGCATCTTGTGAAGGTGTTCCTGTCTCATCAGAGTTAAGAACGATTATATTATCACCAATGTTAACTTGATTTGAATTTACACTAGTTGTAGTTCCATTTACAGTTAAGTTACCTTCTACTATTATATTATCATCAAATGTTTTATCACCTTCAATAGTTTCAGTACCAGTTAAATTTACATATCTTGTATCTAATGATGCAGATACTTGGTCTGAACCACTAACTACTGTTTCAGCATCTAATTTTGTTTTTACAAGTGCATTGGTGTACCCAGTTTTTAATGTATTTGCGGCTACATCAGTAGCAACATCAATTCCATCTACCGTACCACCAACTACAATATTACCACCAAGTGTAATATTATTTGCTAAACTAAGTGATGAACCTGATATAGCAAGTGTAGAATAAACATTTTCTGCATATACATCACCTGTTCCTTGTGATACAAAATCTCCATCGGTATCAATTACCCATGCTTTAGATGTTGTATTATCAGGTTGTAAAAATAATCCATATCCAGCTCCACCTAATAAGTTTATCATTTTATCAGATTCAGTAGCGTATTGATGAAGTATATTTACTGAACCAGATTGTATTGTTAAGATACCACTATATCCATTAGTAGAACCGTTTATAATTAATTCACCATCTGCTCCTATCGAACTTGGTGATGTTTGGTTTATTGCTACAAGAGTAGATGCTTCTAAATGGTCAAGAGTTTGTGCCGAACCACTAATTACTCCTTCTGCATCTAATTTTATTTTTACATCAGCATCAGTATATTTATCTAAATCTGAAATCTGTGATTCTGTAATTGTAATTTGAGATGAGCCAGATATTACTCCACTTGGTAAAGTTGATGAATATAATTCAACACCTTGTTGAAAATGAGTAGAACCAGTATCTAAACTCATAGATACATATCCACCATTTCCACCACCACTTAAACCAAGTGATGCAGAAACACCAGTAATATCTGCTGCTCCAATTGTATTGTTGATATAATCGTAAACCGCTTTTACATTTGGAATTACATTCGGGTCATCTGCTAAAGATGATGATACATTATAAAATGCTGCAGTACCTAATGAACCACTTGTTGGAAAGTTTCCAACTAAAGTATGTAGTGAAGAGGATGTGTCAGAACCACTTGAAAGTGTATTTACTAATCTTAAATCAACTGATTGTGAATAATCACTAAAGCTGTCATTTGATGAAGAAAGTACATTATCACCATTAATTTCCAAATACCTTACATCGAAAGTAGGTGTTAATTGAGTTGAACCACTTATTGTACCCGTTGGTAAATAATCAATTATCTGCTGTGAACCACTAACTACTGTTTCAACATCTAATTTTGTTTTTACATTAGAATCAAAGTTGGTTATTGTATCTGCATTTACTTGAGATGAACCACTAAATACAGTTTCTGCATTTAATTTTTGTTTTACATTTGCATCAAAGTTAGTTATTGTATTTGCATTTATTTGTTGTGAACTACTAACTATTGAATCAGCATCTAATTTTGTTTTTACTCTTTCATCTGTATAATAAAGATTTACAGCTTCAGCTACTTGGTCGGTATCAATACCTGTTAGTTCCCCACCAGCTCCTTTAAATCCTACCGAAGAACTTACTTGTGCATCAAATACAAATTGTGATGTACCATGTTCCCATTCTAAAGATTTATTAGCTCCATCAATTGTTATACCTGCTCCATTTGCTGCTGATGAATCAGCTGCTCCACTTGCTATTAATAAATTTTTATCTTCTATATTAAGAGTTGCAGTATTAAGTTGTGTTTGAGTACCTTGTACTGTTAAATCTCCTATTATAGTAACATCATCACCATTTAATGAAATAGCAGTGTTATATGATGATGTAAATGTGTTTAATGAGGTTACCGAAGTATCTACTGAACTTGTATAAGTTTCTAATGTTGTATCTTTTGATTCTTGTGATGCTGAAAATGTATTGAGTTCATCTAATATATCTAGTACTTGTGATGAACCAGAAATTACATTATCACCTACGATTTCTAAGTATCTCAAATCTAATGATTCAGTTACTTGAGATGAACCACTTACTACTCCACTTGGTAATTGTTCACTACCACTTATAATTCCACTTGGTAATTGTTCACTACCACTTATAATTCCTGCAGGAAGTTGTTCCGACCCACTTATTGTTCCAAGAGGAACTCCTGCTGCAGCTATACCATCAGTAAAGTGTACCGAACCAGTATCTAATGAAAAATTTAATACCGGGATTGTAGTACCAGTTCCAGAATCATATGCAGTTGTTAGATGAACAGCTATTGCATCTCCTCTTAAAGGGTCTTGTTTAAATTTTGCTCCTGATTGGCTATAAACATATGCACTTTGTCCATTGTTATCATATGCTCTCCAATTACCATAACCATCAAATCCAAAATTAGAAATCTGAGTTGAACCTGATATTACTCCACTTGGTAAAGAAGGTGTTAAATCTACTGAATCAATAGAAGCACTAACTACATGAAGATTGTTCCATTTTTTTGTAGTTGAACCTAAATCATATGTAGCATCTGTTTTTGGAATTAAATTAGAATCAAGTTGTCCTGATATTGTAATATCATCAGTAACATCATCTCCTAAAATAATATTTCCACCAATTGTAATATCACCACTAAGTGTAGCGTTTGAGGCAGTTAAATCACCGCTTAAAGATAAAGAACCACTATTTACTTCATCTAACTTTACAAGAGTTATTGTAGTAGAACCAGATTTTCCGATATGAATTATATCAGTATCAGTATCATAGAATGGTTCTGATACAAACGGTCCTGATGAGATGAAGGATGTTTTACTTCCTTGTCTAAATTGTAATATTGCTGCCATTTATTAACTTTCAGATTTATAGTTTACACTAATTGAGTCCATGCTCCATTATAGAAAAACAGATTAGAACCAGATACCGCCAAATCACCAATATTACCACTTGGTAATGGGTCTTGTGCAGCTAAATTCATAGTATCTGTTATATTAACTGAACCTGTAAATTCAGAACCACTTACTATTGCTTCTGTATCTAATTTTGTTTTTATTGTAGTATCAATAGATGAACTAAATGATTCTTGTGAATCTAATCTTGTTTCATGGTCTGATGCAGTTGAGTATGATTCTAATATTCTTGAATCAAACGATGCTGAATCAGTTGTAAAGGTACTTTCATTTAATAAAGGAATCCAATTACCACCATGAGCAAAATATCCTTTACCAGTTCCATGTACATGAGCGAACATACCATGATAAGTTCCTGCTGCTGGTAAATCTCCTTCAGTTGAGTAAACGTTACCAAATAGAACTTTGTTACCATTCATATCTAAATCATTTGATGTGAATGATGAACTATATAGTTCTTGTGAATCTATTCTTGTTTCGTGGTCTGATGCCGTTGCGAATGATTCTATGATTCTTAAATCAAATGAACTACTCATAGTTCCTTCAATTAAATCTACTCTTGTTTCATGGTCTGAACCTGTTGAGAATATTTCAATTAATCTTAAATCAAGTGAAGTACTCATCGGTCCTTCTATTTCATCTAATCTTGAATCTACTGATTGTGAGTAATCTGCGAAGTTTTCGTTTGATGAAGAAAGTAAAGTTGTTCCATTAAATGAAGAACCACTAATATTTCCTTCTACTTGTAATTGTTTATTTAGTTGGAATGAATCATCTGCAGATGAGTATAAGATTGTTGCATCTGCTCCATCGATTGTAATTCCACCACCATTTGCTGCTGAAGCATCTACTGCTCCACTTGCAATTAAAATATTTTTATCTTCTACATTAAGTGTAGAAGTATTAAGTTGTGTTTGAGTACCTTCTATTGTTAGGTTACCAGTAACGATTGTATTACCTGTTACTGTAAGGTTTGTTCCATCGAATGTAAGATTACCACTATCTTCGATTTCACCACTTGTTCCAGCGAGTACTACTCTACCACTTGTTAAATCTTGTACATTTACTGAAGAAAGTGTTGATTGGGAATCTACATCAAGAATACCAAGAATTTGAGTGTTACCACTTCCTTGTTGAACTGTAAAGTTACCAGTACCAATATTTAATTCAGTTCCATTAAATGTTAAATTAGCATCATCTTCTATTTCTCCACTTGTACCAGCTATAACAATTCTGTTATCTGTTAAATCTTGTACATTAAGAGATGATAGTGTTGATTGTGAATCTACATCTAATGTTCCTAATATTTGTGTATTACCACTTCCTTGTTGAACTGTAAAGTTACCAGTTCCTATGTTGAGTTCTGTACCATTAAATGTAAAGTTTCCATCATCTTCGATTTCTCCTCCTGCTCCAACGATTACTACTCTGTTATCTGTTAAATCTTCTACGTTTACTGATGCAAGGGTTGATTGTGCATCTACATTAAGTGTTGAGAACATTTGAACTGCTCCACTAATGAAAGTGTTACCACTTGCTCTTAATACAGTAAAGTGTCCATCTGAACCTATTTCAAAACTATTACCATCATATGTAAAGTACTGGTCATCTTCTACTTCACCTCCGGTTCCTGCAATTAAAATTCTATTATTAGTTAAATCTTCAACTAGTAAAGATGCTAATTTTGTTTGACCATCTATTTCTAAAGTACCTGAACCTGATATATTTCCATCTACATATAAAGTTCCACCATCCCAAGTAAAATCAGATTGATTATCTAAAGTTCCAAATTCATTTGTAAATACAATTCCATTATCAACTCTTAGTTGAAAGTTTGAAATAGAACCAGTAATATCCATACCAGTACCATCAAATTGGAATGTTGCTCCACTACCAATTTGGTAATAATCACTATTTGCTAATCTAAAATCTTGACCATCATAAGTTAAGTTTGCATCATCTTCTACTTGACCATTTACACCAGCTAACATTATTCTGTTATCAGTTAAATCATCAATTACTACTGTTCCAAATCTACCTAAATTATCTGTTACTATATTACCAGTTAAGTCAATGTGGGATGCTGAAATAAATCCTCCATCACTTCCACTAGCAACATCTCTTTGTAAATAAATATTTTTCCAACGCTTTTCATCTGTACCTAAATCATGATAGGCAGTAGTTGCAACTGGCGTTTTAACTCCAAAATCATCATTATCCGGTATTAATGAACCACTAAAATCTGATTTTACTGTAACTACATCTCCATCAGAACCAGAACCCAAATAAAAATGACCTTCTACGTGTAAATCTTGCTCTATAAAAACAGAACCACTAATGATTGCGTTATCAGATAGAATCATATTTGAACCAGTATAATCACCAGTTATCCAAAATGAACCTGAGTTGTAATCTGCGTATGTGTTATCTTTGTTTGCTAATGAAAGTTTTGCTAAGGTTATAACATCATTACCAACAGAACCACTAACACCTATGATTAAATTGTTTTCGGATATTGAACCCGTCTCTGCAGTTGTTACGAAAAAAGCTTCCGCTAAATTCGTTCCCTCTGAGATATATGTTGATTTTAAACCTCTTCTTAGTTGTAATATTCCAGCCATTTAAGTTTTCCTAATTTATTACATATAAATATAGTTGAATTGAATAATTGATTTTTTAGAACCCATCAATACTAATATAAGTATAAGAATAGATAAAGATATAAAAAAACCCCTCACATTTCTGTGAAGGGTTTTTAGTTTTAAAAATTGGTATATTCTTAGAACGTACCACCATCTAGGTCATTAGAAGCAACGAATGATGAACCATTCCATTGAATCACATCACCTGCATTAGAAGGTGTAACTGCGGTTAATTGTTTCGAAGCATTCGCATAAATAAACGAATTAGCTGTCAATCCACCAACAATTAAATCACCACTAAATGTAGCATCAGTACCATCATCAGTTAATACAGAATCAACTAATAAACCATTAGAATCAGCTTTAAGAACTGTGTTAGTAGTTGGAGAAGCGTTTAATCTTGCAAACTCTTTTTCCGAACCAAGTGCTCCACCTGTCCAATTATCATTTGTAGCATCCCATAGTAAAGAACCACTTACAACACCTGCACCAGTTGCATCAGAAACTAAAAGTCCTGCATTACCTGCTGCTCCACCATAATTAAGTTCTAAAACTCTGTCTCCAATTTGAACAGTAGTTGAATCGATTGTTGTAGTTGTACCTTCAACAGATAAATTACCAGTTACAGTAAGATTTCCACCAACAGATGCATGAGAGGTAACTGTTAATTCATTACCAATTGTTACATCATCAGGTAAACCAATAGTATAACTTGCTCCACCACCAAGGGCTTGTGCAGTTGTA
>OBMK010001746.1_pt1 | contig 17755 bp, 44 predicted proteins | sample 1539081 | NCBI WGS metagenome assembly OBMK01 (sample SAMEA3355528, study PRJEB22509) | marine metagenome | biome: marine; feature: river plume; material: water | place: USA | collected 2010-08-07 | depth 0.5 m | reverse complement strand
TAAAGACCAATACACTGCTGGACATCACTCAGACCTTTTAAACTATCCAGCTGAAGCAGCTTTAATGTATCAGCTCCAATTAATAACAGAGGATATTGATGAGGTGCGTAGACACCTAACACAAGACATAAGTGGAGGTTCTGGAGGTAGTGGTGCTGGAAATATATACGGTAATAAAATAAAGATTTCTCCTACAGAGTTCATGACTAACGATGATGTTAACTATAACAGAGCCCTTATAGAGGATGATATATCATCTAAGTTCTCCGTAAGAGTAGGTCACTCAGCAGCAGAGCTATACGCTTTTGTATTCCTACCTGAGGGTAAAAAAGTTACACACGTAGATGTTTATGCTTCGACAAGTGTATCAGTAACTCTTTACGATGTAAACTTAACTACTGGGGCTAGGACAACTAAAATGTCAGGTAATGCAAACACCACCATGACTCTAGATACAGGTAGAACAAATTATGAGTTTGCAGCTACAGCTAATAATTACCTAGCTATAAAGCTAAATGTAACCTCCACAACTGATTACATCTACGGAGGCTTAATAACTATAGCTGATTCTTAGACTTTAACTTTTTCTTATACTCGCTGCTAGCTTTCTTGCAACCGTCACAACGACAACCCCTCCTGTAAGATGCAGCAGAAGGGCAAGGGATTCTTGGCTCGTTACCCCTAGAGGCTCTATAGTTACAGCTATTGTGGGAGAAGGCTATATTCTCAATGTCAAAAAATAACTCTACAGGATTCTCAGAATACATCCAGGGAGTCTTGTGCTCCACACTCATACCCTTATAAGACTCTATCTCTGCACCACACTGAAAGCACCAGTGCATATCTAACTTCTTAGCAAGCTCAAACATGAGGGCCTTCTTTAACCTGTTAGAAGCTGTGCTGGGATTCATACCCAGCTGCTTCGTCTTCTCTATGTGAGTGTTGCTAGAACGTTTTCTTTTAGAAGACATCGGATAGCTCAGAATAATCTACACCTAGTACATTCCCATTCCCATCCTGGGAGACAGCAACGCACACAAGCTCATCTATAAAAAATACATTAACGACAACACCAGAGTCTAGTATCTCCGCATCCATACCACTATACAAATCTTGAAACATACCTTACCACTTTACTTTATCAGCCCAGTAAGCTGCGGACAACCTACCCTTCTTTATATTCTTAGCGTGACGCGCCTTAAAGGAAGCTCTCTTCTTCTTCATCTTAACACTCTCACCAGCCTTAGGCTTACCTGCTGTACTCGCACCCTGTTCCCCAAAGCGAATTAACTTAACCACATCACCAACCTTAGCCAGGACAACGTGTGACTTAGTAGGGTGACTAGGTGTCTTCTTAGGCTTGTTATAACCCTCTAGGTTATTCTTAGCTAAGCGTGGGTCCTTCTTTGATTTCTTTACAACTTTAGGCATATTACTTTTGTTTTTGCTAAGGTAGGAATTTTTTTTTGGAATGAGAAATGTTTGGGTTTGGGATTATATCTATAGCGACCCCCCATGCGTGCTTGCCCCAAAGTGAAATATCCAAACGGGGTACATCTAGATATGTAGATACTTAGGATTTTGGTTTTCGATTTTCTATTTCAAGCATATAGCTATGTATGTATATTGCTTTTTGTAAGAGCATCTTATATAACAATCTATATAACTAATTTAGGTACTGAAGAAATGCGATGCATGCATTGAAAAAAAACTTTACATTATATTGAAAATAGTTAGAAAAATATTTGCTAGTCTCAATTATTATTCCTACATTTGTAGTGTTGAAAGTGTAGAGGTATTCACTACACTACGTATATTAAAGCCTACATATCATGAAAGTTAAATACGACAGAACTAGAATAATGCGTAACGCATGGAAACAATTTAGAAGCCACTTCAATACCCTTACTTTTGGGCAATGCCTATCAAAGGCTTGGGCAATAACTAAACTCAATGCTAAGAAATTAGCTAAGATATACAAGCAAGGTCGCAAATTAGCTGGAGGTATCTACATGGATAGCCCTAGTAAATATGATAGAGTAATGAAATGCAGTTCAAAAGGTACTAGGATAGCTAAATGTGAGCGTATTACTAGTCAAATGTATAATACTATCAAAGCCTAGAGATAAGGGCTTAGAGGGCTTAAATACCCCACCAACAATAAACCTACTAATCAACCAACCTATAAACTATGAAGTTTAAGACAATTCAAACACAGACAAAGCATATCGAAGCCCTTTTAAATGGGGCTTCGGATACAGAGAAAATAGACGGAGGTAATTGGTACAAAGAAGCCAATACCTATGCCCACCACTTGAGTGAATTATTCAACCTAGATAGCCCTTGTAAGGTGGCTGGTATAATTTCAGCCTTAAGCCCTGCAACTAATTGGGAACGGAATAAGTCAGATGCCCACAACTTTATAGCCCTTGCGTTAAATGGAGATGCTATGGCAGGTAAGTACGGAACTTACAAGAACAATTTACGCAAAGCCCTAGAGATATTCAACCTAAGCAACCCTAACAAGAAAAGTATAGGTACAATACTGAGAGGTAAGACAGGGTACAAAACTGAATCTTTCTTCTACAATATATACGACCTAGATAGTAGTGAGGTAACTATAGATAGGCACGCAATCAAAGGGGCAAATAATGTATACGAGGGTGGTTCGGTTGCCCTAACTGAGAAAAGATATAGAGATAGTGAGAGGGCTTACCAAAAAGTAGCAAAGAAATACAACCTTAAGCCTTACCAAGTACAAGCAATAGTTTGGGTAACATATAGAAGACTAAGAGGTTTGAAATAAAACCTCGAAGTCCTTGTGTATTAGAAAAATATTTACTATCTTTGTAGAAACAAAACGATAAAGCTATGAATCCAGAAGAACTAAAAGACAAAGCATGCTCAATGTGTGGTAACGTATACTGCGAAGATGAGTATACAAATCAAGACCATGACTATCAATACTGCAATGATTGTTCAGATGATGAATAAAAATATAGATATAGTTATCGCTAATTCAGATGTGTGTTGTATTCCTTTTTACCACTACGCCCCTTTGGTGGGGCTTGTGGGAGATAGTGTTGATGACCTTAGTATACTACACTAACTTTTGGTATTAGATTATGCTCAAAGCTACAGATAATTATATTAGCAAGCAAGAGAATACTATCAATGTTAATAACTTTAAACTAAACAACTAGAAACTATGAAAGCATTTACAATGGAACAAGTAGGGAACATCTTTCAAATAGAAAGGTTTTTAACACTAACACCTATGCTTTATAAGAATGAAGAATACCAATTTCAATTCGACTTTAATGATGAAACATATAACACTATGAATATCATTAAAATGAAAACTCAAAAAGTAGTAGGATATTTTAACCTAAACAACTAGAAACTATGAACTACTTAACTATCGGATACCTACAATCCAAACTTATTAGAACCCCTCTCAATCTTAATAGAGATTGGAACAAGAATATTAATGAATGTAATTCTGTGCAGGAATTGATAGACTACATATCAGACAAGGGTACAAACGATGAGCATTGGAGATTACTACATGCAATTAAACTAAGAGATGAACTTAATAAGCAAAACAACTAAGACTATGAATAAAGAAGACAGACAAGAAAAGCAACTAAGAGTATTATCTCAATGGCTATTAAGTACAGATGATGGCATAGATGCCTACACAGATGGGGCTATGGAGAGGGCTATTAAACACGCAACATCAGATTGTATGCGTAAGATAGGAGATTACCTTGCAGAGATATTAGATTATGATGATGAACAACTAAACAGAAACTAAGACTATGACAACAACAGAGATTGACAAGCAATTATCTGCAAAGGCTGATAAGTATATAATAGATAAAGCAAGAGAGATTGCAAAAGTATTCGAGAGCGTTTCAAGTGACCTAGATTACGAGCCTCACTTTATTAATTACTGTAACGATATTGAAAACTACAATGATAAACGAAACTGGGCTTACTGTAATAGATACGCACTTGAAGATAAGTTCAGAAAAGAATTAGCAAACAACTTCAAAGATAGACTTATACACAAATTTACAAAAGAATTATTAACTAAAATAGACTTACTAGGATGAAAGCAAAACAGATGCACAAATACCTTATGGATAACTATGGTAGGGTATCACACGATATGGATAAAATGGAGTATGCTTGTAAGGAAATATCAAAGCGACACGAAGTAACCCCAAAAGAAGTATTCCTCTTTATGGTAGAGAATAAACCAATAGAGGGTATGTACACACATAGCTATGGCTTCAACACAAGAGAGGGCAGGGCTTTGAAAGAGCAATTTGAATTATTCTATTACTAACTAAAACTAAATTAAATTACTATATGAAGATTAGAGAACTAATAAAAAAATTGCAAGAGGTAGAAAATCAAGATAGAGAGGTATCTATTGTAATAGGAAACGAGGATAACAACTCTATGGTATTTGATAAGTTTGAACTACATAACACAGATGATAACGAAACAAGTGTAGAGGTATTCTGCTTTGACAACTATAAGTTTGAACTATTTGATGTACCACTGCAAGACATCTACACAGATGATGACGAAACAAGTGTAGAGGTTATAAAAGAATTGGATAAATTTGACAACGCACTCGATAATGGGGATGATGTTGTTGTTTATGATTATCAAGGTATTAAATATATTTATCAAGGTTCTTCATACAAAAAGGATTCTGTTGCTACAATGAAAGGTTTGGATGAAAGCACTTGGAAAATGTTGCCTTTAGAAGAAGTCCAAAAAATTGAAATTGAAAATTACCACGCAAAAGGTAGAGATATTAATAACACAAAAGACTAACACTATGGGGCAGATGAAAGAATTATTTATAGCTATGAGAGAATCATACGCAGAGAGTAGTAGGATACAGAGAGAGATGCACGAGAGAGCATTGAATAAAGAACACCAATTCACTATCCTCAAGACCAAAGATGTTAAACCTAAAGACAAAGAAGATGGACTTAAGAAGTAAAGATGCAATAGAAAGCAGTAAGCAACACGATATTGATATGAGCAACATCCTTATAGCAGAATTTATGGAGGTTCACGAAATAATGCACGATGAATACTCAGAATATGACTTTGCTGATAATACACTAGACGTTGTTCATGAAAATGAACTAAAATATCACTTGTCTTGGGATTGGCTTATGCCAGTCCTTAAAAAGATTAATCTTCAACTAAACCCTGATAATTATAATGAGTGGAGAATGATTAACAAGCCAACAGAGTACAATATAGAAAACGTACACGCACAAGCAGTAGAATTTATTAAAACATATAACGATGAAAGATAACAAACTTATAGCAGAATTTATGGAACTACCATTAGTGCCTTGCAATATCGGAACAGAAAATGGAGCTGTAACTGAAGGGTATCAACACCCAAAAGTAGATGTTCCTTGTACGACTGATGGATTGCAATACCATTCCTCTTGGGATTGGCTTATGCCTGTAGTGGATAAGATAAAAATATTAGTAATGGAAGATGATTCTGACGAACTTTATAATTCAGAAGAATGGGATAATATAACGCACACATTAGTTCAAATTGAAATTAAATCTGTTTATCAAGCAGTAGTAGAATTTATTAAAAACCAAAACGACTAGGACAATGAAAGTAGAAAATCTCAAAAAAATTCACGAAGCTATTAGAAATGTTTTAATAGATTATGAATGCGAAGAATATGGGGATTGTATTATAGATGAAATTTCTGATGCTGTTGGCATTGATACAACACAAGTATACTAAGAAGAATAAAAACAACTAAGACTATGAGAGTAATAAACGAACGTAAAAATTTGATAGACTTTATATTAAATTTTGCACAAGACGAGTATAGCACTAAAGAAGATATATATAATTTATCTATTGAAACAATAGAGCAACTTCAAATTAGAGTTAAACAAATCAAGGAGTACTATAACAATACAGAACCAAACCAAAACAACTAGAATAAAAAAGAAAAGAAATGAAAATAATTGTAAACAAGTCTAAATCATCACAAAGAAAAAAAGAAGTGATAAATGAAATTTTAAGTAAAGCAAAAGAATGTGCTGAACAAGGTATAAATTCTTTTACTTATTATTTTGAAGAAGGAGAAAGGTCAAGTTTTCCTCCACCAATGATAAATATATCAGTTGAAAAAGCATCCGAAGGAACTGTTACATGTGGATATAGGTCTGACTATGGAACTCACGTTAAGTATTATATAGGATAGCATTACACATAACGCAAGGTACATGGAGTACTATAACAATACAGAATCAAACCAAAACAACTAAGACTATGGCTAAGATATATATAGATAACGCAAAGTACATGGAGTTCATAGATGATATAGCAACTCAGATTACCATACAAAGGTTTGGAGAAGATACTTACGCACCCTCATCTGAGGTAGGTCAAGAGGATGTTATTATGTTTCAAGAGGATGCTCAAGACTTTTATAATGAGCAGTACGATTGGGTAGAAACAATACTAAATAGAACACTAGACATACATAGTAATGAACATGGACTTTTTATATAAAGAGGCTTGGATACATCAAGGTAACATTAACAAAGTAAAGAAACTAATTATGAGCAGTAATGAATTTAATATACTGAGGATACAAGCCTTAGAGAAAAGAGTTAAAGAACTAGAAGAAGAACTTAAACAAGCTAAGGGTAATGAAAGTAATAGTGTGTTGGCTAGTAATACTAGCGATAATAATAGTAACAACTAAAGAATAAAGCCATGATAGAAGCAGTAAGAAAAAATAATAGTACCTTCAACGTAGAGATGTATGATGTATACGAGGATGGTAAGTACCTATACTCAATACCAGAATCAGAGTTTGAGATTGAGGATGGTAAGATTAAGATAGTAGATGAGGTAAGACAGATTAATAATAACGATAACTACTCCATGCTTATGGGGACTAACAGTCCACCTATGACGATTAAGTCTACTGGTAAATACCTAGTGAGTGGTTATAAAATAGATAGATAATGGAGAACGAAGTAGAAGAAATATATAAGTCTATCGTACAGATAGAGGAGTACTTAGGTCATGAGAATATTGATGGTACAGATGAGGAGATGAAGGATATAATCGTAACCCTAGACTGGCTCATAGACATGTTCGAACAGGATGAAGATTACATGAAGTGTGACTTCCTAAATAAAATTAAACAAAATATTTCTAATAAAATTTGTAAGAGTTAGAAACTTTTTTTATATTTGTAAAAGCTAAATTAAATTAAAGACAACATGGAGAAATCAGAAACAATCGGCAAGCTAACCCTTGCCTTATCAAAAGTGCAGGCTCAACTAAGACCTGCTAAGGAAAATTCAAAGAACCCTTTTTTCAAATCAAGCTACGCTGACTTAGGGTCAGTATGGGATTCAGTTCGTAAGCTACTTGCTGATAACGAATTGGCTATCATACAGATGCCTACTGATATAGGTGGTGTAACAACAATCCTATCGCACTCAAGTGGAGAGTTCATCTCATCCACTATGTACATTCCATCTAAGGAAGATGCACATGGTGTAGGTTCAGCTATCTCTTATGCTAGAAGATACGCACTAGCTTCATTCGTAGGTGTGATTACTGGAGAGGATGATGATGGTAACGCATCAGTTACTTCTCAGACTAGGTACAAGAGTAACTTACAGACTAATACATCTAAGCCTAAGTTGTCAGCAGATAAGTACAAGGCTATGATTAAAGCTATTGAGGATGGTAAGGGTGCAGTGGTTAAGCAGAAGATGAGTGGCTACCTACTTACTAAAACCCAAGAGGATACCTTAAAGAAAACAATTAACACTCTACAATAGTGAACTTAGATAAGTTCATAAAGAAGATAGAGGATGACTCTTTCTATTACTCCGACTATGAGTTTGTAACGAACTCACAGTTGGGGTTAATAAAGAAAGACGTACGTACCTACAAACTTATGAGGGACAATCCTCATTTGAGAACGGAGACTTTCCCTATGATATTTGGGAGAGCATACCATGTAGCTATGCTAGAGCCTAATGAGTTTGACGACAAGGTTAAGGTATTCGATTCAGCTACAAGGACTACTAAAGGATACAAAGAGTTTAAGCTAGAGAACGCTGATGCCCCTACGATTATCTTGACTAAGGAGTACGATAAGATAATGCGTATGCAGGATGTGTTGTTCTCTCACAAAGAAGTAAGAGACCTACTCGTTACTGAGGGAGAGAGAGAGATAGCTAACGCCTGGCAAGATGATGACACTGGTGTGTTCTGTAAAGGTAAGGCTGACTATCGTAATGGCTCAACCCTTATAGACCTTAAGACTACTGGAGATGGAAGTCAATGGGGATTCTCAGGCTCGTGTAGGAAGTATGGATACGATAGGCAATCAGCATTCTACTCAGATGGCTTTGGTTGTAATGAGTTTATCTTTATAACGCAGGAGAAAGAGATGCCTTACAACGTATCTATATTCTATGCAGGTAAAGAGTTTATGGATAGAGGTAGAGATGAGTATAAGTATTTACTAGATACTTATAGGAGATTCTTTATAGACAACGAACAAGTAGTTGAAGAACACTTAATAACAGAAACATTATAATGAGTTATTTAAAACAAGAACTAACAGAGAACAACCTCTCTATGAGGGGTATACATTTAGGGATGGAGAGGAACGATATTCCCATGTCTTATCCAACCTTAAGAAAGTATGTAAAGGAACCTAGACTATTCACTATTGAGCAGGCTATGTACATTGCAAACTTAATCGACAACCAGATGGGAATGAAAATGTTTAAACAATTATTTATTTAACTATGAGTACAATGACAAAAGAAAAGATTTACATCGGTAATGGAACTGAGAAATTTGATGGAGACTTAGTAGAGTTTTCTCTTAACCTAAGTAAGTTAGGTGTAGATGCTAAAGAGTTTATGTTCGAATACAACGGAGATAAATATGTAAAGCTAAAGGTTGTAAAGAAACGTGGTGGTGCTGACGAGTATGGTAAGACTCACTACGTAGAGGTTGATACCTTTAAGCCTACAGCTAAAGGAAACAATACAAAGTCTAAGGCTCAAGAGGATGATGGGTTACCATTCTAATCTAGAGTAGAGTGTATTGAATTACAAGGGGGAGCTAAACGCTTCCCCTTTTTTAACCAAGAAAAAGAAACGTTATGAATTTTGTGAAGATAAATAAAGGAGCAACCATAGATATTACCAGAGTCTTATGCTTTTTTCTTGAGGACTCAATAGTTAAGATATATATAGAGGGTATAAGAGAACCCTTAGAAGAAATATACTCTAACAATGAGCAGGCGAGTACAGTTTATAACCTACTTAATCAGAAGCTAAGATGTAGTAACCTATCAAATAAGAAGTAGAGCGATGAGTTTAGAACAAGAGAAGTATGTGTCTGCTAAGTTGCAGACAAAGAAAGATATTAAAGAATATATCTCAGGCATCTACAATGAAGGGTACACTAAAGGACTTAGTACTGGCATCACTCCACTAGACCCTCACTTCACAATGAGGAAGAAGGAGCTTACCATTATTACTGGACTAGCTAACAGAGGTAAGAGTACATTCTTATTCTACCTTATGCTCTTAATGAGTAAGCAGTATGGTTGGAAGTGGGCAGTGTACTCACCTGAGAACTCCCCAGTAGGAGACATCATGATAGAGATAGCTGAGATGCTATGTGGTATGACTGCCGATAAAGATAAGATGAGTCGCATGAGTATGGATAGACTAGATAAGTCTATTGATTTTATAGCCGAACACTTTTTCTTTCTAGAGTTTGAGGAAGTACCTACCACATCAGATGTGCTTAGAGAGTTTGAGAGATTGTGCTATGAGAAGAAGATTGATGGTTGTGTTATAGACCCATGGAATGATTTAAGAAAGCCAGACACTGCGATTATGTATGACTTCATATATAAAAGTTTGGCTTCGATAAGAAGATTTAAAGATAAGTATAACTTACACTTCATCATATCAACACACTCTATATCTGCTAAGTCTAGGGCTGTGTCAGATGATGGCTCGACTAGACCTCCAGGAATGTACGATGCAGAGGGTGGTGGTGTATGGGCTAACAGGAGTGATAACTTTATTACGATACACAGGAACCCTAACTCAGAGGACTGGGATAAGACTCAAGTACACGTAAGGAAAGTTAAGTTTCAGAAGTTAGTAGGTGTACCTACCAATGATGACAACCCTGTGATACTTGCTTACTCAAAAGATATATGTAGGTTCAGAGCCTTCAACAGAAAGACTATGATGTACTACGACCCTTTAGAAGAGCAGTATAAAGAACCTGAGAAGCTCATAGATATAGATGAGATAGATGATGATATGTGGTTGAACCCTAAAGATTTATAATGAGAGACTTAGAATTAATAGAGAAAGCATTAAACCTAGTAAGGGAAGCATCGCCTAACGATGCTGAACAGAATGGTATGAGGGTATATAATAAATTCTTCGAGGAGATAAACACCATGGAGCTGGAGCTACAGGAATTTAAAACAAGAAACCCTAACCACGCATTACTAGATAAGAGGGTTGTAAGGTTAGAACTTATGAGGCAAGCGTGTATAGAATTTATGCAGACTTACTTTAAGATGCTATCCTATAAGGATAACTGCATTAAAGCTCAGGCTGATGCGATACATATACACTCTAAGTACGAGGATGTTAAGAGTGAGTTAAAGGAATTTGAACTATCAAATAAACTAGAAGATGAATACAGTTAATTTTAATATAGCTATAGATAAAGCTACCAATCATTTTGATACGTTAAATATAACAGACAAGGAAACTAATATAATCAAAGAGTTGTTTGCTATAGCTTACGAAGAAAGAAAGGTTAAGAGTACAAGCATAGGCACAAGGGAAAGAAACATAGTAGAAACTAACGCTTGCATATCCAATGTTATACTAAAGCATTTCCCTTTTCCTCTAAGAATAATATCAAGTATACTAGGTAAGCATCACTCTACTATAATACATTACAGAAAATTACATAACGATTGCTTGACTTACGATAAGCAATACATTAAATTATTCTCTATGTTAAATGATAAAGTAAATGATTTGCTGATGGAGATAGAGGATGACGTAGAAGAACATTACAATAGAGATTGTTCTCAAGAGCAATTAATATCTGAGCTAAGAAGTACGATACTATCATTGAAGGTTATGAATAGTAATCTAAAGGAGAAGCTCTACACTATTAAAGAACAAGGATATGAAAAAAGAAATACACCATGCAACAGTATACTATAAGTGGAGAACTATAAGGATGAGTAAGGGTATTGAAGTCAAGTCTAAGAAGTGGAATGAAGCTAAGCATGAGACTTGCGTTACAGACTTAGAGCCTTCAGAGTTAGACAAGAACAAAAGATTCTTAAACTCTTTAAGGTATAGACACAAGTCTAAGGTTGATGTAGAAATAAAGATAACCAAAGTTGTGAGTCATAGATACCTATGTATGTCTCATGATGTTTACTAAAAGATATATGTACTACAAAGGAACTCTAACAGACTTAAACTCTAGACAATCTAATGGGCAGCCTATGTCTATAAAGTTTAGAAACAAATCAGTCTTCGAAGTGTTGACCCACTTCAGTATGATGATAGAGGATTGTAACTTAGATGAGGTTACTATAAAAATAAAGAAGGGTGAGTTGAATATTAAGGAACATAATAAAAACAAACCACATTACAAAGACTTATAAGTGAGTACCATACTTGAGTTGGGCATACAGTGAAAAGTCCTGGCAGGGGTGCTAGGCAAGTCAGCGTCAAAGGTAGAGCTTAAGTCACTCTACCCTTGGCTTTGGACTAACATTAAAACATATTAAGATGAACAAGCAACAGAAAGATTCAGAACAAAGATTAAGATTAATCAAGTTTGATTGTGAGATGAGAGCTAAAGCAGTAGAGTTAGCATCAACATTACCAACTACAAAGAACGCTAAGTCCTTGCTAGATAATGCAGAAAAGGTAGCTAAGTATATCTTTGGTTTAACAAATACAAAATGAAAAATCACATAAGTAAATTTAAAGTAGGAGATAAAGCAGTTAAGTTAAAGGGCTATGCTTTCCCTTGCACAATAGTTTCAGTCTTCACAACTCAAGAAGGTAATGTTCGAGTAGTAGGAGAGATGGATAAGTATGGTTTGCTTCACATATTTAACGAGAATCAATTAGATTTAAGTAATGAATAACATTAATTTTTACCTAGAAATAGGTTGGTGGATTCAAGTATCCCCACTAGCTAATGCAGGTTCAGGTTGGATATGTGGTATATACAAGAGAGGGTTGAAGACAGGCAACTGGCTTACAGAATTCTCTAAGAAGTTTAACACCCCACAAGAATGTTATGAGTGGGCTGAGGTAGTAATTGACTCACAAATAAATAAGACAATATGTTAGAGAACGTTTTAATTATAGTAATAACTGTGGTTGCTTTATCAATAATCATAGATTCTTTTAGTAATAAAAAAGAAAATAAACATGGCTAAGTTTAAGTGCAAAGTTTGTAACTCTAATGTCAGAGATATAAGTAAGCACACAATGAAGATAGTTGATGGCGAGATAGTTTGTCCTGAAGCAGTTTGTTGTGACGAATATATGGAGACAGTTAGAGAGAAAGGAAATGGATTTGGTGGTATTATTAAGCGACCAGGTGGAACAGTCAGTGGCAAGATATGATACAACACATTTCATTAATCATTAGAACTATTAAAGATGTCTGGAATAATTTCAAAGATACTCCAAGTATCAACCAAGAGGGGTATGACCTTAAAGGTTTTACAGAGATACCTGAGGATGAAGTACAGAATACATGTAAGCGAAGCTGTACTTGTAAAAAGAAAGAACAATATTTAAAAAGCAAGGAAGATGCAAGAAGAAATAATAGAGAAGTGTAACGAGATAAGAGACTTACTGGTAAAGAAGAATGAGTCTTATGGTAACGCAGTATTCGAGAGAGGGGTTCTATTTGATATAGAACCTGTTCAAGCTATCAAGGCTAGGATAAATGATAAGATGAATAGGATTATAAATCAGAAGTCTTTCGAGGATGAGAATGATATACAGGATTTAACTGGGTATCTAATATTATTGCAGGTAGCTATGGAGGAGAAGAAAGAAAAGTGGAAGGATGAAATCATAGGGGACTGCACTGAGCTACCAGAAAGTTTCAAGTATGTCAAGGGATAATTTTAAAGGAGACTTATCATGGGGTGAGAAGTGGGAACACATCATAGGTATGTACATGATGCTCAACGGTTTAAGTAACCTATCCTTCAATAAGGATTACAAGTGGGACATCAAAGGTACTAAGGATGGTAAGACCTTGAGCTTTGAAATCAAAAGCGATAGGTATAAGAACACTGGTAACATGGCTCTAGAAATTAGAGATGCTGGTAAATCATCTGGCATATCAAAGAGTGAAGCAGATATATTTATATATAACTACACTAACCTTGATGATAAGTATGTGTATCTTTTCTTTATAGAGATGTCATTATTAAGACAAATATTAAAGGATAATTATGAGTCTTTAAAAATTGTTTATGGAGGAGATGATAAAGAAGCTGAGATAATCCTACTGCCAATGAAGGATTACAAGCAACACTTCACTCTTAGAAAAATACCTAAAGCTGACTGGGAATCTTTTTAATTATATTGTACATTAGTGTATGCAATATAAGAGACGTAAAGGAAAGAAAATAACTAAGGCTAAGAAGCATACAGAAGATGGTATAACGTTTGCCTCAGGGCTAGAGTTGTACTGTTATCGACAACTTAATAAAGCTAAAATCCCCCATGAGTATGAGGGCAAGACCTTCGAGCTTGTAGAGAAATTCAAGTTCGAGGGTCTCCTTATGGATAAGGGTAAGACAAAAGGAAAGAAAGTATTTAAGCAGATGACTGGTAATATAAGAAACATATCTTACACACCTGACTTCATAAACTTAGATGCAGGATTTATAATAGAAACAAAAGGATTAAGAACCCCAGTGTTTAGTATGAGATTCAAATTGTTTTTGAAGCACCTTCAAGATGAGAACAAGCAATTAGATATATACATACCATCGAACCAAAAGGAAGTTGATGCGACAATAGAATCTATACTGAGCAGGGGTAATTTTAAAAAATAAAAACCATGAGCAATAACAAGAAAGACGATTTCATTATAGACTCTGCAAAGAGAGCAGAGAAATCTAAGCAAGACATTCTAGATTCTTGGATAGTAGATTTAACTGAGAAAGACCAGCCTGAAGCATGCAGTATAGATGATGAAGACTGTGAAGCCTGTGGTTCGTAATGGATAATAAACAAAAGAAAACCCCTAAGGGAAATATTAAATTTAATATAACCCTATCCGATGAGCAGAAGATAGCTAAGCAACAGATACTAGGTCATGCCTTTAATTTTATTGTGGGTAGAGCTGGTTCTGGTAAGACTCTACTTGCTGTACAGATAGCACTTGATATGTTCTTCAAGCGTGAGTACAATAAGATTATAATTACACGACCTACTGTAGCTACAGAGGATAATGGCTTCTTGCCAGGTGATGAGAAAGATAAGCTAGAGCCTTGGCTTGTACCTATCATGTCGAATATGCGTAAGGTTTATAATAAGCCTGAGAAGATTCAAAAGATGGTAGAGCAAGAGGAGATAGAGCTTGTATCCTTAGCTCACTTCAGAGGTAGAACATTCGAGAATGCTATAGTAATAGTAGATGAGTTTCAGAACTTGACTAGGGCTCAGTTTAGAATGGCTTTAGGTAGACTAGGTAGAGGTTCTTTAATGATATTCTGTGGAGACAATCAACAGATAGACCTTAAGGATATAAACCACTCTGCTATACAAGACGTAGCTACCATAAAGGATTCAGACTACGTATATAAGATTGTCTTGGAGGACAATCATAGACATAAAGCTATTGATGATGTACTTAAATTATTAACTGGATATTAGATATGAATAAAAGAAAAGATGGTACTAGTCCGTACTACACAAATAAAAAAGTTAGGGCTAGCATAGATAAACTACTTAATGATAACTCTATAATATGGTCCAACATGGGTACAGGAACTCCACTAGATTTAAAGACTAGAGAGGCAGGAGAGAAAAAGTGGGGTGAGCTCGCTCTTAAAATAAAAGAACTGGATGAGTCATACTTCAATGTGATATGTCCTTATGGTATTGATAGCTAGTGAAGTACGAGCTAGGCATATCGGTATTCCCTGGGATTGTATTTGGGGTAAGGTCATTTAGTCCAGACCATAACTATGGTTACTCAGAGCATCAGATATACTTACTATGCTTTTGTATATTTCTTATAATTGAAAAGGTCGAGGAATAAACCTCGACCAAATCAACCAGAAAAAAGAAACAACTATGTGAATCAATGCTAAGTTAGTAATTAATTATTTACTCTCCTAGTTCTTTCTCTAAAGTTTTCAACCTCTTCTTAGATAATACATCAAAAGAATCTTCAGTCTCTACCCTAGATATAATATCATAATAGTCATTAGGTAATATAAACCTCTTAACAACTTCTCTAGATAGTCCACCTTCTAATATCATCTTTCTTTGAAGGGCTGTATTAACATCCATCATGTCTTGCTTATCTGATGAGCGTATTCCATCATCTCCTTTCAACATTAACGACTGAGCACCCATGTACATTGCGTGCATTTGAGCTACCCTATCTTTAAGGAATGCACTCTTCTCTTCAGCTATGGACTTATACTCATCCATAGTCATCTCACCCTTACTCGCTTGTCTCAGCTTTTTTCTAAGTTCTTTGCGAGCTTGGTAGAAGTCAGAACCAAATTTGAAAGAGGCATACTGCATCTCATCTAGTAAGTTAACCTCACGTCTCTTAACACCAGTAAGTTGAGATAAAAGTTCAGACTTAAAGTCTTCAGCCTCCGTTAGCTTTTTAACATATCTTATACTACCTGGAGTCATAGTTCTTTTTAGTATGTGAGATAATCCTTTCGTAGCTTTATCTAAAAGCTTGTCCTCGACTTCATATAATCTCTTACCGTAACCATCAAATCCAGTTAAGGCTTCTAATACTGTAGCAGTAACAGGGTCAGCATCAATACCTAAAGCTTTAGCACTTTTCTCTAGGTTTTTACCTACCTCATTAAACATATCCTTTAGCATCTTCTCTTCTTCCTCTGCACTAATCTCATCTATAGACTCAAATCTATCAAGCCATATATTCATTATCTTCTGTGTAGAACCATAAGCGTTAGAAGCTCCGAAGTCATAGTAAACCATCTTACCTCCGTCAATCTTACCTCTAGAATTTCTAGTACCATAAACTTTACTTATATGTATATCAGATTCTTCCTGGTGATTCCTAACAAAGAACCTAGCGTTATCGTAATCCTCTTCATCTTCCTCTCCAAACATATAACTTAGAGAAGTACCTAGTAAAGAAGCTAATGTAATAAAGCCCATATTAGTCGCAGCTTTTCTCCTACCTTGTTTCTTTAGCTCAGGTTCGTTCCATTTATTACCATTTCTTAATAAATCAACAGCGTTAGAGAATGTACCTATTTGAGAGTACAAAGATATAACAGGATAGGTAAGCCAAGTACCCACAATCCTAACACCTTTAACATCTCTAAATGCTTTAGGTAATCTAGAGAATGTAGGCATCTCACTCTTAACCTCATCCGCTATCTTTCTTTTAGCCTCAGTTTCAGACATACCATTCCTCATGTATATATCTAACCTTTTATCTTTAGCTACTTCGTAACCTATAATCTTAAAGAAGTCATCCTCAGCACCCCACAATTTAGCTAAAGCCTCTAGTCCTTTACCAGGATATTTAGCTAAGTCACCAAGAGTCTTAACACTCTCTTTTGTTTTTAGAGAGCCATAAAGCTCAGGGCTTTCTGTTATCATCTGAGAGTCTCCAACATACTTAAGTATATCTTTAGCACTAGCAGACGTACCAACGATACCCATCTCTACATACTCTAAATAGTTTTTTTCTAACTCTGGGCTTGGTTCCCCACCCATAGTAACCCAAGAAGCCTTAGCAGACTTAAGCATAGCCTTACCTGTACTCTTCATCTTGTATGTTAAGATGTCATTAGCAGCAAGGTATCCTAAGTTACCAAAGAAGTTTACTGCGTGAGAAGGGTAGGACATAACTGTTTGAGTTACCTTGTGTATACCAATAGCACCAGCTAAAGCCTTACTAACAATACCACTCATCTGAGCGTAATCCCCAGAGAAAGCCTCCTTCATCTCAGGAGTAGTCCACATACCAGCAAGAGGGTCTACTATATCTTGATTGGTAGTCTCCATTTGTACAGGAGCTTCATCTCCTTTAAGCATATCTTTAGGTACATCAACAGCATTATCAAAGAACACTTTACCTGAGAACATCTCTTTTAATGATGATTGGTATTGGTGATTATGTAGTATCCTAGCTATAGCTAACGTACTCTCTAGGTAGTTATTGTTTATATTACCAACCTCACCTAAGTAACCTCTTAAATCATCAGGCACAAACTGTCTAGTCTTTAATGCTGATACATCTTTCTGACCATCTAATATAGAACGGTTAACACCTTCCTTGAATTGCTTCTCTAATTGGTTAAGCATATTAAATTTAGAGTCAGGAGATAGTGATAACTTCATCTCAGTTTCAACCCTATCT
>OBMK010001735.1_pt1 | contig 17835 bp, 30 predicted proteins | sample 1539081 | NCBI WGS metagenome assembly OBMK01 (sample SAMEA3355528, study PRJEB22509) | marine metagenome | biome: marine; feature: river plume; material: water | place: USA | collected 2010-08-07 | depth 0.5 m | reverse complement strand
TCGCCGGGTACCGCCCCCGGGTCCTGTATAGCGTTTGAATTGCTTCAACGTTACAAGTATATTTATAACATCACTTAAAATGTTTGTCAACCATTTTTTTGCCAATATATAGTGTTGCTACTACAAAAATGATACCTACAAGTATAATAGCTTCAGTTGCTATATTTCCTTGGCTTGAGTCAATTTCGATACCGTCTGTAGTTACTGCTATACGACAGTCTTCGCATGTTGTTTCTGCCACGCCTTTACCCCAATACATTATCCGCCACCTTGGAATTTATCTTTTGATGTATACCAAACTTTTTGATGATGAATACGTCCTAATAGTTCTTGTATTTCTTTCATCTCTTCTACAAGTTGTGTAGAAGTCTCGCCTTGAGCAATAGCTAAACCTCGTCGACCTGCTTTTGCTCTAAGAGATTGTTCAATAACTTCTATATCACGAACAGTTAACTCAAATTTATTATTAGGTTTTACCAAAGTCCTAGTACCTTTCCATTTCCTGCTATGATCATACTACATGTTATAATATGTAACACGATCCAAAAGGTGCGAAAAGCCAAAGCCTTCTTTACATCTGATTGCGTAATAGGAAGGAACTCTGGCTTATCGTTGTCATCAATGCCAACGGGCATACCAACAGTCCTAGCCCATAATTTGAGCCAGCGCCGTTGTCCGCTCATTACATGTCGTTCTTTTTGTCTTGGATCTCTGCTCTGCGTGTCTTAGTTAATTTACCAAGATCACCAAGTGCTTTTCTTGCTCTTGCCGCGGCCGCTTTTACATTCTTTTGTTCAAAAGTTTCTGCTTCTGCAAGATAGTTATTGTACGCTTGTACGATTTCATCGTGTAATGTCATATATATTCTCCTTATTTAAGTATTATATTATAGAATAAAAGGTTTGTCAACCTTTTTATGGTCCAGCAAAGACATTCGAGCTTCCAGCCGCAACTGATGTACAACCAGTTATGCCGTCTCCTACTCGTCCTGTTCCTTTGCCGTTTACAAAAACAGTAGTCGAACCTACTGCTATTGGTGCTGAATGTGATGGGCACGGAACTCCTGGTAATAAATGACCAGTGTTATTATCACCTTGTCTACTTACTCCAATTCCGTTTACAAACACATTACCTGAGCCTGCCGCTCTAGTCATTCCAGAGCAGTGGGCTACGTCTGCATCGCCTATTCTAGTTACTGCTGGCACGTTCTCTCTCCATTAATTCTGCTAGTCTATCACTCCATTTTTCCATCTCTTCATGTTGTTCTTCAGTATGGGGAGGTTCAGGCATAGTTGGCATAAATTCAATAACGTGATCAAAGTTAGAAGGAATATCTTCGTATGATGTATACGTTAATAGTTCTCCATTCTTTTTCACAACAAACTTAGACATTAGACTAATGCAATACCTGATGTAGTGCTGACGTATTGTTTACTAATTTCTTTTTCTGTTTTAGCAATACAACTAACTGCACTTGACTGTAACATAAATTTACCGTCTGGTGATACACTAAACATAAAAGGTGCTAATCCTAGTCCGTCTTGTTGTGCAATAAGTGTCATAGGTTTTCTAAGTGTATAAGTTCCTGGCTCTTCTGCATCAAGCCTAGCAACAATTTCTTCGCCAGAGTTAAGTTTAAAACTTACTGTATCGCCTATTTTGTATGGGGTTTCAATTAACATTATATTGTATATCCTGTTCCGTTATAATTAGTATTTTCAATGTATTCTACCATTTGTTCGTATCCGCCTACCTTGTGTCCACCTATAATAATTTGTGGAAAAGTTTTAGCAGTTGGAAACTGTTCGAATAGTTCTTCTCGGGTAAATTCTGATCCGAGGGTGTAGTACTCAAATTTATAGCCTCTGCTTTCACATAATGCTTTTGCTTTAGTACAACTTGGGCAAGCTGGCTTGCCATAGATTTCAATCATAAAGTAAATCCTTTTAGACTATCCTTGTCTACGTCTTGTTTAATTCCACCAATAATATAAGACTCTACTTCTGTCTCTTGTGGTGCAACTTGTAGCCCTGAGCTACTTAACCAATGTTGTGTCCAAGGTAGTGGGTTAGTGTTAACTGGTGCATCAAAAATTGCATCCATACCTAGTGCTTTTAGTCTACGGTTAGCAATGTATTCTACATATTGATTCAACAGTGTTGTGTTTAAACCAATCATGCTACCGTCTTTGAACAAATACTCTGCCCAATCTTTTTCTTCTAGAACACACTCGCGCCATAAGTCATATACATCCTCTTGACACTCTTTAGCAATCTTAGCCATCTCTGGATCGTCTTTGCCTTGTGCCCATAGCTTCAATATATGTGTGCTAAGTGCTAGGTGTTGTGCTTCGTCTCTAGCAATAAGACTAATAATCTTAGCAGAGCCTTCCATTAGCTTTAGTTCTCCAAAGCCAAACGTACATGCAAAACTTACGTAGAAACGCAAGCCTTCTAAAATATTTACAGTTTGCATTGCCATATAAAGTTTCTTCTTTACTTCATACATATTGCCTTTTTTACGATGTGTAAATGCATCTGCGGCTTCTGTAAATGCATCATAGTGTTTAGTAACACTAGTTGCTCTTGCAATAATCTTTTCATCATCTAAGATGGTATCAAAAACTTCTGACGGGTCAGCATACACATTCTTCATAATATGTGTGTAGCTACGTGAGTGGATTGTTTCAAAGAAGTCCCAAGTAACAATACATCCTTCTAGTTCAGGAAGTGAAACATGCGGCAAAAATGCTAGGCATGGACCACGTCCTTGGACACTATCAAGTAGTGTTTGATATTTTAAGTTTGCTGTAAAGATATGTTTTTGCTCAGGACGAAAGTTGGCAAAGTCTGCTCTATCTTTCTGTAGACTAACCTCTTCAGGTCGCCAAAAGTATCCTAACATTGTTTGATTAAGTTTATCAAACACTGGAAATTTAAATACATCATATCGTTGTGTATTCATATCTGCTCCGAAGAACATATCTTGTTTGGTAAAGTCTACCTTTTCTTGATTAAAAATTGTCTTAGCCATTACTTCTCTCTCTTACTGACATGTATTACAATTATACATGATTATTATTATATGTCAACCTAAATTGCACATGCATCACAATATTCTTCATATTCGTCGTCCGATCCATTAAACTCTGTTCGTTCAACAGGCGACTCTTTTACGTTGTCATGCCAACCTACGCTGTGTTGTGGTTCTTCAATGGCTAGTTCACTTGGATCTGTTTTATAATCATAAGTGTTCTGATAGTAACTAGTTTTCCAACCCATTTTATATGTAGTCAATAAGTCTTGTATCATTTGACTCATAGGCACTTCGTTGTCTGGGAAGTGAGTAGGATTATACGACCAGTTACCGCTAATAGCTTGGTCAAAGAACTTTTGCATTACTGCAACTGTATTTATATATCCTGTGTTATTGGGCATGTCCCATAACAAGCTGTAGTGGTTTTTTAGTGTTTGATACTGTGGAACAATCTGCTTAAGAGGCCCTTTTTTGCTTTTCTTAACGGACAAGTACCCTCTAGGCGGCTCAATTCCGTTTGTGGCATTTGACACAACAGAACTGCTCTCCGATGGCATCTGTGCGGACAGAGTGGAGTGTCTAAGCCCGTGAGTTCCAATGTTCTTACGTAAACTATCCCAATCATAGTTTAATTTATTCTCCACAATCGTATCAACATCTTTCTTATATGTATCAATAGGAAGGATGCCGTCACTGTATTTAGTGCGGTTAAAGTACTCACAAGCACCTCTTTCCTGTGCTAATTTATTTGATGCTGTTAACAAATAGTATTGGAATGCTTCTGTCAAGTCGTGTACTAATTTCCATGCTTGCGGATCACCATACATTACTTTGTTCTTTGCTAGGTAATGAGCAAGTCCAATATAACCAACACCTAATGAACGTCTAGCTTTAGTTGATTTTTCGGCCGCCTTAATAGGATAGTTTTGATAATCAATAATTTCTTCTAATGCTCTTACAGCTAATTCACATAGTTCTTCTAAATCGTTTAAGCTCTTAATAGTTCCTACATTAATTGCACTAAGGATACACAATGCAATCTCACCTTCTTCGTCATCAATATGATTAAGTGGCTTAGTTGGTAGTGTAATCTCTTGACACAAGTTACTCATATACACTGTGTCTTTGAATGAGCTGTGTGTGTTACAGTGATCAACATTCATAATATAAATGCGTCCTGTTTCTGCACGTTCTTTGATCAACGCAGAAAACAATTCCATAGCGGGAATAGAACGTTTCTTTATACTAGTAGCACGTTCATACTTCTCATATAGTTCTTGGAACTTGTCAGCATCACCAAAGTATGCTTCATAAAGACCTGGAACATCGTGAGGGCTAAACAATGTAATGTCGCCGCCCCCGAGCAACCTTTCATACATTGTCTTGTTTAATTGAATTGAATAGTCTAGTTTACGTACACGATTATCTTCTGTACCTTTGTTATTCTTTAGCACAAGGATGTCTTCAATCTCTTGATGCCAAAAAGGAAAGTGTGTAGTTGCACTACCGCCACGTACACCATTTTGTGTACAACAACGTACTGTACTTTCAAACTTTTTAAGGAATGGAACAATACCTGTGTGTGCTACTTCACCACCCCTAATCTTAGAGTTTACTCCGCGGATTCTTCCTGCGTTGATTCCGATGCCTGCCCTTTGCGCCGTATAACGTCCAATAGACATATCGCTGGCAAAGATGCTATCAAGGGTATCGTCAGAGTCAACAAGAACGCAACTTGCAAACTGCCTGACAGGGGTCCTGACGCCTGCCATAACGGGCGTTGGGATATTGATTTTAAATAGTGAGGTCGCATTATAATATCTCCTTACATATTGCATACGTGTTTCTTTTGGATAGTTAGCAAACAATGTAGCGGCAATCATCATATACATAAACTGGGGAGTTTCAAATAAATGACCTGTACTTCTATCTTGACATAGGTATTTGTCTACAACTTGACGCAATCCTGCATAGGTAAAGTTCTCATCACGCCCATGTTGGATATAACTATCTAATGTAGAAATTTCATCTTCAGTGTAACTGTCTAATATTGCAGAGTCATAAACACCACGTTCAATATTTACATCAATCATTTCTTTTAACGACTTTGGTGAATACTCACCGAACACGTCTTTATTAGTTGAATAAGATAATAAACGTGCGGCCGCATATTGATAGTTTGGTGCGTCTAAGTTAATTAAATCATTAGCTGATCTAATTAAAACTTCTTGAATTTCGTTAGTACTCATTCCGTCATAAAATTGAATATTTGCATTCATTTCAATTAGACTACTACTAACACCATATAAATTTTTACATGCCTCTTCTACTACGATATGTATTTTATCTATGTTAAGTCTTTCTTGTTTGCCGTCTCTTTTTATTACCATTATACCGTTTGACATGTTTCTTTTTCTCCTCGTTCTATTGTTGATATTTATTTTCGCCGTGGCATCTTGTAGACGCATTGCGAAATAAAAGTGTGTTTAATTTGTGTTTGGTCAACGTGTGTATTCTTATCATAACCTAATATCCTATCCCCTACATACAAAAGATAATAATGTTCACTGTTAATCTCGTCTAGTGTAATATGTATCTCAAAATTGCTCTCAGAAAAGCGATCTGTTAATTGTAAAGTATAACACATTCCTAGTAAAATGCAATACTCACAGTACTCATTTTCATAAACTAATTCCCAAGGGTCAGGCCAGCTAGACATATCATACGGGTCTGTATGTATGCTAACTACAGGTACTTGCTTGTAGTAGTCTATTACGTCTTGAATTGGATCATTAGAGATTTCTAATGACTGCCTAAAGCTCGACCATTCTGCAAGCCGAACCTCGTATGTGCTGTTTTTCATTTAGCCAACATTAATTTAACGTTTTTGGTTTACACGAAATTTAAATGTACCTACATCTGCTGAGGTAGTATTAAGTATCGTAATTTCGATTGTCTCTTTTGTTGCGTCTGCGTTGTCATCTACAAAATTTGCAGTTAACACCATATTTGTTTCGTAGGATGTATCACCTACATAATCATACTCGTCACGTACACTTAAATCATTATTTGTTTGATCTAATGTAATATAAAGAGTACCGTTTCGGTATGCTGTTACAGCCGTACTTTTATAAACATAATCAATAGTATATGATACATCAGCATCGCCTGGTAACTTAAAATATCTAAGTGCAGGATCTTGGTTAACTACTGGAAGCTCATCGCCAAAGTTTAGTGTGCTATGGCATGTTCCGGAAATAATTGGTGTAAATGGTTGACTAGTAAAAAATGTCGGACTGTAAGATAATAATTCAAATCTTTTAAAGTAATCTTCAGTGCTTGTATTATGTTTACTAGTATATTTAATAACAGAATATGCTCCTGCGGCTTCTGTTCCATTTAAGTTACCAACATTAAGGTATGTATTACCGTTACTTTTATTATGTGTTCCAACTTCTACTAATATTGCTTCACGTGCAATTTCATCAAAAGTACAATTAGTAATAGTATTAAAACTTGGTCCTGTTGTTTGATTTGGTCCGCCAAGTACTGTTCCTGTTCCAAATACAATTCCGTACAAGTTAGTATTAAAGTTACAATTAATAAAGCTATTGTAAATAACATCGTCATTTGCAAAAACTGGGTAGCTCCATTTAGTCCAAGTACAATCTTCAAATTTATTATTTTCAACTGTTACATTTGTTGCAGTACTTTCTGCATTAATTGCTGTTTGAGCTAATGTTACAGCATCGCCTACACTCCAAGGGCCGTAAAATTTAATATTTTTAAATATACTGTCTTTAGTGCTTTGTAGTTCAATAGCTGTATTAGCTGTTGTTTGTTTAATTGTCATACCTTGCATTAAGATATTTCTTGATTGATTACTAGTATCAGTTGTTGACTCGTCTGCTGGAGAGCCAGGTGTAGATGAACTATTAACCATTTTAAATGCAGTATTTGTACTAGCATTAATTACAGTTTTATCTGCACCAGCACCGACAATAGAAGTATAAGGTGGAATAAAAATTGTACCGTTAATAGTATACTCGCCTGGTTCAAGTAATAGTGTTACTCTACTTGAACTACTAGCTTTAGTTGAGCTATTTAAAAACAGTTCATTTACTGCACGTTGTAGTGCTACTGTTACATTGCTACCATCATTTAATACACCAAAGTCTTTTGCATTAACTACATCATCTAGTTTAGCTTGTAGTGTACGTTTAATTGGAGTCGTGGCTGACGCTCCAGTTTGTAATGCAACATCTTTATATGTATAAGTGTTTGCAAATGTAAAAATATTATCATGTTCGGTAAGTATTTTACTATTACCTACTGCTGGTGCACCTTCACTTACTGCACCATTACCTATATACATTTCTTGGGTATCAACTGCCCAACCTATTTCACCACTTGCTAATTGCGGAAGGCCTGAACCAGCGTTCTTTTGCCCTCTACGCATTTGAATTCTACTTATTTGAACTACAGCCATATTCGTCTCCTATATAACATATTTATGCGAACTTCTCGTAATAGGTGTAGACTCTGTTGTACCATTCATTGCGCCACTCGTCATATTCATGTGGCCATACATCGAACTGCTGATATGTTTCGCCACCTAACAACATTCCGTCATCTCCGCGACTACACATAAAAATATGTCCTTCACGTATATTAGTACCGTAGATTTCGTTGTGTGCTTCTGCGTAGGCTACTAACTGTAGAAAGTAGTTCTGTACATACTCTAGTTTCTTAGGCTTGTTAGTTTGTTTAAAGTCCATAATACTAGGTTGTCCTTTGTACTGTCCAACTAAGTCAGTTGTACCTGCATACATTTGTGGAACATAAAGAGCAACCTCACTACCCCAAATTTCATCTACATCAACCATTGCGTTGTCTCGGACTTGGGTTGCCATTGCATGTGCTTTTTTAGCAAATGGGTTGCTACCCGGAGTTGGCCATTCACCAAACTCTACATAGTCTTCTAAATACTTGTGCATCCTTGTGCCAACACCTGCGGCTTCGGTAGTTATTTCTCGTGCTTTAGTTTCGCCTACACGCTTACGCCACGCAATAAGTCCTGTCTTATCACTTGTAGCATCAAGTATAGTTGTAACACTAGCTACAGCACCGCCATCGGGTGTCATGTACTTGCGTTTGCCGTCTATTTGCTTACGTGATATTGGTTGGTAGTCATACTTCTCAATTATCAAACTCACCGTCAGGACCCTCCATTCTATCATAAAATGACATTGCATAAGGGTCGCTATAGAAAGGATCTACATCGCTAAACCCGTCTTGGGCTTCAACAGTTTGAATCTCGGGTATATAATGCTTTAGCATATTTTCAACACCCATTTTAAGTGTGATTGTGCTACCTGCACAGCCTGAACATGCACCGCCTAATTCAAGAAGTAGATTACCTTCTTTGTAATCTACAAACTCAATATTACCGCCATGTTGTGCTACACTGGGTTTTACATGACTTTCTATTAATTCTTTAATTTGTTTGATGATATCATCATCTGTTCTACTCATATTAGTCTCCTAGTTAATTTATATTATAACAGTTAGAAACATATATGTCAAGTAGTTTATAAGCCTGAATCTGTGTTTGTTGCAGATTTAGCCATATTAGCGACTGTGTCGTCACCTTTGGCATCTGCTGTAGGCATATTATCAACTGCACTACCGTCGCTAAATGTTATTTTTTCAGCATCAAAATTCTTTACAAGTTCTTTGAATCCAGCATCTTTATCGTATGCAGATTTAAAAACTTCATAATTAAATTGTGATTGGAGTACGTTCTGCATAATTTTATCAAGTTCGTCAAACGTATAGTCTTTGCGTTCGCTCTTTGATAAAACTTTTAGAACATTGAATATTTGATCTGTGCTTACAGATTCAATTATTTCTTTTTTTTAGATAGAATCGTTCCAACTTTACGTGAACGCTCAATTGATTCCCTAGTAGCTCTGCCAGCCTCTTCTTCACCACCGGATGCCGCCGCGGCCGCCGCAAAGTCATCTTCAGTTGGCTCTTCTGCAGGTGCTTCTGCATCTACTGTTGGCTCCATTGCTGGATCTGCTTCTGCATCCATTGCTGGATCTTCTGCACCCATAGTATCCATAGGCTCGCCTTCGCCTGTTAACATACCAACACCACCTGTTAATGCAACACGAGTTGTTTCCATTTCAGCGTATAATGCATCAAGTGCAGGCTTAATTGCCGCAGTAAATGCTTCTGATGTTTCTGAACCCATTTCATCTCTAATAGCATCTGCTAATTCTAACATTGACTCTGACTGCATTTCTGCTGTGTCTTCCATCCAACCTGTAAGTTTATCTACCATATCCTTAGATGCCATTACTAGTTGTGCTTTATCTTCTTCACCTTCATTGACTACTTCAGTTTCAGCAAGTTCTTCTGCTGTTGGAATGCCTTTTTCATCTTGACGTTCAATTATAGCTTTGTTCAAAATGTCTAGGAACAATTTTGATTTTTGATAGCTGTCTGTATGAACTGCATTGAAACTTTCGTTTGTTTCAATATCTCTTACTTGAGATCTAAGTTGGTTACGTGCATCTTCTAATTGTACAAAATTAAATTTAGCTAAATCAATTTTGGTTCCGAACTTCTGTGCCATGCTTTCGTTAAGTGTAGCACTAGTAATCGGTTTTGCTATTTCTCTAATATTCATTGGTTCACTCTTCCTAGTATATGTAAAACTTTGTTACTATTATTTATCATCTAACTGTATATATAGTTATCAAGAAGAGCCCGTGCATGCTCAGTATTGGCTTGTGCAATGTCTAATCTTGTTAATAATACTTCTTTTTTGAAGTCGTCGGATGTTTTTTTATAACTATTTGCAAAATATATCGAATCCATAAAGTGTTTTTCAATTATTTTATCTAAATTCATTATATCAATACTGCAATCTTTGTTGTGTGCAAGTGTTTTAGCTAGTGCAACTGCACTTGCTTTACTAAATGTTTGGTCTACTTGCTTGTTTTTTTCTGTATCGTATACTAAGTATCCGTGTTTACTCTTTCTTATAATCATTTTGCCTATACGAACACTATTCCCTTTCACGTATGGAAAGTGAATGCCGTCAAAGCCTTTGTTAATGATAGTTTCTAATTCATTTATTAGAGAGTTTTGATCCATTTGTTTTTACCATTGTATACCCGTTATCTGTTACTTTACTTACTAAACTTTTACGGACAAGTCCATCGATAATGAACTGGTCTCTTTCGTCAAAACTATCTAAAGGAATTACTCCTCTGATAGACCTGTAAAGTTTCTTTTCTTCGTTGTTCATAACAACTTTTATAGTATGCTTTGATAAAAATTCATCGGCTTTCACTATTTTTGTCCTTGATTGCCTAAGGTGCCTTCGGGTCCTTTAGCATTTGGTGTAGGGTTATTTGGATCACCTAACCCTTTAACAATAGTGTCAATGTCTTTCTTTAAATAGGATATCTTTTCTGGCTCTTCAGGAGCCTTTTTTGCATCAGGATTAATAAGTGTAACCATATCACCGTCAACATCGTCAATTTCAAAATCACCTGTACCGTTTTTAGTTGGCATTGGTATTTTACCGCCTGGCTTAACTAATTGTTGTATAACTTTATCTTGACTTTTCTTTACTGCATTAGCAGGAGTACCCGGTCCTGATCCCGCAGTGTCGTCTTTACCATCAGTGTTTCGTGTTATGCCTTGACCTTGTGGCATTACTGGAAGTTCTTCAGTAGTAGGAGTATTCTTTTTAGTAATAATAAATTCACTATATCTCATATCTTCTTAGCCCTTCCTTTTGCAAATCTTCTCTTAGGTCTTTTGTTAGCAGATCCTAATCGTCTTGATACTGCACTTGTTCTTTTAGTTTTAGCAGTTTGAATTTTAATTCTGCTACCTTTCTTACGCTTAGTTTTCTTCATAGTCAACTTAGCTGTTTGATTAATAGGAGCATTACATGTCGCCGCTTTAGCAACAATACGTCCTTTACGCTGACCACTAGTACAACGATACTTTCGTACTTGTTTGTTTCCGCTCTTACCCCAGATAGCTCTCACAGCTTCATCTATGTCTTCGTGTGGGTCTGCCTCTGATATTAGCTCACGTAGATTCATCTTCTCTTACTACTCTTATTCATACTAGCAACTCTACGACTAGCTGGGTTCATACGCTTAGTACGTTTTGCTTTACGTATCATACGCTTTCCTAGTCTAGCTTTAGTTCTTTTAAGTGACATTCTCTTTTTCATGTCAGGTGCCGCAAAACATGCCGCAGGACTGCTGACAATTCTGCCGTGTCGCTTACCACCAGAGCAACGATACTTACGAACTACGTTCTTTCCTGAACGAGCCCAGACTTGTTTCTCTATGATAGGTTCTATGAGTTCACGCAAATACATGTATGTATTTAGCGTCTTAGTTGAATTGAATTAAAATTACGACGATGGTTGAAAGTAGTCCAGCAACAATAGTGCCTGCCGTACCTATTAGCACTTTCATCATAGCTTTATTGCCGTGTACAATGTCTGTATGAATATGTTCAACTTTCTTTTCAATCTTAGTCAAACGACCTTCTAACGCTACATAGCGTTGTTCGCATAAGTCAACATGTGCTTCTAGATTCTTTTTTTCTAAGGCAGTAGCCATAATATATTTTTCCTTGTATAATCATTTCCCGGAGCCTAAAGTCGTATTATATGTATGCCTTTTTATATACATTTATTTATACACCTTACAGTGTAATATTATCTACTACTTTAAAGATTATGTTAGTATACTCTACGTCATTAGTCCGAAAAATCGAAGTATCATGTTTACTAGTTTCATCTAACCCGGTTATTATTGGTACTAGATCTAAGTCGTTAGCTAATATTTCAACACTTTCTGGGCCTTGACTACTAAACATTAGTTCTACACTCCATACGTTATGTTTGCCTTTAAATAAACTACCAAACTTTTTATCAACCTTTACTTTATTACAAGCTACAGGAGAAATCATGTCATAGTTACTACGCAGGCCAATTGTTTGCATGAGTGTCATAAAGTTTTGTTGTTGTCGATACAATTTAGGATCATCACCTTTACGAGAATTAGTATTCGTTATATCTATTAATGTATGTATTACAACTTGCATACACTTACTTATTAGCCATAAAAAAAGGCCCACTTAAAAGTGAGCCTTTAATGTTAGTTTAACTAAGTGTTAGTTTAGTCTACAAACGTTGCAACTAGTGTCGATGTGATACCAGTTGAACCTGTGCCAAAGTTGGAAGCCGCTGTAAATGCGCCTGTACCTTGGATAGCAACTTGTACTGCATCAGTAGTTCCACTTGTGAAAACACCTGATTCAGTTAATACACTAATACCTGCAATAGTATGTGCATCGTTTGTTCCTGCAACATCAGTTGTTTGTAAATACTGAACCGCCGCATCAAGCTCTGCTTGTGTCATGTTTGTTTTTGCTAAATTAACAATACGTGTTTGCGGGCCTAAGCCGTTTCCTGCAAATGCGTCATAATTAGTTCCAAATCCTATTCCTGCCATTTTATTTCTCCTATGTTATCTAATGACCAATTCCGCTACTCTGCGAAGTTGTTATATGTATTTAGTCTTTTACAAAAAAAGTGCTGGTTATCGGCGTTTTTTGGCTCTCTGATGCAATACTCTAAGGTTTTGCACGTATGTAGGCCCTGCTTGTACAATATCATCTATCATTTTAACTGCTGGTAAGTATGCTTGTACATAAGGAGAACTAATTGATTTACCTTGTCCTGCTAGTTCTAAAAACTTTCTAGTTAGTGCTACGTTCTTTTGTCCAACAAGATATCTATATAAACTAATATCTTTAGCTGAAGTTCCTAAGTCAGGTACACTAACTGTAGGCTCGTTGTCTTTTACTGCTGATGTTTCTAAGTTAGTATCAGCAACAAACTTACTAAACTCGTCAATTAAATCACTGCTTCTTAACTTTGCTCTAGCCGCAAACAAGAGTTTTGTAATTGCCGCTCTACGCTGTAGTGTTGTACTATTACTAAAATATGTAAGTACTCGCCTAATCTCTTTGTAGTCTGTATTTGTAATCTTTAGACTGTCTCCGAGTCTAATTAAAAACGGTCCAACAAGAGTAGGACTACTACCAACACCAAGCATTCTTAAATACCTGTCAAGTTCTTTAATATCAATTTTAGTTATTGCTCTTAGAGCCTTTGCCGCATTTGGATCTTTTAACTTATCTTGTGCTGAATCGTCACCTACTACATAATATATAAAGTTATGCAGGTCAGTACGGTTACTCATATAAGAAAAATACTTTTGAGTAGACATTTTAGCATATCTTTTAACCTGTCCGGTATATCCCGGATACTGTCGCATAGCTTCTAACATCAAGATACTAAGATATAACCTTTCACAGCAATCTGTGTAGGTAAGTATCCTATTTGAATCTTGCCCTCTAGTTAGTCTAGCTTCTTGCATGTCTTTAATGAATGAAAACGGTTTTTGTTCTTCGACTTCAGGCTCCATTGTATGCCCGCCTTCGATCGCCGCCCATTGCATAGCTGTGAATTTTTCAGCCATATTGATTAGTTACCTTTTATCTTATGGTATTCTTTTGCCATATCTTCTTTAGATTGTGCAATAGCATTGGCAAATTCATCTTTTTGATCTGATGTTCTTAATTTAGTATGGTGCTGGTCTAATTTAATTAATACATTTTGATTAATTTCATGCTCGCTACCGTCTCTAAATTTTATTGGTTTGTTCTGTCCAAATCTCATTTGATGAGCTTTTCTAACTTGCATAATAATATTATCGTCTGCACTAGATTTATCTTTATCTGAAGCTCGCATATCAAAATCTAATTCGCTACCGTGCCCTTTGAGACCAAAGTCGTCGTCTCCATATTTCTCATTGAGGTCTGTCATTTTCATAGTTTTTCTCCTTATCTTTGCTTGGCTCTATTAGCCGCACTAAATGTTGCTCTCGGTACTAACTTTACATCGCCTTTAGGGTGAGCTAGTACATACCCTTCACCGCCCGGTTGGCCGTTGATACTTTGTTTTACTTGTCCGCCTTGACTATCAAACTTGCTGATAATATCATTCTTAGTATTCATTACTGCTGTTACTACGTTCCATAGTGCAGTAAACGCATTTTTATGTTCGTTTATATATTGTAAGACTTTATTTTTCATTTTGTCTGACACTTGTTTTCTAGCTTCTAACCATTTTGCAAAGTCAGCGCCTAGTCCAGTTAATCCTGAGTCAACTTTACTATTCATATATGCATAAAGTAAATCAGGTAGTGCTTTCATTTGCTTTTGTGTTAGTGTGTTAACATTAAGTAATTCATCTATGCCTGCGGCGTTTTTTGTTATTATTTGATCAAGTTGGTCAATAGCACTGGAGTCAACTTCAACAGGCTGTTCAGTTGTTACACTTGGTACTACCAATACTGTTTTTTGTTTGTTAAACATGTCAATACTCTTAAACGGTCCTTCGTTGCCTTGATCATCAACTTCTCTGTGTATTACAATACCTGTTGTACTTGCTCCAATCCGTTTACCTAAGTCGCTGTTAACATCGACAGCATACTCAACTATTTGTGGTTCAAATATATAATTCTTGTCTTTAATTGGCGGCGTTGTGTAATATAATAGGTCACCTTTAAAATATCCTCGATATGTATCTGGAATTGTTTTTTCATATAATCCAAAAAGAGTTGCCATCTTACCTGCAAATTCTTGCCTGCCTGGATCATCTTTTAACTTCCCGCCACTACGTCCAAGTAATGCGGCTTGCAATGCATCAGGTGAAGTAGTACGTTCAACTCCGCCTTTTTTCATAAAGCCTGACTTATCTGTAAATACAAATTCGCCTTGATCATTACGTCCAAATACTACCGCTGGTGCGCCGTCCCATTTAAGTGTTACTGATTTATGGTCATCACCTGCCATACTACGAAGTGCATCTATTGCATGTCTTGCACCTTTACTTCCTTGATAGAATATTAAGTCTTCAGCATGCTGTATTCGTGCTTCCATTTCCTTTAACGGTTGTTTAAATTCAACAAAACGCATTATCTAATCCTCTGTACTAAGTCAACTATTTCGTTATATCTTGTTTGCTCAGGTACTTCTTTGCCTATTTTAGTCATTGTTTCTTTCCACGGAGCAATAAGCTCATCATAGTTAGGATCGCCTTTTAGCTTTGCAAGCATACTTTCAACAGTGTGCGTGTCTGCTTCTGTAGCACCTTTGCCTAATAGTATTACTGCAATTTCGTCCCAGTCGTCTGCAACAACATTATCACCATTGTTAGGATCAACCACACCTTTGTTAGGACTAAACTTATATCCTCTGCCTCTTGCAAGACTAGAAAGTAATACAGCTCTATCAGCACCACCAAACTGTGCTGTGCCGCCACGTTTGGCTCCACGCTGTAGAGCAGGATTATCAGTTAGCATAAAATCTGTTTGTACAAAACCTTTTTTAGGATCACCGTTGATTGGTGTTCGGAAGTGAACCTGTACTCCTGCATCTCTAATCCAACCTGCTTCGAACTTTCTACCTTTGTTCATAATTTCTAAATCAGGGATGCCTTGCTTTTGACACCACGCACTAAGTTTTGCAATTATTTCTTCTTTAGGTAATTCTCTAGTATCTGTGTTTAGATCTAAGTCACCAGATGAGTTCTTTTCGAATGTTCCATCTGGATCTGTTTTTGTACCTGTGGTTCCTAGATATTCTTTTTTGGTAAAATTAAAGCCCATTGTAGCATTTAACCATTTGACAGTAGAGTCTACATCTGCTGTTGCAATACGTTGTGCAATTAGTTTCTTTTCAGGTTCTGTTTTAAATATGTTTCCACCTTCTGTTAATAATTGCCCTGTTGTTGTTTTACTTTCGTAATACCCTCGCTCTGTTTTCTTAGCTGAGTTATATCCTCTAGCACCGTCTCTAGAACTCAAAGGTACTTTACTATTATCATTAGGTAGCCAAGAATCTCTGCTTGGTTCCCACGCCCATACAACTCCGTCTTTGTCTTTGAATTGTGCTGACTTAGGAAGTTTGTCTACGTTAATCCGTGTGTTTCTAAAATTAGACTTTTGAGCTTTCTTAGATTTATTATCTTTTTTGTTATCGCTTTTATCATCAACTTTTGAAGCAAAGGAAGCTGGTCCTTTATTACCTGTTTGTTTTTGTGCAATGTCAACCTGCTGTTGTAACCAAGAACCTCTAACCCAATCGTCAGCTTTCTTAACCCAACTATCTTTTTTCTTTTTATTTGTTGCTTCTAATAGATCATCTATTTTCATTTTTTACTCTCGATAACTTTGTCAATAGCTCGTTTAAACTTTTTTGGATCGCCTGTTCTAATTGAGTTTAGAAAGCGTCTTTCCATTTCACTAGCTGTAACTTCGTCATACTGCTCATTAATTCTATTTAAAAGATTGATGGCACTTTCAATAATATTATTAGCCGTGGTCTCAATCAAATGGTCATTGCTTTTAGACATAGACAAGTTATTGAGTTCTTGCAAAATACTTCTTGTTCGTTTTTTCATCTTATACTCCGATACTGTATTTAGCAAGCATATAAATAGTATTGTATTTAATAAAGGAGTAGTCTATGGGCATAAGAGAACTGAGTTTCAAAGAAAGATCCTTACTTTTCGCTAAACTTGCTTTTATATCTTATAATAACGCAAAACAAGTAAAAAGTCAAGCTAAAAAACTAGGATTTACAACTATAGAGTTTTACGATCGAAACGGCGCACAGGCATATCGATTCCAAAATAAGACAGATTTAGTTATTGCATGCCGTGGAACACAGCCAACAGAGTTTAATGACATAAGTGCAGACTTAAAAGCAATGCCAGTGATAGCCGAGACTGTTAGTAGGGTACACAGAGGATTTAAAGCAGAAGTAGACATGCTGTGGCCTTCAATTATGGCAGACTTAATGTCAAAAACACCTAAACAGGATCTATGGTTCTGTGGACATAGTTTAGGAGCGGCGATGGCAACTATCATGGCTAGCCGTTGTCATTATAACACAAAAGTACCAAATCCTCAGCAACTTTATACATATGGTAGCCCACGAGTAGGTTGGAAAGGTTACGTTGTACACTTAGGAGTTGAACATCATCGTTGGAAGAACAATAATGACATTGTTACTACTGTTCCTTTACGTCTTATGGGATATGCACATCACGGTACTGAACATTATCTAAATGCCTATGGCAAGTATAGAAAGCCTACAGGTTGGCAAATGGTTAAAGATAGATGGCGTGGTATATGGATGGGCTGGAAGAACGGTAAGATAGATAGTTTTTCAGATCATTCAATGACTGAATACATTAAACACATTACACAAATAGACTAGATACAGACTCTTCATTTGTAACACGGCGAATAGCTTCTCCAAATAACTGGCTGACACTTACTTGTCGTGTCTTCTTACAGTTCTTAGGACATCTATTAGCAATAGAATCAGTTACTACTAATTCGTCAAGTACACTCTTCTCTACCCTTTGACATGCTTCGCCTGACAATACTCCATGTGTTATATAAGCACGAACACTTAATGCACCTTGATCCATAATAGCTTTAGCGGCATTACATAGTGTGCCTCCTGAGTCAACAATATCATCTACTAGGATAGCATGTTTACCTTTAACATCTCCTATCAAGTTCATTACTTCGCTCTTACCTGCTTCTGGCCTACGTTTGTCTACTATAGCAATGTCGCCTCCAAACATGTCAGCAAACTTTCTAGCACGAA
>OBMK010001709.1_pt1 | contig 18013 bp, 27 predicted proteins | sample 1539081 | NCBI WGS metagenome assembly OBMK01 (sample SAMEA3355528, study PRJEB22509) | marine metagenome | biome: marine; feature: river plume; material: water | place: USA | collected 2010-08-07 | depth 0.5 m | reverse complement strand
TTCTACAGCCTTTCGGCTTTCGGCGAGCTCTTGAGTTTTGCGTGTATAGTCCTTATGCCGAAGAAACCCGCTGCGCAGCTCCTCAATGGTTTTCTCCTCACCGTCGACCTCTATGGTCGTGGATAAATCGAGGGTTCCATATTGGTCGCCGTCATCGTCTCCTTCGTCGTCCAGATCGCTTTCAGACCCCTCAACGGCAGAGTTATCAGCTTGCGCCTCATACTCGTCCTCTTGGCCATCCGGCATTTCGGCTTCGTCCACTTGCGCGGCTTCTGCCTCAAGCGCATCGTCCGTCGTCACGTTATCCTCTTGGGGCGTGAGCATACTTCTGATTGCATTCTGAGCGCTGTACAGGTCAGTCCCTTGCGGGGTGCTGTTGTCTGACATCTCTTTCTTCCTCTATTATGCTACTTTTTCATCTTCATTTCAATAGTAGCGTTATCAGCCATGCTGCGCAGCGACTGGCGAACCATGTCAATTCCACGCAACTTCATGTAAACAGCCTCTCGGCCGTCGGTGTCACTGGGGCCAGTTGCCTTAAACTGCGTCCAGCAATCCGCCTCGGCTTCCTCAAGAAACCGAAGCAAATCTGTGTCAGCGAGCAGGCGCTCCGCCTGCTTGCCGTCCGTGATGATCTGCTGCTTAGTCTTCACGCGTCGCCTCCGTGATTATGTCAGCCTGCGCCTTCATCACTTCGCGGTTGATCGCCATGTCGGCCCGGATCTGCGCGACGTCGACCTGCGTGCCGTACTTGGCCTTCAGCTCTTCAGCTTTGACGCGGATGTCGGCCTCGAGCTCGTCGCGCTTGCGGTCGTCTTCCATCATCATGTGCTCGCGCTTCAATTGAAGCTCCGCGGCTTTCTTTTGCATGTCAGCCTGTATCTGCTGGATCTGAACCTGTATCAGCTGCTCGTTAATGTCTGGCTTGTTGTCTGGCGGTGGCGGCTGAAACTTCGCCGGATCGCTCCAGAATTGCGACGTGTCCTTGAAGCCAGCCAGAGACGTCATCTCCTTGAGCGTGTTGCTCAGCTTAGCGATGTCTGTCAGCGGGTTATTCGGACCCATCGTCGACATGGCTTCCTTCTGCATTTCGCCGATCTGACGCAGCATCATCATCCGCTCGGTGTCAGTTCCGCGGCCGAGGGCTACGTTTACAGAGACGTCCATGTTGGCGTCCCAAACTCTCGGATCAATTTCGATGAAGTCGTTGTTTAGGCGGATCATGCGCGCCTTGTCTTGGTGCGTGGTGATGTTGTACAGGACAAGCTCGTACAGGCGCTTTACGCCGGTTTCAGCGAATACCCTAGCGATCATCTCGATGTGCTGCTGTGCGGCGCTCACAGTGGCTGCCACAGCCGTTGCGGTGCTAGACTGTAGGGCGCCGGCGTCTAAGCCCATTGACGCCTTGGAAATGCCTGTGCGGGCCTCCTTGACCTCGTCCATGTATTGCAAGACCGGAAACGCCTGCTGGCCTACAAACGGCACGGTGAGCTGCTGGATAGAGCCCGGAGCGCGCTGGCGGACGATTGAGCCGACCTCTACATTCATAGCGTCGTCCATATTCACCATTCCCTCGACGACCGCGACGCGCGGGTGAATGCTCAGGCTTAGGCTGTCCAAGGAGTTGCGCATGACGACTGACTTGATGCGCTGGATGTCGGCCACAGCGTCAAAAATGCTGAGACCGAAAAAGTCGTGCGGCTCGGGATCTGGGCATAGTGTGGCGAAGGGCGCCATGTCGCACGGCTCGTTGTTCAGTATGACGTTGCCATCTCCGCCGGTGCAGATTTTGCGCAGCTCGGCGATGCCGTCTCCGTCGTAATCCACGCGGATGTAGTTTTCGACATATAGCACCTTCCGCATAGCCGGGTCGCTGCGAGAATTCATGTCGTTGGACAATGCCGGGTTACGCGTGTTGCGCTCGACGTTGGTGTCCATGTCGTCGTGTGTCGATGACAGGTTGTAGACCTCGTCGTAGTCGTAGCCCATAGCTACAAGCTCAGAGACAGTCACGATGCGGCGGTGCGCAACGTAGTCGGCGTCCTCGACGGACTTAGCCTCGCGGGAGATCAGGAACTCTTCCGGCGGCAGAGCCTCCACCTTCACGCGGCCGTCTGGCCGGGTGTAGGTGACGCGCAGGTCGTGTGACATGGGCGGCATGATGATCTGGCCAGTCGCAGGGTCGATCTGCGGCTCGCCGACCGGCGTGCTCACTGTAATGTCAACCTCGGCGGCTGGGTCAGCCATAAGCGCAGCCAACGCGGTGTCATCGACGCCAGTGTACTCGATTGTGTCAAACTCGGTCTTGTCTTCCCAGTAGCACTTGAGAATGCCGACCTTGCGCACAAGCGCGTCCATAAATGCGCTGTGCATTTCCAAGAAGCCGCGGTTGTCGCGGTTGATGATGAAGTTGGCGTACTCGGTGGCCTGCTTTGCCGCCGGCACGTCCTCCGCGTTTTGCGGGACGTATTCGACGGTGCGGTCGGATCCGTTAAAGATGCGCATCAGGGACGGCATGATCGCCTGTACGGTATCCCGTACGTCCATGCTGACGACTTGGCTGCGGCCCTCTTCCTCGTCGCCAAACGGCTCGCCCCGGTAGTATTGCGTCGCCGTGGCGCGGATCGGGGAGATCCAGTTGTCGATGAAGTCAATGGCGTCGTCGATCTCGTTGCCGACGATGCCTTGCAGCTCCTGATCGTCCATGACGTCCGGGTTCAGTTCAGCCTCGAGCTCGGAGGCCATTTCGTTTATCTCATAGTCCATCTTGTGGCCCTTCTTGCAACTCGGTTGCGGTTGTGTTAACATCCGTTGTTCCACGGGAGGAAAACGTAATGGAATTTGAATTCACACCCGAGTTAATTCGGGAGATGGTTGTACTCAAGGCCAAGGCTCTTGGCGTGAACGATAGCGGCCTTGACGAAATGGACGAAATGATATGCGCATTAGTTGGCATTGATGATCCAGACCCCCTTATCTACCCGACCTAGCAACGTAGTTTAGAATTCCCTCGAGAATATCTGGACGAAGCCTCTGAACCGGCATTATTGTTTTAATGGCGTGAGTTTTGTGGGCCTCGTTTAGCGGCTTGCCTGCCTTTGTGACACCGCCCTCCATTGGGTCGTACACATCCCGGAATATAAGCCCTTGCGGCACAGGAGGAAGCGACCCGAAATAATCTCCTGTTATTTGCGTGTTGTAAGTCGAGTGCGGGACGCTTTGCCCTGGAGCATTGCTTGGGTAGGGTGCGGGTTCTTTACGCAGTATAGGCGACAGATCGTCCAACTTACTCACCCCTAGACCAAACATGCCCGCCGACATATCAACCTGTGTCGGATCGGTAACGCTAAGCCGCGCTTTTGCTGGGCTTGGAAGGCCGGCCGCCTGCATGGGTGAAGTGTCCATCAGCCTTATAAACATTTTACGATTTGGGGAGCTGGTGCTCACTGCCCACTCGGTCAGGTCTGGAGAATTCAAGCCGACAAAGTTTGGATCAAACGCCTTCATGGCTTTGTCAAACTCTTTGGCCGTCTTCTTTGTGAACTTGGAACCCTTAACGAGCTCAGCCATAGCGGCGCCAGTCATTGTCGCAAAGTCGTTTGCATTTGGGGCCATGGACCCGGTCATGCCGTAAACATCTTCCCCTTCGCTGAGCAATCTTGCACTTTCGGCTTCATCCGCAATTCGCTTAACGATGTTGCTGTTGGACGCCCAGACAGCGCGATCTTGCTGAGCCGCTGGCCCTCGCATGAAGTCTACCCCGCCTTCAGTGTAAACTGGGTTTGCAAAGGTGACGCCATCAACACCTTTTACAAGACGCCCTCGGCTCGTCCTGTCGCCATAAAGTGGCAAGATTAACTTATTCTCCATCTCTTCCCAGCTACGCGGGACGCGAGATAAATTCTCTCCAAGATCTACGCTGTCAACTTCAACATTTGACAGGTAATCGTCCATCTTTGTGTCTTGGTAGAAATACGGGTCCAAGTCGCGTTTATTAGGTCCACGCGCAGCGCTCAGGCTTTCACCCTCGCCGCCACGCTGGAAAGCCTCAAGTATGCCGCGCGGATCTCCCTGCGCAATTGACCGTCCGGCGTATGTCGCGTCCGCCGCGAGGCCGTCAATGTCTACATCGCCAGCTGCTTTTACTGCTACTTTCAACGCCTTAGCGCCGGGTATCGCCATCGCAGCAGCTTCCGCTATGTCAGCGTACCGCGCGTCGTTGGCCATCTGCCACATCTCGGGCGTCGCGGTGGAGAGCGTCACGCCCTCCGGCAGGTAGTTCACCGCAGTATTCGTCAGCGCGCGCTGGACGGTGCCGGCGGTGTCGCTGACGACGCCCCGCACGGTGCCGACTGGGTCGGTGGCCATAGACTGGATGCCGCCGATCATGCTCTCGCCGATTGCCTTGTTGACTGCCAGCGGATCCTCTTGGACTGCGCGCAGGAGGCCGGCGCCGCCCTCACCTGTCACTCGAGCCACGCCGAATAGGTCTCTAAGTGGGCCGCGTAGACCCGGCGGGAGGTATTGCTCGTAACCTGCCATTAGCCGAGTAGACCCTGCTGCGGGCGCATCATTGGCCGCGGTGACGTCTCAGGCGGAAGCAGACCCTGCGGGCGCATTCGTGGGCGGGTTGGCGTCTCATTGTACAGGCTCTGGCCGGAAAACTTCATGCCGTAATCCGAAATAAACGTGCCGAACTTGTCCTTCTTGTCCAACTTTCCGCCGCTCTCGAGGAAGTCACGCATACCCTTACGCCCGCCGAGGTGAGCCATGCCGACGACTGCCGACATATCCACCGGGACGCCTTTGATCTCCTGCCCGAAGAAGCGGTCCAAGCCGTTCTCCATAGCGTAATCCACGACGTCCTGCTCGTGCCAATTCATAACGCGCTCTTGTAGCTCTGGGCTGGCAAGGAATTCTTCGCGGGTAAATTCCTCTCCCGTGTCTTTCATAAAGTCTTCTAAACGCGGGTCGCCAAACTGGTATGCGCCGGCAACCATGTCGCCGCCACCGGCGTCGGTCAGGATGCCATAGTTGCCGCTGCTCTCGCTCTGCGCCATTAAGTTTCTAAAGTCACTGCCCGGCATATGCTGCCCCCGATGTTGTCTGCGCGCACATGCGCTTATTTAAGCCCTCTTCCCGCGATAATACACCAAACCCGCCTTCAGTGTAACCCCGCGCACTTGGGGGAAGAACCAAGCGCACGGGGGAGCCCGAAAGCTCAGCGGCTGGGTGGGAGGGTAGCCGCTAACAGGCGCAGGATAACAAAAAAGTTTGCCGGAAGCCAGTTTTTTGCATTTTAGGGGTTGCAGTCTGTAGATGTTAACATTAGGTTAACTGGTATAGACACAAACAAAGGGAACACGGACATGACAAACCCAAACTTCACATACAACGACGGTGGCCGCGCCGCCTCTGGCCGCAAAGGGTCCGCCGGCGACTGCGGCGTGCGCGCCATGTCAATCGCGTTGGGCCTCGACTATGACGCCTGCTACAAAGAATTGGCTCAGGCCAATAAGGATAACGGACGCGCCAAGTCGGTGCGCTCAGGCATTATGAAGGATGTCTACTCCGCCGTCCTAAAACGCTACGGATGGGTCTGGCACTCAGCGCCGAACCTTAACGGACGCAAGGCGCGTTGCTCTGACCTACTGTGCGGCACAGTCATCGCACGTCAGAGGCGGCACTTCGTTGCCGTGGCCGACGGGGAGCCGCAAGACATCTTCGATAGCTCAGAGAAGATGGTCTACGGCTACTGGGCCAAGGCTTAACACAACACGGGGAGCTCCGGCTCCCCACAACCGGGAGAAACGCAATGCACAACAACACGCCACAAAACGATCAGGAAGCTGTCGAGCTGGGCCTGTACCTCGCGATCACCGCCGACACCGAAGAGAAGTCGGAGGCGGCGCTTGAGCTGGCGCGTAATCTGGCAGAGCGCCTCAACTACGCGGAGGTGCAGACCGCCAAGCGAAACGTCGCCGCCTTTGTCGAGCGGGAGCGCGCCTAAACCACCCCTCTGATACCACGCTTTAGCGGCTTACCCCACGCGCCGCTGGACGAAACGCCATACGACATCGTCGTGTGGTCATTGGCCAGAGCTAAGCACAGCGCGTCGGCGCGGTCGGGAGATCGCACGCCGCGCTTTTTCATGCTGTCCTTGCTCTCAACCTGTATCTTGCCCGACGACGTAAACATATAACGCGGCGCCACCAGCTCCGAATACAGCGCGTCATCCTTGGGTAGCGACACATCCATATTCTCGAGCCACGCCTTGCACTTGAACCACAGCTCAGCGCGCAGGTTCAAATACGTCTGCTTCGCCATCGCGCGCTCAGACACGTTCAAGCCACGCGCCGGCAATCCCAGCTCCCGCAGGCGATCCAACACCCCGGCTCCAAAGCCGTTGCTGTCGACGATGATCTCGACGGGGCGCTTGGACGGAGGCGCCGCATCGTATTCCGCCTTCACAGCGCCGGAGAGCTGCATCAGGTCCAAGTTGCGCCACACAGTAAGCGGGTGCACCACCGGCCCCTGACGCTTGCAAAGCACGCTGCTGTCATCTCCCTGACGCGCCACATCCAATCCCCAAACGCCCGCCGTGTCCTCGTGAACCTTCACCTCGTTGTTAAACGCGTGCTCGACCAACGCGACCGGGATCACCGTGTCCTCCTCAGATGGCGGAAAATTTCCAAGCACGCGGACATGGTACGCGGGGCTGTCCTCACCGTACCGGCGCTGCATGTCGGTGACGAAATCCTCTGACACGCGCGGGCTGTCGACGCAGGAGACGTGCATCGTGTACCAGTCATCGCGCAGCCGCGTGTGGGTGTCGTAAAAGAAGCCAGTGTTACGCGTCGGGTTGCCCGTGAGCACCGTCGTGGCGTTGTGGCCGGACATCGAGCCCGAGGCAGCCTCAAAAACGGCCTCCGGGATACCGCTGGCCTCGTCCGCCAGCAGCAACACGTTCTCGCTGTGCACCCCGGCCAAGGCTTCCGGCTGCTCGGACCTCGACGTCCTGCACGAAATAAACGTGCTCTCAGGCGCGCTCTTGAGCTCAATCCGATCTGACTTGATCTCCAGCAAATTGTTGAACGGCGGCTTCAGACGCTTGGCGACGTTCTTCATCTCCGCGAAACACGCATCAAACAGCTGCGCGGACGTGGGCGCCGTGACCACCGTCTTGCTCGGATACCGCATCAAAACGTGCCAGATGGCCGCCATAGCGACGCCCGTGGACTTGCCGACACCGTGGCCAGATCTGACGGAGACGCGGCGCACCGCTGGGGCGGCAATCGCGTCCAACAGCTCAACCTGCCACTCGTCGGGCTCGATGCCAATGACCTCCTGTGAGAAGCGCACCGGGTCGTCGCGGTATCTGCGCATCAGCTTCAGAAACGGGTTATCTTGGGGGATGGGTGCGTTCATGTGTTAACACTCCTGTGGCGTGAATTTGTGAAAAATTTTTCTCGGGGTGCGTGAAGGGGTCATGAGCTTTTGCACCCGCCCGAGATCTGAGAGGGGGGGGTCAAATCGCGGATCTCGGCAGCGATTTGGCGCCGGATCGGGCGAAAGTGTCATAAGCGTTATTATGTTAACTTTTTTATCCTTACAACTCAGCGACTTAGCTATTTTGCCCTGCTTATGCCTTACTTTTGCCACATTTGAACGCCCGAAATGTTGAAATGTGGCACATTCTTGACTGATCGGCGCGGTCGTGTCACGCGCGGACGCGCACGCTTCGCTGCGTCGATGTGCAATTTCGCGCTCAATCGTCATCCTCTACCTCGACTGCCTCGCCCTCGATGACGTCGCCACCCACGCTGTTGAGCAGCTGCGCTGCCTGCGCGTGCAGGTCGTTCACGCTGATGTTGATCGCGACGTCACGCTGCCTCGTATCATACTCGGGCGACGCCTTAGCCGCCTTCCACTTCAGCACGTCGACCGCCAGCTTCGCGCTGTTCACGCTCGCCTCGTGTTGGTGGATCTCGTCTGCAATCTTCTGCGCCTGCGACGCGTAGTAGTGACCAGCCATCTGCTTAGCCTCGTCGTATCGCTGAGCTCTGCCCTCGCCAGTTGCGATCCACTTGTGAAACAGGTTCCAGCCCACATTGTAGTGAGCGATCACGTCGGACGCGTTCTTGCCCGCTGCGATCATGCCGAAGATCTCGTCCTCGCCGGCAGTCTCAAGCGCTGCCATCTTCGCCTTGCCAATTGCACCCATCTAAACGTCTCCTATCAAAACGGTATCTCATCTCCCAGCTCAGCGTCGAACGTGCTGCTAGCTGGGCCGATGCACCGCGTCACCTTTGCCTCGGGGAACTGCTCCAGCGTCTTCTGGATGAACTCGCTGCTAAAGTTATTCCCGAGCACGATTGCTGCGTCGACCATATCATACACCAACCACTCTGGATGTTCACGCCTAATGCCAACCGCGTCATGCAGCGCGATGCACACGATGTTCCCGCTGGCGATCTCGATGCAGTATGCGTGACGACCCACCGGCTGGTGCCCGTTAGCCTCCGCCTCCGCTTCCAGCGCATCCCAAGCGCGTATCAGCTGCGTCGCGATCTGGTTGACCGCCACAACGTCATCCGCTTCCACATTAATCCGCAGAGCGTCATACGCCGCCTCAAAGCGTCCAGCGAGCTCAGGGCTCACGAGACCCGGCAGACTGTCACCCCACTTCAGCGTTTTCTCACGCGCCTTACGATCGAGCGGAGCCAGCTGACCATCGACCTGCCTCGAGATCGGCTTGCTCTGTGTGCCAGTCTCAAACGTCCCACGGTCTTTACGCGCCCTCGTATATCCCGCCTTTGCTTTCCCACTCACCTTCGTTGCCATGATACTACTCCCCCTTCGTTGCTAATGTTAACCACACCCAATTTAAAACGCCACCACACACCACACCACACCACGCTATACAATAGCGGGTGGTGGTGTGGAACGTGAAATGGCCTTATTCTCCACACTCTCCACACCTCCCCACACCACCAGTGTGATAAGTGTGGAAGCATTAATGTAACAGGTCTGCACCGCTGCGCACCTCCACTATCTGGTCATCGAGACGCAGCAATGCGTGCTCTAAGCACTGCATGGTCGCCACGATAACTTCCTGCACGCGCATCCGCTCCTCGACGGTGTGCGGCTGCATGAAACCCTGCTCAAACTCTATCGCGCAGGCTTTGAATAAGTCTGACCAGTATATCGCCATGACTAAGTCGTCGTCCTCGAGGTCCATTGCCGCCTTGTCGTCAAATTCGCTCACAGCGTCTTCGCCCCCTTAGCCAAGTTATCCTTGGCCCACAGTGGCTGCAAATTCGTGTAATTGAAACACTCGCGTTGCTGCTGACCGTCTGTCAGGTCAAACGAGGCACACGGCTTGATGTGGTCTATGTGCCACTCGCCGTGATTGTCCCACGTCATGCCCTCAGTGAATTGCTGCTCTAAATGCTGGCGGACGTGATCTATCGTGCATCCCAGCAAGTCCATGGTCTTGTAACACTTGTTCGTTTTTGCCGACTTCACGGCTACCTTTATTCGAGACGTCAAAGTCATGCGAATTTTGTAATGCAGGTTCTCTGCCCTAAGTCTGCGCTGGTATCTCCGCGTCGACGTGCGTGTCTTGTCCTTTGCCTTGTCGTCTCTGCTGTCATACAGTCTCTTGTTGTAGTCCAGCCTGTTCTGGCGGTATTCATCGTCGCTGTTATACATCTTGCGCTTGTATTCTCTCTGAGCCCTATTAGCCTCGTCAACATTATTATGCGCCCACTTTAGGTTACTTGCCCTCTTACCGCACAGCCTCTGGCAAAACTTTTTCCGACCGCCCTTGCTTATGCTAAAGAAGTTGCAGCAATTTCTCCATTCACACGCCTTAATCATAGACCAGCCTCCTCCCCTGTGATCCACGTCCCCACGACCACCACCGGCACTTCACGCCCCGTGCGCTGGTCCTTCTCACGCTCGATGCGCAGCACGTCTGTCTCGATCCACTTCTTGACGATTGCGTTGACCTTGGCCTTCTCGTGCTTCTTGTCCACGTCCAGCCCGAGCACCTCTGCCACGATATTGCCCACCCACTGCTTTGCCTGCGGGTTCTGGCGCATAAACTCGCCGCGCTGGGCGCACTGCCCGACGTCACGCTGCACCTTCATAGCGTCCTTGGCGTCTACCCCGTCGAAAAGGTCAGGCATAGAATATTCGGTCGCGACACCGACATATTCCCCGTTTGGCAGCTGCACGCCGACCATGCGGCGGAAGACTGCCTTCGCTGCCGGCGGCGCCATGTTTGACTTGCCGTCGTCGACACGGAATATGCCCAGCGCCTCGGTCTCCGACACGCCCAGCTTCATCGCATCCTCCATAGAAACGCGATTTATGACACGCGCTGCACGGGCTGCGCCTAGTAGTGAGCCGGCGCCCCGTATGCTATCGACGTTGGCGTCATCTCCGTTGCCCTTGCGTATGTGGTGAACGAGGGACGCCGCACAGTCTGTGACGTCACACACGGCACGCACAGCCCCGACGGCGGCGTTCATTGCGACGTTGTCGTTTTCGTTGATGCCAGTCGCCGCGACCCACGGGTCAATTGAGACCAGCCCAATGCTGTTCTCCGAAATTTTGGCCGTCAGGTAGTCGACCAGCGCGTCGTCGACGGTGATGCCCTCGCGATCCTGTCTGGCGAAGATGATGTTCATGTCGCGCCCCGCGTCCAGGAATAGCTTGCCCCGGATTTCGTCTGCCGTGACGTTGTAGTGCATCATCGCCGCCGCGACCCTGCGCTGGAGCTCCTCGAGCGGATCTTCGAGGTTGATGATCCACACGTTGCACGTCTCGTGCACGGGCTCACCGAGTAGCGGCCGCCCGGTGCAAATTGCCAGAGCCTCCACGATTTGCATGGACGTCTTGCCCACGCCGCCAGCCGATGCCAGCACGGACACGTTGGAACGGATGTAGTGCTGCCCATATATCCAGCGCCGCGCCGGGATCGACGCCGGGTCGATTGGATCGTATGGCGTCGGGTAGCTGCGCTCGGACTGCGCGATCTCGGCCTGCACTTGCGCGACCGGCTTGGCCAGCGCCAATGCCTCACGCAATTTTTGCGCCCCAGCCTCACGAATATAGTCGTTGGCGTCTTTCACGCCGTCGACGCCCAGCATGTCGAACCGCACGACGTGCACGTCCGTGCTGCCGTCGCCGCGCAGCACGTCGGCCACCGCATCCACGTCGAGATCGGGGTCGGCGCAGATCGTCACGTCGGACGCACGCGGCACCGGGTAAGTTGACATGCCAGCCTTGCCAAACGTGCACACGACTGTCGCCTCGTCTCCGACCGCCTGATACACGCTGAGCGCGTCCTCTGGCCCCTCGGCCATGATGATGACGCCGCCTTCGTGCTCGTCTCCGATCCGCATGACGTTGCCTGCGATCACGCCACGGCTATATTTGCTGATCCCGTTGTGCTCTCGCTTCTGGCCCTCGGGTGTGAGCAGCACGCTCTGCACGCCGCATACTTCTCCGCTTGGACTGAGCGCCGGAAACATGATCGCGGGGCCGTCGTATATATTCGGGCTAAACCGCGCCGCATGTGAGGCCGTACTGGCTCTCAGACCCCGCGAGTTGAGGTAGAGGAGCGCCGGACGCACGGCGTCTACGTTGTCACGCGAAATTGTGACGCCCCGCTCCCAGATCTCGCGCGCCTTGCGCATCTTGTCCGCGCGGCTCTCGTCGTCACGCGCCAGAACTTCCTTGGCGGCCAGTCGCGTCATCAGACGCTCGAACTCGGACGGCGTGTACGGCAGCGCGTCGGAGTTTTCGAGCTCCTTTGGGCTGTCGCCGCCGCGCTTAAATCCGCTGCCGATTGTCGCCTTAATCTCGTGATCTTGCAGGCCCATGTTCTTGGCCGCGCTGTGCAGCTCCATTAGTGCCGCGTCTAGGTTCGCCGGCGCCATGTGCGCGTGGCGGCCTAAGCTAAATGCGGCCTTGTTTAAAATTTCGTTGCGGCTTCCCTTGATCGCACCGGCCACGTCGGCCACCGCGCTCTCCGCTACCTTACTGAAGTATCTCTCGCTCATCTTCCCACCCCTTTGTTTGGCCGCCCACCGAGGCAGGCGGCCACGTTATCAGAAACCGAAGTTGTTATCGGCTGCCGGAGCTGCGGTCGGAGCCGGAGCTGGTGCGGGCGCCATTTCGGGTGCCGCTGCCGCCGCCGGGTGTTCAGCGCCGTTTTCTGGGACGTTAATCCATTTCGAGATGTTGAAGCCCACGTCGTATGACGTGCCCTTACCGATCACGATTGGCGTAGAGCTTGTGACCTGCACGATTGGGATCTGCGTCGCAAACTCTGGAGCCTGCTCAGCTTGATTGTACAGCTTGGCGATGAATTGCCCGAGGCCATACGAGTTTCCGCTGAACGACGCCTCACGACCGTCGACCAGCCAGCACTTGACCTCGAAACCCTGCTTATAGACCTCGCTTGGGCGCGGGATCTGCTCGGATGGCGACGGCCAAGGCTGCCAGTCACGCACGCCGATGTCGATGTGCAGCCAGCCGAACTGTACGCTTTTGATGTCTACCGCGAAGCCGCGAGACATATCTATGTTCTCGTCGCCCGCCTCCGTCTTAACCCACCAACGGTTTTGCGGTAAATTTGATCGTATGAATAGTGAGCTCCCAGAACCCTCTGAACCTGATCCGAATGATATTGGCATATGTTGTCTCCTAGACTATGGTTGCCGTTTCTCAGTCAATCTGACTGAACTTAAATGAGTACCGTGGAATTTGGATCGTTTTCAAGTCCCCAAAATCGTAGCCCCACTCGTCGCTCTCGCTCGCCTTGCGATATTTTTCGAGAGCGTATTCGACTGCGGCCTTCCCTTCGTCAAGGCTGGCCCAGTCCAATTCGTATATGCCGACCAAGTGTGGACGGGTCTTTTGAACCGCAATGAAGCAAAAGCGGTCTATCTCAAAGCCGGCATTTTCCATGCACCGGCGGTAAAACATATCCTGTATATGATACCCGAGGTTTGCGCATTGCTTTGCAAAGCCCTCGGGGTCAGACGCAATAGTCGTCTTGAGATCTATCAGCGCGCCAATGTCACGTCGCCAGCCGTCAGGGCGGCACCGCATTTCGACGCCTGTTGACGGATCTTTGCTGAATATGCTGGCCTCGCAGACAAGGTCGCCGCTGAGTAGTTCCGCGGCTGCACGATTTGACCGCACCGCCTCCGCCATGTCAGCGGCAAGGCGGTAATCCGCCTCCGTGAGCAGCAGCGCCCCAGCTTCCTCAGCCTCCAGCTTCTTGCGCTTCCAGTCGAGCCCGCGCCGCGTCTCCGGCCCGCACCACACGTTTTCCGCGTGCTGCGGCTCAAATACCAGCGTGTGCGTGGCCGTTCCCACGTCGAATGCGGGGCTGCTTTTAAACTCGCCGTATTTAAACTCAGCCGGCGATCCAAGCGCTATTGTCTTGGCGCCGCTCGCGCTGAGCGACGGCTCGAGGTGATACGCCTCGTTTGTCATGTCAAGTTTTACGGTCATCTTTTGCCCGCCAAAATCTCCGACACGACTTCACGGTTAACTTCATCAAAAGTTTTCTTGATCTCTAGCACATGCGCTTTGTACCCAAGGTCTCCATGTTGGTCGTGCTTCCAAAGCATGTATTCGGCTAGATCATTGAGCCCCTCGGTGTTGAAGTAGACCCCGTCAATCTCAATGCACGTTTTCCCGTCTTTAACGACGGCCACAATATAACTCATCTCTCTCCCCTTCCAAACGCGGCCACTAATAGCGCTTCTCCGCGGTGTTCGTCCTTCTTTCTCTTCAGTTTTAACGCCAGATCTGGGAACCACTGTTGCGCCTGCCGGCGTGCGGCGTCCTTATCCTTTGGCAAATTCATACTCGACTTCCACTTGGCAGGCCGCACTTCGCTGTACGGATGGCCAGATAAAGCGGCAGTCGTTAAGATTTGGCCATACGCAAATCCCAGCTTAAATACTGAAACCACGCCCTGCTTGGGGTAAGCCTGTTGCTTTTCCAGCCAAATATGCTCCACAGGTCCGGCGCTGTTGATGATCTCGAGCAGCGCGATCACGTCGACGCCGCCCTCGGTGTAGACCGGCAGGTCGTGCACCTCGGCGAAGCCGTCGCCTACTAGCGCGACGCCCCCGGTGCGGTAGCCGGGATCAATACCGATTGTAATCTTCGACAACATACCCACCCTTTTTGAGATGATCGACGATCAGTCGCTCGATTGTCAGTGACGCGCTGACGCGTTGACTTGCACACTGCTCTTTCAGCATTTGCGCTATATCGGCGCGGATGCGCGGCCCGATTTGTTTTAACTCATGTTTCACGGTAGTCCCTCCATTGTTTGTACAGAGTTAACAGACTGAGCGAGGGCGTCAAGATGTAGCCAGATATTTCTTTTCTGGCGTCGTCGTGTTAATATGCCACGGAACCCTTTTCGGAGCTTGACATGGAAGTCGACGCAATCTTGAATATACTTTTTGGTGTTGTTATCGCCGGCATTGGCTGGTGGCTTAAGACGCAGCGCGAAGAGCTGGATCGCCTGCGCATCCTGCTCAACCGAACCCGCGAGGAGATGGCCAAGGAGTATGTCACGAAGTCAGACAGCTCCGAAGTTCTGTCGCAGATTATGAATAAGTTTGACAGGTTAGAAGAGAAAATTGATCGGTTAATGGAGCGGTGATATGGACCCGGTCACTTGCATAGCCGCCGCGAGCGCGGCGTATAAGGGGATCAAGAAGGCTGTGGATTTTGGCAAAAGTGTCCACGAAATGTCTGCCACTGTGTCGCAATTTGCCAAGGCAGCATCTGACTTAGACTTCTTAGAAAAGAAGTCACAGAAGCCGCCACTGTACAAAATGTTCAGCGACAATGAGGCCAACGCGCTTGAGATATGGTCGCAAAAGCAGAAGTTGGCTGAATATCGCGAGGATTTAAGAAGCCACATTTCTTGGCATTACGGGCCAAGCGCTTGGGAAGCCATCGTAAAAATTGAGGGCCAGCAACGCAAGCGGCAGCAAGAGCTGGTATATAAAAAGCAAGAGTTTATTGACAACTGTATCAACTGGGCGGTCGGAATAGCGCTCTTGCTTGCTGGGTTTGGCGCGTTGATTGTCATTCTGTTTTTCTTGGGCGTTAAGCACGACAAATGGTGATGTGATGTATCTATTACTTTGGTTCCAACTTAGCGCGCAGGTAATCCACTTTGAAGTGGGTCAATTTGGCAGCGAGAAAGAGTGTTTTGATGCGCTGGGCAAGGCGTCTGTTTTGGTAACTAAAAATAACGAATATTTGCAATGTTTTAAGATTACAGGAGGCCAAAAATGACAATAGCAATGGAGCGCGTGCTGGCTTGGAAACTGCTGCCGCGACTTATGATGATAATGATGTCAGTATCAGCGTGGCGCGTGGTGGAGTGGTTTATGACGCTAAGCGATCCCACAACGCAGCAGTCAGCGCTGGTAAGTGTTGTGACTGGCGCGATGACAGGCGCTTTCGCAGTATGGTTAGGGCATGAGAAATGATAGGTCAGATAATCGGATCACTAGGCGGCCTCGCTGCAAGCTACATTGACGGCAAGACTGCCGTTAAGAAAGCTGAAGCCGAGACCAAGATGAAAATCGCCACTGGCGAGATCAGCTGGGAACAAGCTGCGATTGAAGCCAGCAACAATTCATGGAAAGATGAGGCGTGGACATTATGCTTTATTTTCATAGTCTTAGGCAGCTTCATACCGGGCATACAGCCTTACATGGCGCAGGGCTTTGCTAATCTGAATGCTGCGCCGCAGTGGTTCCAGTGGGCAATGTATGCGAGCATTGCGGCGAGCTTTGGCATACGCACAGTAAAGGGGTTAAAGAAGTAATGTTTCTCGCGGCCATCTTGATATGCCAGACGCTAAACTCGAAGTCTTGCACGGTGATCGCAAACTCAAATAATATATGGTATAGCGAAGCTGAATGCCAAGCCGACGCGATGAACTTTGCAATGGAGTTGGCGGACAAAGGCTTTTTGGTCAAACCGTATTGTTTTAAGGTAGGAGAGGGCGCATGAGCAAATCCACACCGGCGAAGGGCAAGGCCCGCGTAAAGGTCACGGCGTCCGGCAAGAAGGTCAGCTACGGTCAGGCTGGTAAGGCGAAAGGCGGCGGGCCACGGGTCAAGGCCGGGACTAAGAAGGGCGACGCGTACTGCGCACGATCCGCAGCGCAGAAAAAGAAATTTCCGAAGGCGGCGAAAGATCCTAACAGTCCGCTAAACTTGTCACGCAAACGCTGGAAATGTGCCGGCACTAAATCGAAGAGGTCATAACATGAACTACGGCAATAAATCAGGCTTCAAACCCTGCCCCGGATGCAAGTCAAAATCATTATGCACAGCCGCCGGCGCGTGCAAGAAGAGCGTAAAAATTAAAATGGCGTAAGGAGTGCAGGTATGTCTCTCTATAAAAACATCGCAAAAAAGCGCGCGCGCATCAAAGCCGGAAGTAAAGAAAAAATGCGCAAACCCGGCACTAAAGGAGCGCCAACGGCCAGTGCATTTAAAAAGGCTGCCAAGACGGCTAAGAAGCCAGCTAAGAAAAAGGCTAAAAAATGAGTGAAGCAATGAAGCTGCTCCAGTCCAAGATTGGGGTTTCAGCCGATGGCGCGTTTGGCCCGAATACGGCCAGAGCAATCGCCAAGCATTACGACCTGTCGCCCGGACGCGGCGCGCACCTTCTGGGCCAGTCTCATCACGAGAGTGGCGGGTTTAAGCGCACAACAGAGGGGCTGTACTACTCAACCCCTGAGCGCATCCAAGCCGTCTGGCCCTCGCGCTTCCCCACAGTTGAGAGCGCAGAGCCGTATGCCAAGAACCCGCAAGGGTTGGCGAATAAGGTTTACTCAAGCCGTATGGGCAATGGCGACGAGGCAAGTGGTGACGGCTTTGCATTTTCTGGAAAAGGTTTTTTGCAGTTGACCGGCAAGTCAAACGTCAAGGCATTTGCGTCGGACATGAAACTACCTGAGGTGCTTGAGTACCCGTCGAAACTGGCTGACGAGTATGCGTTTGAGACGGCTCTATGGTTTTTCCAGAAGAACGGCCTATTCGCCATTGCGGACGACGGCGTTGGCGATGACGTTATCAAGCGCATCACGCGTAAGGTGAACGGTGGATACCACGGGCTGGAGCAGCGGATCAACGAGACGCGCAAAATCCACACTTGGCTTATAACTTAGCCAAGTTAGCTAAGTTGCGCATCCAAGATCAAAAGGCCAGCGCAGCGGTAGGAAGGGCGGGCGAGCATTTGGCACTCGCCCGACTTTCGCTTGCAGGTTATCTCTGCACCTTGTGCCAAATCAAAGACCACGATGCGTATATACAGACGGATACACGCACTCTGACATTGCAGGTAAAGAGCGCCAGCAAAAAGCATAAGAACAGCCAGAGGTGCGCATTCCACACAGTTAAAAAGAAGGGTGGTCAGCGGTCAGACGTTTACGCCTTTGTTGCGGTTCATCTTGACGCTGTTATTTTTCGACGTGGAGATGAGGTGACAAGTGTCACAACGTATATTTCAGAGGAAGAACTTCTAAACGGAAGCACGTCAATGCAAAAAACACTAGACAGTTTTAAATAATCTCTTGTGGCCTAGCGCGGCTTTAATTAGAAAGTTTGAGCGGGTGGTTCAACATATTATTTGTTGGTTAACGTGCTATCGAATGCGCCAAACCATTCACACGACCACCCGCACCATTGCTTAAAATATGACAAATGCCAGAGCCATCAATACGGCTCCACTAAAGAAGCCAAAGATAGCTCCGATAAACCCCGCTGCGTTTATCATGCGCTCCATTTCTTTATCATCCATCTAAATTCTCCACCATTTCTATTCTTTCGCCAATCCAACGCATCACAGGAACCGCCATTGAGTTGCCCATTGCTTTGTATCGAGGCCCGTCTGGGCAGTCATCCGTTGGCTTATTGCGCCACGGTATTTGCGTGAAGTT
>OBMK010001705.1_pt1 | contig 18048 bp, 20 predicted proteins | sample 1539081 | NCBI WGS metagenome assembly OBMK01 (sample SAMEA3355528, study PRJEB22509) | marine metagenome | biome: marine; feature: river plume; material: water | place: USA | collected 2010-08-07 | depth 0.5 m | reverse complement strand
ATTATTAATATATTATATATAATAAATATCAAACTACCAAGAAACCTTCTTGAAAAATAATAAATCAACAACACGATAATCGTCATCATCAGTTAGTATAAATGAATTACGATAGTTGGTCCAATCAACTTGAAATGTTTTATCTAATACCCCATTATTCACACGACGAATAATTGCATTAAGAGCATTAACTGTGTATAGTGTGTTAGTTTCTTTTTTTCGGTGAATACTAATAGTATTCTGTCCTCTCGTTTCTGATGAATCTGCGTTATATGTGCAATATAACTGAGATGGTAATTCAGCATTAGAAAACACAAATATTCTTTGTTCTGGTATAGTATAACTTTGTTGTATATATTCAGTTATAATATTTAAATCTGATTGATGTGCAAAAGTGCACAGTAGTTGCGTTCTCACTATTATCCCTGTCCTTGTATATATTCATATCCTTGTGATGATGGTATATTTTTCTGCACAAATCTATATCTACCCTGCGACACCACATCAATAGCAAAATCTTCTGCTAGACCAATATGTGGTTGTGGGTTTCTATAATTATACCAAATTAAACCTAATATACTATTAAAGAATGTGTTTTTAACAGTATTTAAATCAAATAAAAAGTTTTGTGGATTTTTTATAAATTCATGTCGTTCTACACGCTTAAACCATATAACAATATTTGAATTAACATCATCAACAGGATCTCCAACAAAAACGTCAGCTGCAGTATCTTCGCCGGCTGATAATTCTATTTCTTCTACATCCTCATCAGATATCCAATATGACTTTTGCTTTCCATCGGTATTAACCGTTAATCTTGTATCTTTTACTGTTGTATCTAAATTTGTTTTATAGAATACGTCATGTAATTCTTTGAATCCCTCATACCAGCTATGCATTGCTGATTTTTTCCATTCAAATGATGCTAATTTATCTGGGTCTATAACTGACTCAAATCTTGTTTCAAATATACGAATTAGTTTTTTTAAATCTTCTGCGGATTCTGGATTTACTAGATGTTTTAATGATTGATATGGATCTCCAATTTGTGAAACTGGTACAACTATATCTTTATAAAAATCTTTTATTTTGCTTGTTAATGCATATTTTGATGAGAGGCCTGCTTTTGCTGGGTCAAACTTTCCTGACTTTAATTCTTTAACTTCCCATTCACCTGCTGGCATAACAATATCATGTTGTGCGGTACCGCCTGGCATCGACTCTTTAACTCCTAATAGTATTGATATTTCACCATTACCCATTCCTCCACGAGCGCCACCGACATTTACTAAAAAGAATTCTTTAAATGCCTTCCACCCCTCAGCTACGAATGAATCTATACTATGCTTTCTGAAATTATTATCAAATAATACTCGATCATCATTATTTAAACTAGTATATACAGCCATGATTTGATCTACTACTGGTGCTGGTAATTTTAGTTTGCTAGTTAATACAGATTCGACGTCTAAGATATTTGATTCATCTTCTTGTTCAGACAATCCTTTCGCTTTTCGGATAATTGCCATTCGTTCTGTTTCAGATAAATCAGTCATTTCAATTAATACACGATCTAGTTCTTGATAATCTGATTCAGAGTCGGGATATCCTTTTGGTAATCGATATGTCCACTCTGTAATTAAAGAATTTATATTCATAACGTAATTGTTCTCATTTTATCATAAATATCGCCAACTTTACATTTCACCGGGAAATTTCCTTGTTCTAACAAGATTTTTAATTCTGGTAAAATGCTCTTGGCTTCTGATAATGGAACATCGAACAATACGGAGTCATATGTATATAATATTATACATGTTTTGTGATCTTGCAAATAGTCTTGAAGTTCTGATAATTTATTAACAGATACTTCTGTTTCAGTGGCTTGTAAATAATAATTAAACAATTTAAATAAAGTCATATTAGTAACTTGATCTTTGCATATACTACGACCAATTATTGGAGTTTTAATACATCCATTTCGTTTCCACTTTTCCCATAAACTAAACACAAAATCATTTACTTGCTGAAAAAATGGAATACTTAAAAACTCTTTGTCAATACCTCCATATAAAAGACGAAATGTTATTGATTTACTTTCATTTCTTTGTTCGTCAGTTAATGCATCTGTGCCAAAATAGAATCGGCCAAGATAATCATGTATACTTGTTTCGGGTAAATCATATCCGATTAGTTTCGCAATTAACCTAACATGGTAACTATCAAAATCCATTTCAATTAAAGCACCATTATCAAAACGACTACAAAAAGCAGATCTAGTACCATCTTCTTTGTTCATAGCAGCATAATTGAATCCACCGAAGGCATTACTTGGTCGACCGGTTGTGGTATGATAATTGTATTGTGAGTATACTATACTATCATTAACCTGATCAGGAAATTTAAAGTTATTATTAACTTGTAATCCATTACTTTCTATTTGAGCAAATGTTTTAGGATATAAATTATTAAATTTTAAATATGAATCAGTTAATTTTGCATTCATACACATTGGCCAAGAATAATGTCGTATCTTTTGACACATTGCCAAATGTTGCTGCATTGGAATCACTGCATTTACTTGTTTAAGAGATTTCAATCTTCTCCAATAAAATTCATGTGCTGCGGTTGGATAATGATTCTCATCATAGGCTTCATTATAAGTGTACCACCATAAACTCTTAACGTCCCATACGGCATTGTTTCCGCCCGATTGTAACCATCGCTTCTTGTCGTGGATAAATATATCAGTTAAGTCTAAGAACTGCTTTACGTATTCGGGAAAGCCCCTTATTTGTTCTGTGTGATGTATTGGAATCAGCCATTCACTTTTATCTTCACAATAAATGTAGATTGCATATATATCTTGAATACATGTATGTGATGTTGAGTTTGCATAGATAGGAACTAGCAATGTCTTGCAATCTGCAATTATTTGCAAACACTTCGTTACATCAGATTCATAGTCCACTATCATATAACATATAATAGTAAAAATTTATTAGGAATCCAATCCGTTAATATCTTTTGGAGTTACATTGTCATTATCAACATAATACTGTAATAGATCCGTAAAATATAAAGATATACCAGGTACTGTGATTTCTGCTGTTTGCAATTCTTTGTAGTTATTGCTCTGTACACCCGGAATTGTTATGTTGCCTTGTTGAGTATCATTGATATTTCCTGTAATATACCATTTAAATTTAACGGCTAAATACAATACCGGATCAATATCCTCTCTAGTATACATATCATATGTATCACTATTAACTTCATAGAATACATTGTCATTGGCTCGTTTAATTATGAATCTATCAACATATCCTTTATTAATATTTTCTTTGGTAATTGCAACGTTATATGTGTTAAATGATTTATAATCAATTTCTATATCAGAAATTTTATTGTACTCAATAACAGACTCTGATTGTTCTTTGTATTTAATTAATTTTACTGATTTATTTTTGTCCCATGTTGGTTGTGAATATATTTCACCTGTTGTGTATTTATGATATAATCCAACATACTCCACATTATCAGTAGTCATTAACTCCTGACCAGTAGTATATAAATTATTAACTATTTCATTGGCGCTATAATATGACTTTATTCTCATTTCTTGAAATCTATTCTAGGTCTCATTATGCATTGTATTCCGGTGTTCCATTCACCGGTTGATGAGACACTATGGTTTATTCCGATGATACAAAATACAGTGTTATTAGTATATCTTTTTGGTAATCCAGAAAATTCTAAAACATCACCATATCTAAAACCATTTACACCTTCAACTGTAAATGATGCATCAAATGGTATGACTGGTGCTTTTAGATTAACAGAGTCTTCTAAAGATGATTTAGGATATTGAATGTATTTTTGCAAACTAGTATGTAATTTTGTTTGATTTTTACTCTCATCCATACCTTTACCATATAATGCTATAGATCCAGTTAAATCACCCAAATATTTTGCATTGTTATCTTTATAAGACTGTTTAATTTTATTCAGTGTTTCAGCATTTGTTATATTTGAAACTGTGTCATTTCCGTTTGCATCACGCCGGGTCTGTGTTGCACTATACATGTATGATAAGAATGGAGCTATTTCTGATTCTGATATATCTGCAGGATTTTGATTTAATACATATGCTAAATTAGATGCATCACTAGGTAGTTTACCATTAAATGAAAAGTCTTTAACAATAGTACCGGCCTCGTTATTTGCAAACATTGGCACATTAAATGCTTTAGGAACATTGCTAAATGACTTAACGTTGTTACTGTCATAATACAGTAGTCCATTTTGATTTTCTGGATCAGTGATTAATTTTAAATCATAAGCTCCGCCTGAGGCATAATTTATTCTTGCAGATATTCGTTGTAAAAACTCAGCAACGGTGTATATTTTTTCTTTCGCCATTGCTGTTATTATTTGTTCAATAATTGTAGTTGATATGTATATTAATGTGCAATATGATTCTGGGTTCTTGTTATCCGCTTTGAAAAAATCAGGTTTTTTACTGTCTAAATCACCATACCAAGTAAAAGAACCATAATTATCTTGACCAGGAAAGAACACGGACAATGGTTCTGCAGATACTAACTTTTCATAATATTTAGATGTACTTATTTCTCGATCGAAAACAATTTCAACATTTCCAACTACTGGAGCTGCTTTTGGCAGTATGAACTCATTAACAAAATTTATCAGTGCTTTCAATGTAATATATTTCATTGACTGCATATCTGATTTTGGGGCTCCCCAAATATAACTAACATCTTTTAGTTTAGTATCAGTTTCATCAATATATACACCAGACGTCTTTGATCCTAATTCTTTCCTCTTGTCTTCAATTACTTGATCAATTGTTTCGTGAAATGTAGTGACTGCAATTCCTTCTGCAGATTCACTCGTATTAGTTTTTTTACTGGTATCACTCATAGCCATTGAAAGATCGGTATATACTTGTGTGGTACCTCTCATTGTTAAACTTGCAGCAACACTTGCATCTTGTTGATAATCCAATGTAAATGAAATAATAACACCGTCAAAAACAAATGCATTCATTTTTTTGTATTCCTTTTCCTGTTCTGCTGTTATTTTTGGATATAACGCTTTGAGTTTTTCAGTTGATGGAAGCGATCCTGATGTTAAATATGCAGTTTCTCCAACAATAGCTGTATTGGGATGTTCTATATATATCTTTACATTTCTGCCTGGTCTTAGATATACTGATTCAAAATAATCTAAATCTCTTCCGGGATTTGGTATTGTGACATTTGCAGTTGCGGTTTGCATCATTCCCATGGAATCGTCACCAATGGAAACTTCTAATCCAGTTAAATATGGAGGTATTCTTTTTGATGTGTTTGTTCGGCTTGTTGCGTTGCCATCTGAACCAGTAATGCTATATATTCGATCAGTTACGAATCCACGTGGACCTGTTGGTAAATATTCGCCTTGCCTTACTCCAGCACCGCCTAATATTGCTTCAGTAATTGGTATTTTTTCACTGACTGATTGTTGGTTGTCTGCTTTGCTCCCAGTAACATATGTTACGTCATATGGCGTTATTGCGACATTTGCAACTTTACTAACCATGTAGTTAATGTCTTTGGTTCGGCGATTGCCTTTACCTGCTGCTGCTCGAGCTAGTAATTCTAGTTGTAAATTGGCATCTACTTGTGAATAAAAAATATCACTCATCTTGTTCTATTTGTTTGTATAACTTGATCTAAAAATTCTGTTTTTGCTGGTATTCGCAATTTGGTATTTGATGGAACAACTAAAGTTCCTTTTCCTAATCCATTTGCTGCAGCAATTACCCACCACAATGAAACATCACCATAAAATGCATTAGCCAATTTATCTAATCGATCTGCACTAGTAGTGATTATAAACGTGTCATTTGCAGTAGCTGGTATAGTTGGAAATATAGTAGTACTACGTCTACGCTTACCGCTTAGGTCTTTCATTATATTTGTGGTTGTGTATCTACTCATTGTTAGTTTCTTGTTATTAGTCCCGCTCGCCTGTTGGTGTGGTTGTACTAGTTGATTTGCGATCGCCAGTTTCTGTTGTGTCTTTATTATTATCTCGATTACCAGTTAATTCCGTTAATTGTTCTTGACTTAATTCCACATTATTCTTAGTATCACTTAGCCAATTATCATTTCCTTGTAGTGGTAGTCCTGATTCACCATCAAATCGTTTAGCTAATGAATAGAACTTGCCTCCTTTTTGCGGTAACCAATCTGTGATAGGTGTTACTGTCATGTTAACGTCTACCTTATGTGGCGTTTGCATCATTTGTGGATCTTGTTCTATGTTAGTTTCCCATGTTGTTTCTGCATTATGTAATGTGTAATTAACACTTTTTACTATTACTGCTTGCTGATTGAATAAATCTCCTAAAGTTAAACGCATCCAAGGGCCTACTAGTGCAATATTATCGGTATATTCTGGTGCCGTATATCCGGCTAGTGCGTTTAATTTTCTCCAAATTGGTTTAACTTCATCTCTGTCTGTTGCATACACAGTAAAATCAATTGATATGTCTCTAGTAAATCCACCGTATTGAAAATTTTGGTCTCCCCTACCTATAAGTTGAAATCCATTCCATGACGCATTGAAGCTATCAGAAATCGAACCAATTACTGCACGGAAAACTATGATATCATCTTCTTCGGTAGTGTTCCCGGCGTGTAGCTTAGGTCCAGTAAAGAAAAACTTTATAAGATCTGCTGTTGTTCCGACTTTATCAAAAATTGCCGCATCTCCAAATATTTTAGGTTTAGGCAACCACCGATATGCATCTTTTAATTCTCGTTGACTAAAATCTATAACATTGACTTTATCACCTCGGAATGGTGTTGCTTTAGATAATAGGTTTTTAGTAGGAGCCCACTCACCTTTGTAATATGCTGGGTTGTCTCCGTTTTTATTTTTTAATGTAATATCCCATTGAGTAGCTACATGACTTTGTGCTGTAAAATCATTTCTCAAAGCATATGGATTATCATGATCTCCCCAACCATACAATGTTTGCAAGTTAAATATAGAATATGGACCATATGGAGAAATAGATGTAGCAGAATATAATCCGGAGCGAATTGCATTTTTATTATTACCAGCATCTGAGCGATCGAATAGTGTTCTTTGTGATACTGCTAATCCGTCTACTCGTTTTGTTGATAATGCAATTGCGGTATCTACTCCCTCTTTAGGAAATTTTCTTGCTCTGAAGTCTGGATATTGTATTCCGACATTATTAGTTGACTTTAAAGCATTAACGGCAGATACAGCATATGCAGATTTAGGAGAATAATTTTCTGAGCTATTAGTAAAACTTTGTCCAATTTGAGCTACTTGTGGTATTCCGGATAAACTACCAATTGCACCTACGGCAAACCCCGTTGCTTTTTGAGCTAAACTACCTAGAGTAATATTTGTGGTTTTAGCTTGTAGTGGAGTCCATTCTGCGGCATTTGGATATGTAGTATTAGTTGGCATTATATTCGTTTCCTCCCGTTCATTGATGTGTCACCCATTACGTTGCTTCCTCTCAGTGTAACTAATATGCTTTGCAGAAGACCTTCCATTCTTGCATTTGATGTTACTGCTCCTCCGGCGGCATAACCAACTGGTCCACCACTATTGATTTTGTCTAGCAATGATTTGTTTCTTCTGGTAGCTGCGGCATTAATAACATATTCACCGTCTGATAATCGGGCTGGTATTGAATCTGATGTTCCGGTACCTGCGCCTGATATGTATCCACCGGTGGCCAGGCCATTACTTGGAGCTCCAGGTACAGCATATGGGGATTTTACTTTATTAGCTAACTTGTCTACAGTCCCAGCAATCTTATCAATTCCATCTCCTAATACTCCTGGTAATACCTCACCTAGTTGTTTTAATGGAACAAGTGATTCTTGCAATCTATCACTAACAATACCTAGACTTCCGATTCCCTTTATAAAGTTCGGCTCTGTAAATGTTTCGGCTGCTCTTTCCGCAAACGTAGTTGATGCTTTAACTGAAGTGTTGAGGTCTTTCATAAATTGGGCGCCTGTTGCTTCCGTTATTATGTCTTTTCCGTCTTTGTCTTTTGTTGTAATAGTTGCATTTGTTTGAGCAATACGTGCTATATCTTTTTTTATAGACAACAAGGAATCTGCAGATTGTTCTGCTGGTGTTCTGGTGTCTGATGTTTTAAGTAATGCATCAATTTTTTTAATTTTATCTTCATCACCTTTAGCTTCTTTTTTAAGTTTTTGTATGGCACTTTGAGCATCATCAGCTGACATATTCATTATATCTTCAGCATTTAGATCGACTAATAATTTTCTTTTCTGAATCATTTTGGCTAATGTTGCTTCGTCAGTCCCCATTAACTCTGCCGCTTTCTTTCTTGCAAACAAATTATGTTCAAGAGTATCGCCTTCGCTAGCAATAAATTGATTCATTAACTCTGCTTGTTTAGTAGCATTGCCAGTAACAGTTGCCATCCGATATTCGTTTGTTAAACTTTTACCTTGATTGTCTAATAAACGCCGGCCGGTGAGTTGTTGGTATTCCATTTCACTACCAATACTAGATTCTATGTTTAACAATGATTCTCCAGTACCATGTAAACTTTCCATGGAAGTGCCTAATAATCTGGCTTTCATTGTAGCTACTTCTAACTTGTTTCCAACACCACCATATTGCAATTGTAGATCTGCTCCCATAGCAGCTATGTCTTGTATAATTTGAGATTGTTGTTGCACTGCATCTATACCAGTAAACTCAGATAATGCTCTAGACATTTGTTCAATTTCACCCGCTGCCTCTGCTCCTGTTTTTCCGATACCAGCTGCATATAATTCAAAGCTCTGTGCGCCTTCTTCTGATAATCCTATATTGTTTTGTAAAAATGCTTGTGTTTTAACTAGATTACTTAATGTAGTTTTTTGTACTTTATTAGACGCTATAAACCCACCTGTAATCTTTCCTAAACCAGCTGCATATTTAAATAGTTTAGCATCGCCTATTTCAACGTTAATAGTTCGTAGACGTTTAGAAAAATCAAATGCGCCGGCACTACTCATTTTAAATTCTTTTTGTAGATCGTTTTGACTTTCTATTAAGAATGTGAGATTTTTTACTGACTGTAATGTTGCTTTTGAAAAATCTTCAAAGTAAGCAGTGGCTCTACCAACTCCTGCTGACAATGCTGCAAATTCACTAATGTTGGCTGAAACGAGCGCGCTGACATCTTCAATAGCAGGACCAGCACCTTTTAATGACGAAGCGAAGGTATCGATTTCTTTAGCAATTTTAGTTACAGTACCGCCGTTATTTAAATTGCCTATAGATTTAGCAAAGTCATTAAAGTCACCCATACCGAGTCTAGGCTGCTTCTTTAATTCGTTAATAGACACGTGTTTTGAAGATCTCATTAATTGACTCTTTATTATAAATATTTACAAGTTACTTTTTGAACTGTGGCCTATTGATCTTATTTTTTTGTCGATTGGCATGATCTTGTTGATCTGTTGCAGCATCACTCCGCATCTTGTTAATTCGTGATACCCATAGTTTACGAATTCGCAAAGGCATCGTGTATATGTCTTCAAATGACCAACGACCTTCACCAGCCCATAATAGGTCAAATAATTGATTATGAAATAATACTTGGTCTTTTGCTTTAAAACCAAAAAAGGTCGAGCTTAAATTGAAATGTGGCAGGATAAGTGGCTCCCGCATCATCCACTACTTCTGTTTCATAATTAATACCAGGTGCTGATTCCACAATATATTTTCTAAGTTTTCTACTATCTATTGCTCGCAGTTCATATTTTAAATACTCTTCTATAGTATTAACGTCTGTATCTCCGTTTATTGCATGGATTGACATTTTGAGAAATGAGGAGTTAATTGATTCGTCTTCTACTTTATTAGCATCTGCAGCTGATAAATATTTAAATTTAATAACATCGTTATTACTAGGAATAATATATTCAAAACAACCGTTACTATCTGCTGTTTTATCAAATGTTCGTGATTTTAACTTTGATAGATCCAATATTGCATTTACTGGCTTATCTGTTTTAGGATCAGTGACTGATACTGGATATTCATTTCCATATCCTAATATTCTAGCAGATATAATCAACCATTCTTTGTCACCAATAACAAGTTCAGAAATATCAACTCCTGATGTTATAATTAATGCTTCTAGCAGTTTATCAAACATAACACCTTCGCTTATATAACTACTATTAGATAGTATGTCTTCATCATATGCAGTCATATGCCGCATTTCTATTTTTCCTGAATTTAACACTGATGTTTCTGCATATACTTTGCCTTGAGATGGCAATGTAATTATGTTTGCAGGAAATTTGCTGTTTTGCTTTTCTTGTTCGTACTGCTTTTTTGCTAATTCGACAATCTGTTTGTTGTCTAATCGATCGGTAACTTTACTCATAATATCCTTATTATAACTTTATTAATAAATATGGGTGAACACAAAAAATGGGTAGAAATTAATCTACCCACTCTATTAATATAATTTGTATTTTTAGAAATTCAAGAATGCCCAATCGTATCGAAGATCCATTGAAATTTTAACAACGTCTTCACTCGACCAATCTAGTTCACCAAAATTCGTACTAGTAATAAATGTTCCTTTTAATATCCACTCTTCAACTTTTTCGCCTAATGGAGAAAGTGATGTCAATGTTACTTCTTTTTTATACATTGATGAATACCCATCTCTACCAGTTGCAGATTCATGATGCAAACGTACCCAATCCATAACAGACTGTGCTGCTGATGGTACAATTGGATCATATAGTGATATTGAGATTCCATTCCATTTACTTTTACCTTTTACATAGCGCTGAACATTCATATGTTCTAATACGACTTCGCCGTTGTCTAGACTAGGTTTAGCAGACGAATGTATAAGATATGCAGGTATACCTTCAATTTCCATGATAAATTGATGCGACTTCTTTGGTTCCCATGAGTATGCGTTTTGCCAATAATTATTATCAATACCATAATCAGCAAAATCCGTACCAGGATTCGCAGTATTTACTCTATCTTCTAATGCCATATATATTCCTTGTATTTTAATATAAATATAACGAACAGTAAAAAAGGCAGAACCGAAATCCTGCCTTTTGTGTTATTTTTTAATCCTATTCAGGAAATGATGCACCCGTAGGTTGAATATTAAAGTCTAAGACAATAAATTCTGCCGTTCTAGTTGGTTGTAAAAATATTTGACCATACATTAGATTTCTATCTATTACGTCTGGTGTGTTATTTGTTTCATCCATTACTACACGGAATGCTGACAAACCTTGCTGTGCTCTTACTTGTTCTAAATAAGGATTCACAATGCTCAAGAATCTGTTTCGTGTTGCTGAAGTGTTTTGTTCGAATACTAGGTATTTAGTTGACGACGCAATAAACTTCTTAACTTCGATAAGCAAACGACGCACATTGACACGGTCTAATGCACTCGGACGAGCTTGCAATGTCTTTTGCCCCCAAACACAAATTCCTTCATTAGGGAAGTTTGCTATAGGATTAACACGGTTCTCATATAATTCATCTCTATTCGATTGACTTAGATTCTTATATGTGCCAATTGCCGTTGTCAAACCACCTCTAGTTAAACCAGCTGGTGCATACCATGGTGCAGTTACAACATCATTAAATGCTAATACACCTGGCATCACTACTGATGGCGGAACGAAAATTGGTTTATTTTTTCCTGGATCTACAACTCTTACCCATGGGAAATATGTTGCTGCATAATTGCTATCAATATTTGTTACTTGCTGAACTACAGTATCAATATTATCTGTTAATGCATTACTATCCATTATATAGAATGTGTCTTGTCTTTGTTCTACTAAGTTTCTAGCAGCACTTGTCACTAATGGGTGAAGACTATCAATAACACCTGGTGTTATCAACATGTTCATATCATAATAATCTGCATTACTTAACAATGTGAATGCTTTATTATATGCCTTAGTTCCAGTTGTGGCTGTACCACTACAATCAAATCCAAATGTATTTGTAGATTTAATATTTGTTCCTGATAGTTTAGGTAAATTAGGACGAGCTCCATCAAATCCACCTTGCATTGGCACTATAAACTTTCTAGTGTTAATAGAAACATTGCTGGTAAATGTGTTAGCATTCAATGCTGTTGTCAATGATCCGCTATATGCAGTTGCTGATGTTGGGAAATTTGCTCCTGCATCTTGACTTACGTCCCCTAGATAAAAGTCTACATTACTACCAGTAGTCGAATTAGAAGTTGGAATTGGAGATAAATAATTCAAGTTATTCAAATTATCAAAATCAAATCCAAAATAGTTTCTGCTATTAAATGTGGTTTGAACTTGTGATGTTAATGTTTCCGCAGCTGGTAAATTAAGTGATGAGCTATACATCGGAACTGGTGATGTTAATGCCACATACCCAAATGGTATCAATGTTTCGTTATTTGTTTTTTCTGCTACACCTGGATCAACTTCTACTCTAATAAATTTAGATAAATTAGGATAATCACCATTAACAACAATATCACCAGCATCAGTTACTGTGCTATATCGATCACCAATTACTCTAGAAATATATCTAGGAGAGTCTGGATCTAAATTAACATTTACAAATGATTCAACAATATCCGGTGTTCTGTCTGTGTCTTGTGATGAATATGGGGTATTAGCAATATTGGTAGTGTTTACACGCCTTACCTCAACTGTAAATGTTCCATATCCGTTTGGATCTGAAACTTCATTTGCAAGTCTAACATCACGAATACCAATTTTCACTTCAGAACTAACTGAGGTACCATGTGATAATGTGTGAAATTTAAATAGATTCTTTGCAGTAGTTCCAATTTTTTGGGAAGTAATAAACGGCGTTGCTGCAGTTTTATAATCTTCTAAAAATGCATAGTTAGTACCAGTTACTTGTTCCAATGAAATAGTTACATCAGCCATTTTATTAAACAAGCTAGATGCATTTTTATTTTCATATTGTACATATACTGGATAATCTACTGATTTAGGAGACTTACCATATGTTTTTGTTATATATGAATTATCAGTTGATACAATTGAAGCTGATACTGAAGCCCCATTCCCTGCTAGGAATGCACTAAAGCCTGGTATTGATGTGTCGGTAGTAAATGATCCAGATACTTTTATTTCAAATGAACCTGACGAATTATTATTAATAACTGAGTCTTCAAAATATGCTGCATTCACAACACTACCAGCACCTAATACTGCTTGAGTTGGATGAAGTATATGTGTTATGGTTTCAACTGCATCTGCACCCGATCCTGATTTTGCAATGACGCCAATTGCCCCATTTGGTATAGAGTAACCATCTTCATATAAAAGTCGTGTTACTGTTATTACATTTCCATTTCTTAGATAGTCATTAACTACAAATGGAACATATGAATCATCTGTATATGATCCAAATATTTGTTCAAATTCACCATATGATGTAATTTGAGTCGGTACTAGTGCAGGCCCCTTTACGGTTGACCCTACTATTGCTGCACCGATTTGTGCTACTCCGCCAGCTAAAAACGATTGATCGACCTCATTCGTAAATACACCAGGCGAAACGATTCTTTCTGCCATTATTATTCTCCTATATTTTGTTTATTATAAATATGGTGGTTTAACCCCAAACCTATGATTCTGTAAATGTACCTGTATTGATATCAATTGAACCTTCGCCATATCGTTCTTTAAGATCTGCCATTAGGTCTTGTTCTTGCAAACGAATTGTTTCAAATTTAGTTAATTCTGATGCATGTAATTTCTCAAGTTCTTCAACACGCAAAGACAATGTAAATTTTTCAATTTCTAAATTTCCTAGTGTAGTTGTTAGTTCATCATATCGTTTCCCGATAGATTGTATTGCATCTAAATCTTGTTTGTCCAGTTTTTTAGTTGACATATTTTATAACCTTTTTTTTTATATTATATATAAGTATTGTGATATTTCCAAATTATTATGCAGTATATGTTATTATAAAATTGTAGACAGCTACTGAAAAGCTCAGTGTTGATCCATTACCAGTGCCACTAAATGCTGCTGCAGAAACTTGTGGAACGCCCCTATTTCCGCCGTTGATTGCAATATCAAATGTATTCGCAGTGTCTGAGTTTGGAGTAACTGTAATTGTATTTATTCGGTATTTAGGAATACCACCACTTGGTTGTTCCAAGCTGTTTACTCCTGATGTTGTGACAAGTACTAAGACTCCGGTATGTGTTGCGCTCGCTTCGCTTAGTACGTATTCTCCACTACTAAATATGTGTCCACCTGCTGTTGGTTTATCTCTTGGACCTAACTTTTCTACAGCACTTTTTTGTTTTGGACCTAGTTTTATTATATTACCGATCTCAACAACCATTACTTTTGTTATATCTGCCATGACTTACAATTCTAACCAGATACCGTCTGGGTTAAATGATATTACATATTTTTCTGTTTGTCCGCTTACGACGTTCAAATAATGTCCTACGATTCTAACTGCATTACCTGATGCTGATGGTGCAGTTTGAGACATAGTGCCTGCGGTGGTGGCTACATAAATTGGTGAACCATTTCCACTAGAAATTGATGTAAGCATGTTGATGTTAGTACCTATTATTCCTCTTAAGAGTATATCAACTCCACCAGATGCGCTAGCGGCATTGAGTGCTATTCCTAATATACTCGTTGATAATGAAGTGTTTGTTGCATTAGCTTTATACCACCTACTATTAGATCTCATAACGCAAACATTCCCAATGGTTAAATCCTCTCCTGCTTGTTGAGATGCTAATACATCTCCGGTGAAACCATATTCTGCAATTCTACTAGGATTAGGAGCTGAGGTTATACCTGTATGTATGTTATCTTCGTCTGCAAATGGTAAAGCAGAAGCTCCTCCGTCTACTGCAAGTATCGAGCTATCTGCAACAGCTCCGTTTCTTAATATAAGTCTATCATTCGCCATAAGTCTATTTTACTTTTAAATTAAATGGAGCCAGTTGGTGTCCAAAATTCACTACTCAACTCTATTAAACAATCTGCATGACTACCACTCCATGTTAAAGACACGCTTTCATCTGCAATAAAGGTCGGTTCATTAGCTGTGTACCATTTCATTATGAATTGGGATCCATCAACCGACCTTCTAATTGTTTCGGAAGAAGTTTCCATTACTTGTGTAAAATCTACACTTCCAGTATCGGATGTGTTTGCAAATGCATATGTTCTATTTGTGTAATCCATTTTATATAAATATGTTTTATACTCCAAATCTACCCCTTAAAGCGTTGTAGTTGTGTAGTATTTCACTGTCTTCTAATCCTCTATTATATACTCTTACGTTTGCAATTTGGCCATTCCATACATGCTCTGGAGAAGAAGGATCACTATCTGCTCCTATTGCTATTACTTCATTATCGGCATCATCAAGTGATGTAAATCCACTGGCAAATGCAACATTTACACCATCTAAAAAAAGTCCAACTCTACCGCCAGATACATTTCCTATTACATGATGCCAATTGCTGTCTTCTGAGTAAGCTGAATATGTAGCAGTTACCCATCCTCCATCATATGCTTGAAATTTCAGATCTGATCCATCAGTCCATAGTATCCATGCACCTGCAACTCCTACTTGATCTTTTGAAACTATTCTTCTACTCGCACTATTTGTTGAATCTGATTTGAACCAAGCTTCAACAGCAAATCCGCGGAATGCGTTCATTTCATAATCACCACAATTAATAGATGTATCTGTTCCATCAAAATCCCATGAGGGTGTAGAGCTTACAAATGTGGGTGAGTTTACGAAAGTTCCTGTTTGGGATAAGTCAATTGTATTACGTGTTGTAATAGCGTTGGGGATATAGCTTGCTCTATTAGCTGCATCATGATTAATCATCAGCCCATCTGCTATCACCGGTGTTGTTATAGAACCTCTCCGTGTACTCATTATATTGCCCTAATTATTGTTTTAACTTTAAATCCACCATCTCCATAAACAACCAATCTTGCTGTACTTCCTGATATTATTGGTTTTATTATGAGAAGAGATGTGCTTCCTATATCTCTAGTAGATGTGTCTGTAAAACTGATGTTTCCATTATTCCATACTGCCATTATACTTCCAGCTCGTGAGTTAGTATTTCCAACTTCTCTAGCAGTGTATTCAAAAAATGCGCCATCATATGAGCTTGTGCTTAAAGAGCATATCGATTCAGTGGTTGTAGATCCAATCGTGCTACTTATAGTGGCAGTAGTATATAATGATTGAGGTGTTTTACCTATAAACACATCACCACTAGCAGATGCTTGTAGCACTGGAAGTCCCGATACATCATTAGCTGAAAATAGTGTTCCGGATAGATCATTATCAACAGAAAATAAGGTGCCTGCACTTCCTTGTACTTCCAATACAGTACCACTACCTGTTACTATTAATGATCCATTTATTTGGGTATTGCTAGCTGTCAATTCAGTTATTACCCTGAGAGAGCCGCCTACCTGGACTGCATTACCGTTACTATTTTTTCCTACGGTAAGCAGATCACTATCATTATATCCTAATGCTACATACCCAATAGTTGCAGATTGGCGTTCGCCTCGAATATACGGAACATCATCATTTGGAGCAAATGTTCCATTATTAAAATACAGTGATGCGCCGCTTGAATCTGATGAAAATGGTAATTCTAAAAACTTTGCTGAGACTTCATTACTAGAACTTATATTACCAGATGCTGTTATATCAGTCGATACGTCTAGATTATTTAAGGTAGCGTTACTACCAGATATGATAACTTTTTTCCAATTTGGCATATTATATTTCCTTCATGTTGTTGGTTAGTTACATACACTTATGCCGTGCGTGTGCCTACTTCCTTTCGGCCGAACAACTATTAATTTAATATAAATATGTTATGATTTAGTTTTACGGGTTGATTTCTTTGCAGGTTGAGCTTTTTCGATTTCTTTGATACCTAGAGATTTTTTTTCTTCTTCATGCTTTAATATTTGTTGTGCTGAACTTATTTCATTATCAAGTTTATTTTGAAGTGTAGAAATAAATTGAGCCGATGACCCTTTTATATCAATTACATTTAATGATTGTCGCATTGCTGCAATTTCTTCTATAGACAAATTTTCAATCGAGAATAATATCATAACTATTTATTTTTTAATATTTACATATTGTTGTTGTAATTTTAATACGAGATTATACAGTGATTCGATATCTTCTCCACTAAACGTTGATCGCTTTACCAAAGAAAGCAACGTCACAATTTCTGTTTCATTTAAATTGATATCAGTGTGTGATTTTGCGTTAGTTTCTTTTTTGATAATTGTATTAGATGCTTTAAACCCCATAATATATTTACTTGTAACTTTTTTTATAATATATAAAATATTATGCATATATCCAAATGCTAGAATCCCCAGATGATACATATATATTACCTGATTTATTATATCTAGCTGCTGGTCCTGATGTGTTTGGATTAGTACTTGATAGAGTTGTTACTGCCGACATAAATGCGTCTGGTGTATATGCTGCACTATCTGCTGCGAAGCTACTTGTTACTCCCCAACGTAATGCACCAGAGTCATATCCAAATAACTCACCAACGTTTTGCGTTGCTTGTTGCACAACAATACCACCATCACCTGTTCCGCCCGATCCGGAAGCAAACAATACAAATCTATCTTTTACTTGTAAATTAGTAGTATTTTGAAATGATGCAGTTCCATTAACTAGTAAATCTCCTGATATATTAACATTGTTTGAGAATGTTCTATTACCAGTAATCGTATCAGCGAGACCTATGGTGTAAGAAGGAGCTCCTCCTAATGCTTGTGCTGCGGTACCTGTAATATCAATTTCACCAGACGTTTGAGTTAGTGTGATAGTTGTGTTACCTTGTACTGCATCTCCTGCACTTGAACCGTAATCAACAGATAATGCTG
>OBMK010001696.1_pt1 | contig 18098 bp, 12 predicted proteins | sample 1539081 | NCBI WGS metagenome assembly OBMK01 (sample SAMEA3355528, study PRJEB22509) | marine metagenome | biome: marine; feature: river plume; material: water | place: USA | collected 2010-08-07 | depth 0.5 m | reverse complement strand
CGATATGAACAACCTGTCTGCGGATGATGTGCAGGGTGTTGTAGACAGTGCTATAAGCACTTTAGCCGAAGGTTTAACCACCTTAGAAACAGATTTAACTGCGTTGATAAACGAGAATGCTGGAGATGTAGACACAGCGCTGGCTGAACTGGCGTCTAGTCTGGGTACTACTGAAGCAGCTATTCTTGCAGAACTTGGCACTACTACCAAAGCATTACAAGCAGAGTTTACCAAAGGTTTAAGTGGTGTATCTGTAGACATAGCCGCCCTCGGTGCAGATATAGACGCTGTGGCAGGCTTTGTTGGTAAACCCGCAAAAGATGTTACACAGGCAGATGTAGATTTTGTAGTTGATTTGCTGGCACAGAAAAATGTCAGCCAAGAGTTGGTCGCACAGTATGATGTTACTGGAGACGGCATTCTTGACAGCAGTGATCAAGACCTGTTAAATCTTGCGTTACAGGGTGGTGACGTTACCCTTGCGAATACATCTATGTTTACTCCTGCAACGGGGTTGTATGCAGCAATAGATAATAATGCAAAGCAGCAGCAACAGCAACAGCAGCAACAGCAGCAAACTACGCAAGACCTTATCACAAACCTAACTTCTCAGCTAGCTACACAAATAGACGTAGGGCAAGAACAACAGAACGTAAATAATCTCATGCAGTTATTAGGGCAATCTGAAGATATAGGTGGGCAGAGCGTTACTGTTAGCAATCCTGACCCTGTAGGCAATATAACGCCGTATGATTGGCAAACTATATTTAGAGATACTGCACAAGCTGGTCGATACGTAAGTCCTTTTGGGGGTACGCAAGCTAATGCTGCCCAACAAGCCTTAAATCCAATGAGTGGTTTTGGTAACTTTGCGCAGGGTGGACAGGTCGAGGATGAAAATGATATGCTACTGAAGATGCTTGGAGAGTTAAAATGAGTTGGTTTACAGACCTTATGGGAAAAGCTGGGGTTGATGTTCCTGACATTGATTTTCTTGATCCAAAAACAGACAAGGCTACTCAGTTAGCAGGAGCGCTTGGGGGCGGTGCTCTTTTAGCTTTCAGTGGTTTGGGCCAAGGCAGCACTGAACGTTTAGGCTACCAAGGTAAAATACCTGAGTACGAAGCAGTTCAACAAGCTGTACCTCAAACATATGACCCCAATCGTCGTCCCGGTAGCGGCGGTCAAAGATATCTTACAAATATGAAGTATGCCCCTAAAGGCGAAGACAACTCAGCGGTTCAAATGGCGGCTGCAGCGGAAGCAGAAGGTTTAGCTGCACTAAACAAAGCAAACCCCGCACAACAACCTAGAAACCCCGTGCAAAATATGGCAGCGGGAGGCATAGCGCAGCTAAAAAAGGGTAAATACCTTGATGGCGCAAGCGATGGTATGGCCGATAAAGTACCTGCAAACATTGACGGGATGCAGGAAGCGCGGCTTAGTGATGGTGAATTTGTTATACCCGCAGACGTAGTAAGCCATTTGGGTAACGGAAACTCTGATGCGGGAGCTAAAGTTCTTGAAGACATGATGCGCCGTGTGCGTAAAGCCCGTACAGGAAACGAAAAACAGGGTAAAGAGATAGACCCTAAAAAATTCATACCAGCGTGAGGTAGGTTATGGCAGAAGATACATCAGCACCCGCAGCAGCAGCAACTGGCGGTGAATCATCCCTCTCTAACTGGGCAGGTGATTATGTCACTCAAATGCTGGGCAAAGGGCAGGCTCTAGGTAATCAAGACTATCAAGGTTATATGGGACCGTTAACAGCGGGTACTTCTGAGCTGCAAGACGTAGCATTTGGTGGTATCGGTGGTTTAACAGTTCCTACTGATCAAATGGGGGCATTCACACCGCAGACCTTTACGGCTGACACAGCGCAACAATACATGAACCCATATCTTATGGCGGGGCTGCAGCCACAATTAGATGAGGCTCGCCGTCAAGCGGAGATACAACGCGTGCAGGATGCTTCACGCCTTACACAGGCAGGTGCATATGGTGGCCCTCGACAGGCTATAATGGAAGCAGAAGGCGCACGTAACTTAGGCCAAAACCTTGCAGCTATAACAGGTCAAGGTTACTCAGACGCATATACGCAGGCTATGAATCAGTTTAACGTGGAGCAGGGGCGGCAGCAAACGGCGCAGGATGCGGCAAACACGTATGGATTAAGCGCTTTAGCTCGACAGTCAGACGCAGGCGCAGCGCAACGTGCAATTGAATCTGAAGGTATTACCGCAGACAGGTTGCAGTTTGAAGAAGAGCGTGACTTCCCATTCAAACAAGTGCAGTACATGCAGTCTTTATTAAGCGGGTTGCCGATATCTGCGCAAAATTATTCTTACTCTAAACCTAGTTTCTTGTCTGAGACACTAGCTGGAGCAGGCGGTATAACAGATTTGTACGATATACTGTACGGTAAAAAAGATAAGGCTAAAGCATAATGGCTATAGGTGACGGCGGTTTAGACGCACAAGTAGAACAACGCATGGATGCCTACAGAGGCGACCCTCAGAAGTTACAACAACGCTACGGAGCCAACAAAGAGCTTCTGGACCTTTTAGCGCTGCAAAAACTTACGTCTGAAAAACAAGCTGTGGCACGTGATATGCAGATGAAGCAGCAACAGCAGCCGGGAACTATAGCTCAACAACGTGAACAAGAAGCCTTACAGCTAACAAAACAAGAGATGGGCGGCACGCTTGGTGATTTGGCAGGCCGTACAAAAGGCACGTTAGACCAAAAGCAGCGCATGCAGCAGAAAAACATGCAGCAGTTGGCAAAGGCACAACCTCGTAAACCTGCTGGTATCGCGGGTCTTCCCGGCCTTGCAGGTATGTCACCTGCCTCACCACGTAGAACGCCTCCTCAAGCCCAAGGCGTTGCAAATGCTCGTATGATGCAGGCTGCACAACAAGGTGGTCCAATCCGAATGGCTGGCGGTGGTATCGTAGCTTTTGCGGGTGGAGGATCTCCGCAAGGCGTTAGTAAAGCTGAAATTGATGCGTATCGCGCACAACTTGGTGGTTCTTTGCGTAATATATCTGACGCGGAAATTGTAAACCGGATCAAACAAAACCTAGCTCCGCCAACAGGATTTTCTCGTGCAAAAGATTTTCTTACTGGGCTAGGCAAAGGTAGAGGTTTGGATCTTGCAAAAACTCAACTTCAAGAGAAAAAAGATTTAGAAATAAAGCAAGACGCTCAAACACAAGCAGATATGTCACCTAATCCTAAAGCAATGGGCGCGGGTTTTGATGCTGAATTTATGGTAGAAGATGTTAGCGATAGTCTACAAGGGTACCCTCCCAACAGTCTTAATGACCCTGATATGGTTGATATGGCCGCGCCTCCCAATGTACCTAGCCTGCCTCCAAGCGGCGTTACTACGGCACAAGACCTGTCTTTAAACAAAGCTGCGCCCGCAGGATTAGACGCAGTTCAATCCCCTGAAAAAGAAGCGCCTGAAAACACTACTGGCATACCCGCTGCACTTGAAAAGTTTAAGCGCACAAGTGGTGCACCTTCCGCTGGTGGAGGTGGTGTTGGTGATCTAGCTAGCGTGTTACAGAGTTCAGCTTCAGCGGCTGACGATATCCTTGGGCGTTCTGATAAAGCTGCACGTTTTGCAGAGATGTTAGAAGAATCTCGCGCTAAAGAGGCTGAACTGTTCAGCCCAGAATCACAACAAAGGGATCGCCTTTCTAAGTTTCTTACGGGCGGTGCAGGTACTACAACGCTGGGTGGCCTTGCCAAAGGCGCTGTTGATGCAAGCCAAGCAACAAAAGCAAAACAAAACGCTGATGCGATGGCACGTATGGCTAAACGGTTTGAACTTGAAACTACGGCTATGAGTGTAGACGCTACTCTTGGCGGCGAGGCGTTACGTTTAGGCACTACAGTATTTGGTGAGTTACAAGCAAACAACCGCACTGCGCAACAAATAGCAGCCGGTTATAGCAAAGCAGAACTGTCAGCATCAATAGAGCAATCAAAACTAGAAGTCTCGCAGCTTAACGATGACCAACGGACCGCTATTTTACAGCAAAACGCGGATACGCAAGAGAAAAACGCAGATACTAACGCCGCACAAATAGAACTACAGACGTTAAAAGAAAATAATGCAGAGGCAGCGCGTGTACGAACTGCGCAACGTGAACTAGACAAAGCGCAGTTAGCGGAATGGAGTAGTATTAGTTCTACAATTCTACAAACTACAGCCGCATTTGTAACAAGCATAGAAGCGCAGTTCGACGCAGAAATTTCAACTCTTAGAAGTAGCAAGGATCTTGAACCTGATGCGGATAAAAAAACAGCAATAGACGTTCAAATTTCTGAAAAAACTGCACAACGAAACAACGCTGCTCTTATCAATGGTATGGCTACTATCAAAGCCAACGCGCTGTTTGCAAGTGATGCACTACCGGGTGGTGTAGGAAAACTGATGTTAGATCGTCTTGACCAGTTAACTCCATTGGTACAAGGTCAATTAGGAGAACAGGGCGGTGCCCCATTAGGCGACGTTACCGACAGTAGCTTTACAGAAGAGTAAAACGCATGGGTATACATACATTCACGTTTGAAGATGGCTCTGTTTTTGAAATAGAAGGTACCAAGGACGCTTCTCAGGAAGAGTTAGTCGCCAAGATAAAACGTGGTGAAGGTACAAAAGTGTCTTCGTTTGAACGGGCGCAACGTGACTTGGCGATTGCTGAAGAACGCAGGGCAGAGGCTGCATCTATTCCAGCACCTGAGCCTGAGCCAGAAGACACAGGTATAATGAGTAACCTGCGCCGTGGTTTTCAAGCTGGTGCCGTAGGTACAGGTGAGATGGCTGCATTAGGTTTAGCCACCCTGCTTGACGAAGAAAAAGAACTCGCAGCCCGTAGTAGAATACAAAGTATTGCGGATTCAGTGTCGCCAAAAGCTGGTGGCGAAGACGATATATCTTACAAAATTGGCCAAACCTTTGGTTCTATCGCTGGGTTTGCCGCACCCATTGCCGCTACCGCTGCCCTAGCCCCCGCTGCAATTCCCACCACTGTTGCAGGTACAGGTATAGGTGCTCTGTTAGGTGTAAGCGCCGCCGCAGGTGAAGCTAGTGAACGTGCCCGCGCTGCAGGTGCTACAGAAGAAGAGCGTACCCGTGCCGTGCGTCAGGCCGCACCTGTTGGTATATTAGAGGTAGCCCCTCTTGGGCGGTTCATGCGCTCTGTTGACGTACCGCTAATTAATAAGTTGATCGAACAGCTTGGACCAGAAACCGTAGAGACCATAGGTCAACGTGTAACAAGCGCAGCCGTTACAGGTGGCGCAGAGGGTGCACAGGAAGCTACATCTGAAATTGTGCAAAACCTTGTGGAGCAAGGGTACAACCCAGAGCGTGACCTGTTTGGTGGTACGGGTGAATCTGCGCTATACGGTGGCGGTGCAGGAGCCACCATTCAATTCCTCGTGGACGCATTTACAAACAGCCGCAAAACTGGACCTGCTACGCCACCAGTAACCGCCGCAGAAGAAGAGGTTCGTGTAACCGCCGCAGAAGAAGAGGCCCGTGCCTTATTAGCGGAGGAACTACCAAAGACAGGCGGTGCGCTAACTGCAGAAATAGTTAACCAGTTAAAAACTATAGAAGGCATTGCTCCTGAACGAGGTTTTGAAATTGCGCAAGAAGAAGCCGCAAAGATTGTAGACCCCGTAGCTTCTGACACAACACCAACCCCTGTAACAACTGAACAACTTAATCAAGCAATGCAGGAGGGAGCTTCAACACAACCTCTTGAGGCACAAGATCCTGATAGATTAAAAGCGGCGGCTGCACGTGCACAAGCTGGGATACCCGCTCTAATAACCGAAGAAGGTGAGGTGCTGTCCGATTCCGCTAGGGATGTAGAAAACGCACAACAGCTACAGTTAAAAACAAAGTTAAAATTAGAAGCAGCTAAAGAGTTAGGTATAAGTCCAGAAGCAGAGGCGAGTGGGGGTATTGCGGCAGAAGCGTTACGAAAACGCATGGAAGAAAAATTAGCTCGTGCTAATCAGGCCGCGCAACAGGCGTTAGATCAAGACCAACAAGAGTTGTTTCCTGTGGAAGTAGAAGGTAGTTTGTTGGGAACTCCTCCACCACTGCCTCCAAAGACCGCTCAAACCCCTCAAGTTGATGCGCTAACACAGCTATTGCGAGATTCGGCCAAATCGGAAGAAGTATTAGATCCTGATAGAAGCACAAATATCCAAGGGGCACAGCCTAGTCTACGTGATCCTGAAGGCGCACAGCCTGATATTGAAGATGTAATAGATCAGGATGTAGCACGCGAAGCAAACGCAAAAGTACGTAAAGCCAACGCAGATAAATTACGAAAAGAAATAGAAGAACTGGAAGCTAAGGCTGCAGAGGTATCAAAAGAACAAGCCATAGAAAAAGACACCCAAGAGGGTCTTATGGCTATGCAAGCTAGAGTTGAACCAAAAGAACGTAATGAGTTAGAGCGACTTCGTAGCGAGCTATTTGCATTAGAGAATGAAGATAAATCGTTACCTCTAACTGAAGCAGAACCAACCTTTAAAACTGAAACTGAAGTGGAGAGAATTGATGCTGGACCCACTGGAGGAATTTCATCTGCCACCGCACTTGACGATGCAGGACTTGGAGAAGGCGTTTCGGGTGATCAATCAGGCTTGGGAGAAGGACAGCGACCGGATACTGGCACCGAGGAGTCTGAAGCATCTGACGGCGAAGGAGTGGGAAGTGGCAGGAATGATGCTGAGCGTGCTGATCCTGCAGAAGGAGGAGAGCCAACTACACTAACCCTCTTTGAATTATCAAAGTCTGAGCGTGCTAATAGAGATGTGATCACACGCAAATACGCAAAACTGCTTGAAGGTGAAACTAATAAAGCCAAACGCCGCGTACTAATAGGGCAAAGAGAACGTGAGCTTGGGAACTTAAACGTGCTTGGCAAAGCTGATAAAAAGCCAAAAGCTGTAAAGAGGCGCGACGCAACTCAAGAAACACGCGAAGAAAACTTTGGTCAAAAGATCCGCAAGCGTTGGAATGAAAAGCGTAAGGCTGAAAAGTCTGAGGCCGTGCAAGAAGCTCGTAGAAAAGAAGGCACGGGTGGGACTGTATCTGAAGAGAACCGTCTGTCTAACAAGTTAAACAAAGCTATATTTGAGCGGTTAGAACAGGGAGAAAAGTTAGAAGGCTTTAGGAAGTATTTTGAGGCTTATGCAAATCCTGAAGCTGCTATAGCCGATGCCTATGTTGATGCCGAAGTCAGTAGCCCTGACCAGTTAAAAGTGGCTCCCGCAGTCGCAAAAGAAATAATTAAGTTTGTTAATAAAAACTCTGCTGCCAGTGACAAGAAAGTGCTGGAAGAGTTAAAGCGCAAAGCTGATGTTGCTAGAGCCAATATAGAAAGCAACAGAACAATAGAAGACACGTTATACGGTCAACGCAAAGCTGCTAAGTATGTATCGTTGTTGACAGAACGTGGTAATGAGCTTCCTGTTGTGGATCTTGAAACCGCTATTAAAGCAGGTGATTTAGATGGCGCGCTTAGTCTGTTGAGTGAAAGCAAAACAAAAGATGTGTTCATTCGTAACCTAGCACGGAAGTTCAAAACATCCTTAAAAGGGTACGGTGTTACCCTAAAAGTCAAGAAAGACCTGACGAACGAGGCGGGTGAAGCCGTGCAAGGGCTGTACGATGCACCCACAAAAACCATATTCATAGACAGTGTGCAGGGTATAGACGCGCACACATTGCTGCATGAAGTGGCACACGCATTAACAATAAAAGTAGCAACAGAGCCAAAGAGCAAGCTAAAAGGCGCAGAAAAGAAAGCTAGGCTGCAGCTAGAAAAGACTTACAACCAAGCGATGAATTTGTTGCAAGAGGATAACACTGATATTCCCACTCACTACGGACTTACTAGCTTGGCAGAGTTCGCATCCGAGAGCATGACCAACCAGAAGTTTAGAAATATACTGGTTAAGCGTATGGAGGGGCAGGAGCAAACCCTGCTGGGCAGGTTTAAAGATGCCCTACGTGCGTTAGTAGGTGTGCCACGAGAGGTTCGTACCGGGGATGAGTTAAACGGTTTGTTAGAAGCTGTTATGAGGCCCGATCCTGAATACGTGGGAGAAGGTCAATACGCGCTGGGTAGCAGGAATGATGTGCAAGAAGCCGCTAAAAAGGTTGGCGAAGTGCAACGCAAACTGGTCAAAAGTTTTGATAGAGAGCAATTTAAGTATCAATCCACTGATTTCTTAAATAACGCCAAAGCAGCGCCACGTAAGACGTTCTTAAAACTTCTTGCCAGCCAAGGCTTGGCGGATGTTGCGTCTGCGTATGGCTTTAACAAGTTAGGGTTTGACCTAGATAACGCCATCCTGAAGCAGCGCGGTTCAATAACAACTGCAACCGAAAACACAAAGAACGTAGTTGAGGAAGTGCAGGGCATATTCAAACGTATGGGCGATGCTAAAGTTGCTAAGCTCGACGAACTTATCTACAGCGCAGACTTCGGTGCTACTATCTATCAGGTGGACCCATTCCTAAGTAAATCGGAAGCTGTGAAGCAATACAAAGACAAGCAAAGCACAGACCCCAACAAAACCCTGCTGGATATTTGGGAAGACCAACGCGCTAACGTGCGAGCTATAGGGTCAGACGGTAAACGTGCGTACACTGTAATGCGTGACCACTATAAAGATCAGTACAAGCGTGCCCGTGATATCGTTATTAAAGAAATAGATTCTCTTGGCAAAGAGGCGGGTGACCCTGAAATAGCTAAGAAAGTGAAAAAAGACATATACAATAAACTGTTTGAGACCAATACACTCGAAGTCTATTTCCCATTGGTACGCGAGGGTAACTTCAAACTATCTTACGCAGTTAAAAATGCTCCAGACACGCGTTCAGAGTATATCGTTGAGATGTTTGAAACACGGGCAGAACGTGATGCGGTGTTGAAAGAAGTAGAGGCTGACCCTCTTTACGAAAACGTTAATGCATCACAAGGCGATATGACTATAGAAGATTACAAAAACGCACCACCCTCTTCGTTTGTGTTTGACGTTGTAAATTCGCTATCTAAGGCGAAGGTAGATAGCAAAGCCATTGAAGAGGTTATGCGATTGTTCGTAGCCACGCTGCCAGAGACATCCTTTGCTAAGTCACTGCAAAAGCGTAAAGGCACGCCCGGTTATAAGGAAGACAGCATGCACGCCCTAAGAACTAAGGGCTACGACATTGCCGTGCAGTCGCAGAAACTTGGTGCTGCATCCAATATTCGCGCAGTTGAAAAAGAAATCGAAGACCAGCAACAGCCCGAGGGCGTATCCGAAAGAGCATTTGAGGATACCAAGGCAGAGCTTTTGAGTAGGGCTAAGTTTGCGCGAGAAGGGGCAAAGAATAAATCTATTGAGGATGTAGGTCGTAGGCTCAACCAGTTTGCATTTATTTACACCATTGGATTTAACGTCTCGTCTGCTCTGGTTAACCTATCACAGATACCCCTGTTTGTTATGCCCTATCTGGGTGGTAAATATGGATATGCAGAAACAATGACCGCTATCAAACAGGCGGGTAGCTTAACAATGAACGCCAAAAACTCTTTGCGCGACTTCTACAACATTGACCTTGACGGCAACATATCTATTAAACCAGACTCCAAAATGTCTGATGCCATGAAGCAAGAATTGACCAACATCATGCCGCTCGTAAAACATGCGTCTGAAAGAGGACAGTTAATAAGTCAGGGGTATATAGCCGAGAGCATGGGTCTCGATGAAGCATCAAGAGCGAAGCGTAACAAGCTGTCTGTTGGCAACCTAGCTGACTATGCGTCAGGAATATCTGCATACATGTTTAACCATGCAGAGAAGTTCAATCGCCAGAACACAATGATCGCAGCGTACAATCTACATATGAAGAAGCTCCAAGACGATTCAAACGTGACCATGAGCCTAGCAGAAATGCAAGAAGCTGCCGCCGCTGAAGCCATATACATGACGCAAGAGGCCAACGGTGGTGCGTACCTAGAAACAGGGCCGAGCCTTGCACGTGAAAGCCTTGGACGCGTGGCCCTGATGTATAAGAGCTACGGGCTGCAGATGTATTACAGTATGCTCAAGCAAGCAAAACGATCCTTTGATCGGGATCTATCCCCAGAAGAACGTAAAGAAGCACGCAGAATTTTAGTGGGCATTCACGGCAGTGCAATGTTCTTCTCTGGAGTATCGGGCTTGCCGCTTTACGGAGCTATACGCCTTCTGTTTGACGCGTTCTTAGAAGATGATGAAGAAGATTTTGACACCATAGTACGTACAAATATTAAAGAAGGTTGGTTTAAAGGCCCATTGGTTGCAGCGACTGGCATGGATACTGCATCACGCACCGCTCTGACTGGTCTATTGATCCAAGAAAACAAGTACAACCCGAGCGCATCATTAGAAGAAAACCTTGGATTCTATCTTGGTGGCCCCGCACTCTCTACCGTTAAACGTATCCAGCGTGGTGTCCAAGACTTGGGTAACGGGCAGATAGAACGTGGGGTAGAGAACCTCATGCCAACCGCCGTAGCGAACGCGTATAAAGGTCTGGTACGTTATCCCCGTGATGAGGGTGTAAAAAGCCGTAGGAATGACGTTATATACGGAGACATGTCAGGCGCAGACTATTTGTTCAAGACCATAGGTATTAGCTCTTTGGGTGAGACGCAGACTGGCGATAAGACCCGTGTGATGAAGAAAATAGATAAGGCCGTGAACAACACTCGCACAAAACTAAACAGGGATTATTATATAACGCTGCGCGAAAACGATGTAGAGGGGCATGCAGATGCGCTTAGAAAAATACAGAAATTTAATGCGCGTCACCCAGAAGCATCTATAACTCCAGATACCTTGAAGCGGTCATTGAAGCAGCACATGCGTACCTCTGGTGGAATGTATCATGGTGTAACAATTAGTCCTATCTATAAAGGGCCATTGTTAGAGCTTGCGGCAGCGTTCCAAGACTTAACATAAAAATAGCCCCCACCGAAGTGAGGGCCAGTGACAGGGAGGAGAACAACAGGTAGTGTGGACCATGCTGTTAACCACTACATATCATAGCAGTCTCCACATGCGAACCCCCCACTGCCCGTTTTCGATGCAAATATGAATGGTTGTTTCATATTGTTTCATAGCTGCAACACGTTTAAGCTGTTTTTTCGCCTTTTCTGTGTTGATGCAGGGTATAAACACTGAAGCACCAACCACCATCTTATCCCACTTCACGATAATTTTCACCCCATCAGGATCTAAATCATCTAGTCTAAGTGGTTTCATCTAACCCTTCCATCTTTACAACTATGCAGCGTTGAGAGGGTAAGTTAAGGCTCGTGCCTTTTGTAATCCTAACCACTTTTGAAGTCGCCCCCATCTCTTCTTTCAGGCTTTTGACCGTAGACGCATAGTTTATGTATTGGTCTACAAGATATTTCTTGAACTCTTTTATCGGAATAAACATTAGTTTTGTATCCGTCTCGTAACGCCCAATGAGTTTATTCTTTGGCATGTTTTCTGGGATTACAAGATCCACCACATCATCCCTATTGTCATCAGTGCTTTTAATTTTGAGTATGCTACCCCAGTTATCCCGAGCAAAATCTGCTATTATAGAGTTTGTGTCTGGCCCAGTATCGCTGATTACAGACTTTACACGTTTTAGCTCAACCACAATCCAGTCAAACAAACGGCGCACGTCATAACTTACTATGCCTAGCTTGTTTCCTATAGTAGCTGCCACGAGCACGTTGGTGCAACCTGCCGAGAAGAAACGGTTGACCGCTGTTAAGTTAGCCGCTTTATCCAACCGCTCTTTTATACCCGCGTAGAGTTTCGCTATTTGATCACGGTTCTGTATAACATATTGTATATACGGCACAGAGAAATGCCCGTAATTCGTTTGGATATCCCTATAAAGCGCATCGGTTTTGTCTTTGTCGATTATGGCTTTGAGGTTTGGATCAACAGTAAACTCCAATATCCGTTGCATCTCTGCCTCTGGGTCAGCTTTGAGTTTACTCAGCAATTCGTAGATGCTTATGTTGCCTGACGAACAACCCATCATCCTCCACGGCTTGCCCCGCCACCGCTCCGTGTTGGCGCTTCCTTGTAACCTGTTACGTTGTTTACCTTCAGCGAATTGATAGCAGTAGTCAGAAGCTACGAACGGGGTCATGTTAGACATTTCATCAGAGTTTAGTGATATGTTTTTGTACACTTCGCCCCGTGCCATACGAGAGTTAGATGTATCACGTTGCCCTAAAGTTAAGAAGTGAGGGTCACCCCATATAGCTGTGTTACAATAAAGTGCAGTGGTTTTACCAACGCCAGACCCACCATATAAATGCGCAGCAAAGCTAAACAACCCTGTCAACGGCATCAGTATAGACCCCAGCCCCATGCACACAACGAATTGGTGCAACTCAAGACCCTCTACATTGAAGAAGCTGAGTATTTCCCGTTGACGATCCGCTGATCCCATAGGCTTAAACGCGTCTACAAACCCAGCCGTTTTAGAAGATGGTGGGTTGTATTCAACCGTGTCTGCCTTAACAAGTTTATCACCTAGCACGAACTCCTGCATGGTGTCATCGTTAACCCAACCGAACTGTTGGTGTGCTTCACTAGCTGCGCCTGTCTGCTGCAATTCATTCACCCATGTTTGTATGTATTTCATCAACTTCCCCAAATCTTCTCCGTAAGTTGTTATGCCCTTCATGGCCATGTTCTTACGGAACTCTTCACGTGAAGTGATAGCCATCAAAGGAACTGTAAACTCCCGAACACCATCCCTTGGGAGGTGCAGAGCAAACGCCACCACTTCCCCCTGCTCTACATCGTGCAACCTACGCGTGACGTAGAAATCGTGGTGGTAGATTGGCACTTCGATAGGATTGCCCTCTTCATCTTTGGTGCGCATATAAACACCACCGTTCTTACCCCGCATGTATGGTGCAGGGTATTGGGGTATCTCTGGCTCGGGTGGGGCTTCTTCTACGATCTTAGTTAGCTGTGCAGGCGTTGTTATGCTTAACGCATTAGGGCACCCATCACAGCCATCGGGGTTATGTTTGGCAAAGGTGCTACAGTATTGAGGCCCACCTGTGTCCATCATCTTGCGCACAGTTTCGTTGAAATCATATTCAGGATGGTTGGAAGACATCACCCGCGCTGCCTTGTCTCCATCGACGCATACTTTAGCGATAGATAGACCCGCACGCCACATGTCGTAAGACACGCTGTCCTGATTATCTATGATGTATTGGATTTGTGCGCAGCCCTGACCATTATCAGTCTTCTCCAACAGACGTTTAAAACTGCCAGAGGTTTGCGCATTAAGCGCATCGCGGTAGGCACTGGGAGCAAACTTATCGGGTACTGGTATCGCACCTCCAACACAGTCTTCAAACTCTGAAAAATCTATTGGTTCTGCCAAGTATCCATGTAGTAGCCCAACTGGTTTGGGGTCATCCCCCTTATAATTATATGTGTTGGGTACACGTAATATACTAGCAGCATCAGATGTACGCGAAGGATCTGCTGGGAAGTCTTGCTTTATACATAACTGCTTTAGACCCTCCGCAACTGGAAACCATGTCTTTTCGTCCACGGCTTCAGTCAAAGGCCAGTACACATGCAACCCGTTGCCAGAGTTTACAATCGTTGGCCGAGGTAACTTGTTAGTCTTACAGAACCTACGCAGTTCCTCGAAGGCAGTAGGTTGATCTATAAATTCTTTGCTAGGTCCACAATCCAAGTCGATGAAGAAAGACTTCATCTGGTTAACGTTTATTTGTTTACGGTTATCTGGTTCTTTAAATGTGCCGAGGGCAAAGAAAACATTGTATGCTGCTGTGTCGAGTTCATCCGCTCTTTGTATTAACTCATCAATAGATGGATAAAACTCTTGCTTTATATCGGTTTTGTTATTGCTGTTATAGCACCACAGGCAGTAGTTCCCCTCACTCCCTAACACAGAACCCAAAAATTGTTTGGTGTCCACGGTTCTCTTCCAATGTTAGAGGGTGCGCGGCCCTGTCAGACCGCGCCTTGTTTTTAATCGTCCCAAGTATCTAAAATGCTACCTAGATTACCGTCTTTTGCACCGCCAACCGCTGCTTTTTTAGCAGGAGTTTTTACTGGTTCTGGTTCTGGGTCGGGAGAACCCTCGTCAAAACCACTTATGTCTACCTCTGGTTCTTGTTTTTGAGGCATATCCACAATGTTGCTGGCAAACATACTCTCTGAGTTATGAACATAACCACCTTCGATAGCACCAAACGCGCTACGCACCATACGATCTGCAAGCTCTACCACTTGCAACTGGCGAATGCGCACAGAAACACTTGGCTCGTTTGACATGTATTTGTAGGGGTAGAACGTTACAGCAATGTTGATTGTGCTGCCCGTGGTCAACTGAAACTCCTCCGGTAGAGGGTTATTCTTGGAGTCTACCTGTAACGGCTTACGTGTTTTCTCGCCGTTATATTGACCCTTCAGAATGCACTTAATGGTGCGCGTACCGTCGTCGTGCTTGACCATAGGATTAGAAGGTGTGTCAGGCCAGTCTGGCTTTTTGTTAGCCGTATAGGCTTTGACCATTGCGATATACAAACCTTTGGCGGTCTCGCTATCCATCTTCAATTCGATGGAGTATTCAGCATTCGGTGCCATCGGATCGCACGGCATGCTCTTGTTAACCTTTTGATCAAAGGCATAAGTGCGGTCCAACTTTGGCCACAGTGCTTCTACATTTTTAATTACATATGGTTCTGCCATATCGTTCTCCTATATATCTTCGTCGAGATTTAGATCCATCTCGTACTGTGTGTTATCGTGCGAGGTATAACGCACGGGTTCTGGGCTGGTCTTCTTCAACAACGCATCAGACACAGCCTGTTTGTCAAAACGGTATACGTTGTTGATCTTCAAAAAAGTGTTTTCGGGGATATGCCCCTGCCGTACCCAGCCCCGTACAGTAGATACGGATACGGCTAAATGTTTAGCTAAATCTTCAATAGCAACAAATGGTGTAGTCATTACTTTTTCCTCACTGAGATGACATACTCGCTGTCAATCTTCAAACCTTCGGGTTTTAACTCAGGATTTTCTTCCAAGAATTGCTTCATGTTCGTCTGGTTTAAACGGCGATCAAACAACTCAGGTACAGCATGCTCTACAACAAACTTGTGCATAGCATCCCAATCACTTGTCCAGTATTTGGTACGCTGCGAACGAAAGAATAATCCCTCATCGGTTCTCACGCTCTCAACCTTGTTGTTTTCACAATAGCTGAGAAGCGCACGTTTTAAGATGTCAAGCTGATGTGCCAACTCTCCATCTTCTTTGGTAAATGCCGCTTTTAACTCTGCACGTTTGTTGCGTATTTTTATATACGCCTTGGTCATTTTGTCAGCGGGTGCGTCTGAATAGTCGCTCATCTTAACTCCTCCTTGTACAAAGTATTATTTAATTATGTATACTACTCTAGTCAAGCAGTTCTTTGTACAAATCTATCATTTTTGTGTGTACGTCTATTCTCTTATCAAGTAATGAGTACACGCGTTTTTCTACACCCGATCCTTGTAACTGGACAACGGTACATGGATGTTTCTGCCCTGAACGATGCACCCGCGCATTTGCTTGTGCGTATGTCTCCAAAGAAGAAGTCGGACCCCACCATACCACAGTGTTCGCTGCAGTTAAAGTCACACCATGTGCTGCCGACTGGGGCTGTATCACCAATATCTTGGGGTCAGGGTCATTTTGAAAGCGTTTAAATATGTCGGTGCGAGCATGCGCAGGTACGTCTCCGCGAATCACCTCTGTTGTTAACTTGTCAGCACGTAGCTTTGACACCAAGACATCTATCGTGTGCTTAAATGGCACGAACACCAACACCTTCTGGCTGCTCTCATCAATTACTTCCTTGAGAACTTTGTAGCGGTTCTTAATGTCGAACTCTAATGCGCCACCATCGTCAGTGTAGACCGCCCCTGCGGATATTTGCAGTAGCTTGTTCATGGTAGCGGCGGCATTTACGGCGGATATTTCGTCATCACCCACCTTCATAACCAACTGCTTGCGCAACATATCATAGTATTTTGTCTGTTGCTTGGTCAATTCAACCTTACGTTTGACGTAGGTCATCTCTGGTAAGTCGAGGCATTCTTCTTTGGTAAACCGTATAGCTGGCTGTAACGCGTTAAACACTATATCAGATGCGTTTTCCTTTGGCATCCAACGAAACTGAGATAGCTGCTGCATCACCATGTCACGAAACGAACTAAAGAACCGTGGCACTGCATCGGGGTTTATCAACTTGGCTAGACCATAGGCGTCCAGCGGTGACTGGGCAGCGGGTGTACCCGTCATCATCCACAGCCATGTATCGTCATCAACGATCTTGCGTAGTGTTTTCCAACGTTTTGTCTGCGGGTTTTTATAGTGAGTAGCCTCGTCCACAATTACCAGATCAAACCCACCATTGCGCACTTCGTCCAGCACGATATCCACACCGTCATAGTTTATTATGACAAACTCGGCACCTTGGTTAATTATCTTGGCACGTTTCTTTGAACTGCCATAGGCCACATCCACTGTGCGATGCGGTGCAAAGGTAGCCAAGTCTGCCCTCCATGCGCTGTCCATGATTGACAGGGGGCATATGACAAGAACGCGGTTGATCTTACCTTTGTTTATCAGGAAGTCAGCCGACCATATTGCACTGGCCGTTTTACCCGTGCCCTGCTCGTTGAAACAGAATGCACGCTTGTTCATGGTGAAGAAGGAAGAAGTCTTCTTTTGGTGGTCAAATGGGGTGTATGCACCTGTCCAGTTATACTGAGTATCTATAGGCGATGGTGCACGTACACCCAAGTTGCGTAGCTTATGCGCTTCATCAATCCCCCACTTCACAAGCACTTCATTAGTGTCCACCTGTTTGCTTTGAGGGATAACTGAGGTGACACGGTTTGGATTACGCAGCTTCAAAAGCAGCGCACGACCATCTACTATCTTCATGGGTTCTCCTATTTTTTCTTTTTGTAGTTCCGAGCGCGGTTCTTGCTGCGGCTTTCGATCTTCACACCGTCTTTATTAGAACCACCTTTGCTAAGAGCTTTTTTGTGGCTGATATCTTTGCCTTCACGCTTATCAGCTTTGCCGTTTTTGTTTTTATCTACACCTTCCCGATCCATCTTACGGCGTGCACGCTGACGCTCCATACGGCGTTCAAAGGTTGCACTCCCAACGGGGGCGTTAACTTGTTTCTTGCGGTCTTTGGGGTTTTTGTATGGCATTATGAGTTAGCTCCATTATGTATGCACTCCACAACAGGACAATGACGACGACATAATCCATTAGGACGGGCGTTCCACGTGTCAGCTCCTGCGGCTTCTTTCATGTTGTTGAACTTTCCTATCCACTTTTCCCACAGATCGCCTTTGTCATGTTCGGTGTACGTGTGGTTTACTAAATCATTTACTAGCACAAAAACTAAGCCAGCGCGTACCTTTTTTATTTCTGGGAAGTGTGCAAATGCAGCCAATGCCATTAGCTCCAACTGCCCTTTGTCTGCGTACTTGGATGACTTGGATGTTTTGTAGTCCACTATCCATGCAACATCGCCTAACACGTCAACTATAAGAAGGTCAGCTATGCCACGGAACCAGACCCGCTTGTCATAGAAGCTGCATGCTTTGAGATCCTCGGTTATACCCATCTTACGTTCACAAAACTTCACGCCGCGCTTGTCTGCCAGCTTATCTAAAAACTCCTGTGCGAACTGAAACTCGTCGGGCAGAGCCGTGCCATCCTTGATGTATAGCTCCGCTGCCTTGTGAAACGCATTACCGTATATAGTGGCTTGCGTTGGCACGAATGGGTATTCTTTCAGGATCTTCTCGTGGTAGAATTGTTTAGGGCATTGCTCAAAAGATTTAATCTTGCTGAACGACCACGGTGCTACATTAGTCACTATTCACAATCTCCATAGGATTTACCTGTGCCACTCTCACAGTTTATTGGCAGACCAT
>OBMK010001693.1_pt1 | contig 18104 bp, 21 predicted proteins | sample 1539081 | NCBI WGS metagenome assembly OBMK01 (sample SAMEA3355528, study PRJEB22509) | marine metagenome | biome: marine; feature: river plume; material: water | place: USA | collected 2010-08-07 | depth 0.5 m | reverse complement strand
GTGTGTGAAATATGCTGGCCCTACTTTTTCATCAACCCCCCTACCTTACCTTTCCAGTCATATAAATCCCAAATGAATTCCTCGCCCAGTCTCATCCAGTCACAAATCTCAAATGAATTCAGTGCATTGAATGAGAATGAGAGTGTGAATGGTGAGGAAATCTCCATAATTTCTTCAAGCCCAGTCATAGCCAATAAGGATAAATTTCATAAAATTTGAAGAAATTATGAAATTTATGAAAGGGGGGAGTCTTGCATTTTTCGCAGAAATTCATTTTTTTCATTAGATGATGCATCACTTTAGGGCGTAAGTCCTTGGAAAAAACGAGTATAATCTGGCCGTTCAAATTTATTAGGGGAAACAATGTTTCCCACAACATATGAAACGTAGTCTTCCAAGACGTAACACTTTATTCGCTTCTTGCATCATTTTAGGGCGATATAAAAGAATACCAAGAAAATTACAAATGATTTAATACAACATTTTCAAACTCTTGCAAGAGTTTTTTTTCACTCTTCAATGTTTTTAACAAATGCATAAATCTAAAATCCTTAAGATAGGTTAATAATTGCTTTAAAATAAAATGATAGTTTGGAAAATTTTTATCAGGCAATTGTTGCTCTACTTGAATAAATAAATTCATCAGTTTTTCCATTAATGAGTCACTCATAATAATCATTTCACACCCTAAATGTTTTCTAATTAATTGAATGTGTAAATAATAAGAAGATAGATTCATATCTCGTAAAACGTTCTTTATAGAATCCGTAGAATAATCTGTAATATTATTTTCTTTCAAATAAGTTTTTATTTTATCAAACGAATTTAAATGAAATATCTCCCTCCCTTGTAAATTGTATAAGATTTTCTTAAAATGTACACTTCTCTTATACTTTTGTTTTAAAATACGAGGTTCAAATGGTAAATCCATTTTTATAGAGGTAAAAATCATTTGAATTTTTCCACAAGTAGTACAAACATAACCGTATTCATCAATTATTAATGGATTACCACAACACATATCCGCATCACTATCTTCAATAATTAATTGTTTTTCTTCTTCTTCTTCAAATTGCCTAAATATATCGTCCATCTGTTTCTTTTTCATATTATATATTAAACACAAAAAAAATGTTTAATATAAAACTAAATTAAATCAATTAAAAAAATCCTTTAATTCATATTGCTTCAATAACTTTGAAGATATGCTTGTTTTTAGATTTCCTTTCTTGTCTTCCAATTCTGACACAGGAATTAATGATGCATACCAATCTTTTATTTTTCTATTACCACCCCATACTAAAGTGACAAATACAAAATCAAATTCATCGTTACTATAACAAACCTGTCCATTGACATTTTTATGAAAGTTTTTAATACTATGACGACGAGTAGTTGATAGATAAACTGATTTGCTAAAAGGATTTACACCATTGACCTGTCGTAACTTACATTGAATTCTCATTCCGTTAATTAATAAATCATATCCAGGCTCAGTTGGCTTTACATATTCTACCTGTTGGTCGTGATATTTTTCCTTAATAATCATTTCATTGAAGGGACTAATCGTTCTACCCCAATCCAGATTCCCTAAAGTATTGATAAGTGGATTTGCTAAAAGTTGTTGAATGCTCATTTATAATATAACACAAGATAAAAAAATCTATTTAAACGCATTTATTCCTAAAGTATTTATATGTTTTCAATGTGTTTTTTTGTTTTCTTATGATTACATAAATTGGATTTAGAAACTATACTACCACATTCGCAAGTAACTTTCTGGTTATTTTGTTCCAGAATATGTTCACGGTTTGTTTTGTGATACTCTGCCCTATTAGTTTTAAATGTTTTGCTATGTGTTTGATAATATCTTTGCTGTGCAGTCAATATATGTTCTTGTGGAGTGAGTAGTGCTCTATGTTTATCGGTTTTTTTATGTGTTTCTATATATTTATGAGAGATAATCATACCACATTCACACGTAACTTTTGAATTTCTTTGTTCTGCTATTTTTTCCTTGTTATTCTCTCTGTATTGTTTATTTTGTTCTTTAATTTTATCTTTGTAGTCTGGACGACTTCTTATTCTTACATTACATTCATTTTGTTGTATTCGCTTTTCTTCATCTGTAGTAAATGCCCGTCTTGTGTTCATTGATGCTTTCAGTTCACGTATAATTCGGTCTTCTTCAATTAATGCCTCTTGTTTATTAAGACACGGAAATTCTTTAATAATAAGCATATTGAATGATTCCCAACCTCCATTATCTCTTATCATTTGATAAACATTGAAATGACCATTCTTAGTTTCTTGAGTACAAGCATACTTATGCTTACTTTTTCTAATCGTAAAATTACAAGTTGAACCAATATATAATAATTTATCATCGTCAATGTGTTGAATTTTGTATATCACTGTTTTACTATAGTCTGGCATTTCTTATTATAATATGTGGATAATTATTTAAATCAATTTTCTATCAAAACGTTTCAGTTCTTTCTACTCCACATATTGATGGAAGGGTCAACATAAATCAATTCGGTAGATAAACTATAAAAGTCCACAACCACACCCCCAACAATACATCCAGCCCCCCAGTTTGCTTTAAAATAAATATCCACGCCGTTCTTGGTATTGACACCTGAGTACAGGGGTGAATTCTGGCTTGTAGTCAATGAGCTTTCCAGATTAACAGCTCCAACGAAAGTTCCAATATTAGAACTTGCAGAAGCAGTACCATTTTTACCTTTACCGAAATTATCACCATCTCCATCAGCTCCAGATAGAATATAAGGGTTAATTTTACTTACTTGCGGTTCACCGCCAAGACTTGAAGTTCCCGAACCGTCAGCGTGAGCATCAGCGGTATAAGCATTCATCAACCCACTCAGCCCGTGAGTATAATTACTTGCAATATTATCAGCTTTTAGTACGTGATACATTGAATCCTCACCCACAGAAATCGCTGTTTGTGGATAATCTACTCCCCCGATTTCAAGCTGAAAAGAACTAAGATTGCCTGTTCCGCGACTGCCTAGCGAAAATTTTCCCGCAGATGTTGTATGAGAGAGAGGGCGTACAGTAAAAAGAACACGCTCCAAACTCGCTTTTTGAAAACTTAGTTTGATATGACTTGCAGTTGTTCCTGCATTTATTACTGCCGACATATGGTCATAACTGTTACATAGCATTTTATATTCTCCACCAACGGCTTTACTCAAAGCGTCCATTGTTTCTCTTTCCAAAAACGTAGTTTCCATTAGCATCTGAGGCTGTTTAACACTGTAATCAGCACCAGCAGATTGAAAAGCAACTGCGGCAGATTCAAGAGTTAAACGAACAGTGATATTTGCATTCGTGCCTAAATATAAGCTTCTATTAGTCATAGATAAATCACTGGCTAATGGACTCAAATAAAAAGTACGAGAGCCAATAGGAAGATGAGCCCCCCTAAGACAATCGCCTTCAAACCCCTCCAACATTCGTCCAGTTGTTGATTTGTATTCTGCCGACATTTGCAAATCACTCAATGCTGTTAGAAGTACATTATATTTTGGGATAGAACAAAGTACAACGCCATTTTGAATGTATTCCAGTTTGTTAATGAAGCCATATGCGCCACAGCGGTCCAATACTGAAGCGTGTGCAGTTGTTGTAACAGGCAATTTAAATTTAAGGTTATTGTTCAGATCAAGAAACTCATTTCCACGGTTGCCAGGCAATTCAAATTCAATTACAGTACCAGCTTGAAATTCTACTCCACTGCGGGGTGGGATGACCGACGAAATTGAGCGAGTATCCATCGCGGACGACTTCATACTATTAAAGTTAAGTTTATCTCCTAATTTAGACATATATATATATAAAGGATATTTTATTTAAGGGGTGATGAACTCCATTTAAAAAATTTATTTAGTGAGTTTATTTACCTTTTTCAATACCTGTCTAGCTCCTTCCAACTCAACTGCCACCTCAGGATTAAGCATTTCAATAACAGGTAATGCCTTCACTCCAAAATGTGACACACGATGAACCTCTTTTTTTACGCCAATCAATCGCTGTTTTTGATTTTTTTTCAAGCCAAAAGCCATTATATAATATAACGATATTATATATGAAGGAACTAACCAATATTCATTACTACGAAAATCCCAAAAAGATTAAAAAAGAAGCCAAAAAATTAGGCTATGAGTTAAAGTCAAGTACAAGAGGCGTTGCTCATTATGAAAAAGATGGTAAACACGTGGTTTCCATAAAAGGCACTAACCCAACAAATTTTAAAGACCTTGTGTCAGATTTCAAAATAGCGGTTGGTTTAACCAATAAAGACGACCAATTTAAAGGACGCAAAAAAGAAGTGAAAAAGATTTATAAAACAATAGGTAATGACGATACAATTGATATGGTTGGACATAGTTTAGGCGGTTCAATAGCTACATCAATTTTAAGTAAATCCAAATCCATTCGTGACAGAACGAACAAGGCAGATTTATATAATACAGGATATACCAAAGCATTACATAAGGAATTACGAGAAGATTTATCACCAGAAGATAGACGACAACTAAACGAAAAAATAACTCATCATCGTACTGACAAAGACGTTGTCAGCGCTGGTCTTAAATCAGGTTCTATTGGAAAAGTAAAAAATTATGAATCAAATAGCAATAACCCTTTAGTCAATCATACCCTCGTTGGAAATTTTGATTGAATAACTACTCGTAATTCTTGTAGCATATCGTATTTATAATATTTAGCATTTGCTCTTTGAGCCATAAACTCATACGTCTCATCGGGTAAGCCTTTATACTTTTTTTGGAAGTATTCAGGTGTAAATAATCTGTAATCAATTACTTCATCATCAAAAAATTCCATATATTATATTGAGATATATTATATGTATTCAAATCGCCAAAGCACTTATATAGCAATAAATCAAGATACGAATGGTAAAAATATAGGATTTCCCATAACTTTAAAACCATTAGAAAAAATTAATTTGAGTTTCCAGAGTCTGAGAATAAATAACCTCATACCAAACATCACAAAAAGAAATAATAAGTTAAATTTTTATACTATATTAGGTGATATAAATATTACTATACCCGTTAAATACTATGACGCTAAACAATTACGAGATTATTTAAATAAAGTATTAGGAGGAACAATTATTTGTGTTTATGAAGATTATCAGTTTTCCTTTGTTTCCACTGGACCATTTTCTATTTTAGACACATCTACGTGCCGACGAGTTTTAGGATTAAGTGATGATACACAAGAATCCAGTTTATACCCTGCCTATACACTAACACCTCCTTCTAAATGTGATATGAATCAGCATTATATTCGTATGAAAATTAAAGAGCTCAATATAACCTATATTGAACCATCACTGAACAGAGATAATACTTTAATCAAAATACCAATCCATTCAATGTATGGTACGGGTTTATTTTACGAACCAAGTGTCATAAAATCTTTTCTTCTCCAAAAAACGAATATACGAACAATTACATTAATATTGAGTGACGATTATGGAAATATTATAAATGAACATTTTGAATGTGTTTTAAGGTTAGAATACGTATATGTACAACCAGACCAAAAAATTGTAGAAGATGAAGATGAAAAAGATGATGATTTTGAACTCCAAAGATTTACACATTATGATGGAGAAGTAAAAAGAACAGGTGCTGGAGGTGGGTTTTTATTATAGTGTAAAAATAATTTGGGCTTTACAAGTAACATCTTCTTGTTCTATATTTTTAATCGTGTAATCGCTAATGTCAATTAATGTATCGTTTTCATTATAAATATTTATTTCTACAAGACCATTTACGCAGTCTATTTTTTCGGTTTGTATGGTTTCCACATCATTATAAATACCAACTAACGTATTATTTGTTAATCTTACTTTTATCATACCAGTTACGTTTGGGTGATTACAAATAAAACTTTTGAAACTAATGAATCCTATAGGTAAATTAGATAATATCATATACATTATTATGATATTTTAACCATAGTCATACTACCGTGGGATTGAGTATCTGTGTATCCGCTTTGATTTCTTAACATACATTCAGGATTAATTTGTTGTCCTGATGTATTCGTCCAAATAAAAGACGTAGATACGGACAGGTGGGTGTAATTAGGATTGAATTTAAAAAAATATGTGCCTATTTTTTGCCAACCATTCACATTTATATAAGCGTCGTGTGTTACTATGCTTGCGGAAGTCACATAACAGTCCCAAGTGCAATTAAATAAATACGTCTCGTTATTTTCTACTGTTAAATTAGCGTTTCCGGTCAGCCACTGCCCTTGTCCTGTAGGAAAGACAACATTACTTATAGGGTGGTCGTATTTTTTAATATCCGTAGCACTAATTACGTTATTTGTAATATTTATACCATTTCCTCCTACATAATTGCTTGAGGCTACTATATCAACTTGGTCCAACCTTGTTACGACTAACGCTAAACCACCAATAGATGCCCCATCACTCCAAGTTGAACCATAAGAATTGACATTTCTACTACAATTGTGTCTTATACGCATATATTCACCACCAGCAGGGACTGTATAAATAAATTCTGTGGATAAGGTTTGTTTATCAATATTATTCGCATCACGAGCATAACCAAACGATTGACTTGGAAGATAGAACACACCATTAAATGAAACATTAACCACACTTCCGAGTCTATTTACATAAGAACCGTTGTCTATAGAACATTTGTATTCTATTTTATAAACACCTTGGGATAATAACCAACCAGTAGAGTTACTGCTCGTTTGATTTAAAAATGTTAAATTTAAATTATTTATCTCTGTAGCGAAACTATTGTTATAATAATCTAAAGTTCCATTTGGGATAGTTGTATAAGCACCTTGACTATAATAACTCATTCTTCCTATTTGATTTGATGCTAAAACGGGGGCTGATATAACATTATTTGCGTCTATGGTGATATTTTGTCCTCCTGTATATGTAGCACCACTTGAGGATATAACATTATTTGCGTCTATGGTTATATTTGTTCCTCCTGTATAAGTTGTATCGGTTGAGGATATGGTATTATTTGCGTCTATGGTAATATTTTGCCCAGAAATTAAATGGTCTTGTTTTGTAACTATATCGCTTTCAATTGTATTTAATATAGTATTTACATTTTGTAGGCTTCCTGCTCGCTCAATTTGAAATTCACCATTACTATCTATTTTTGATTTTGTGACTTGTCCTATTTTAAAATCAATGTCAGCACCAACAGAAGCATTTAATATAGTTTGACCTGTATTGGTTTGTGTTAATGCGTGGTCGGCAAAAGCAGTTAATAGAGTATGATGAAAAGATGCATTTCCAGTAAGACCGCCGATACTTGTTGAACCTGCTGTTACTTGGTCGAATAGAGGAGTTGGGATTGTTTCTATTTCGTCTTGTGCGTTTATGTTAATATTAGAACCAGATGTATAAGTTGTTCCTGTAGCACTTATGACATTATTTGAGTCAATATCAATACCATTACCAGGAGTATAAGTTTCTCCTGAACTTGCGGAAATGACATTATTTGCGTCTATCGTGATATTATTTCCTTGAATTAATTGATTCTGTTTAGAACTGATCTCAGGTATAATATTTACCCCATTCACGAATAAATCATTATTTACATTAAACGGACAAATGACTTCAATAGAACGGTTTGCTCTTGATGCGTCATTTGTAAAAGCCATCATATTAAAAAGGTTATAATTGGAAAAAGTCCCCGCATTAACTAAAAAAGCAGGAAAAATTATATCGGGTAAAGGGTGGTCTAAACTTACTGGGTAATTTGTATATGCTGTGACTAAATTTGATGGTGTGTTATAATGGTTAATAACTAAATTATGTTCTACGGTTAAAAAATCAGTATCCGTAATTCCAGAAACATTTAAAGTTTGTGTATTTATTGTTCCCGTAGCATTTAAATCTGCTGTATCAATTGTTCCAGTTGCGGTTAAGTCATTTGCTGATATATTATTATTTACGATTATGTCATCTGTTTCAATCACACCTTTGCCTTGCCCCGCCCGAAAATGAACTACCTCATATAAGTTTCCAGTTGCAAATTTTAAATCTTTACCTCCTCCATATCCCCCTCCTTCAAAAACAAAAGCATTAAAACCAGAAAAAATTTTACTATGATTTGCTCCAAAATCTAACACGTCATTTATTGTAATATCATCTGTTGTAATATTTGTAAAATCAGCATCAACACACGAAATTTGGTCGCCTAAAAATGTTGTTGCTTCTACTGAATCTGTTACATCTAAATTGATGACTTGAACTAGGTTACTATTACGTAGAATTTTTAATTTAGGTACAGACGCTTGTTGATTACTATCATCAGAATAAAATTCATAATCAACTGAACCGGTTGAACTTGTATCTCCTATAAATTTAACAACATTATCCGTTCGTCTAATCAATGAGTAATTATTCATACTATTGGATTTTATTAATAGATTAGACACAGTAGAATTAATACAGGTTGTTGATATAGCAGATAATTCTTTTAGTTCTACTAAGTCACTAGTTCCGTGTATTTTTAGTTTTAAATCAGATTGTGTCCCATCTGCTGTATAAAAATTAAAGGATGATGGTGATGTAGGATTATTTTTCGCCCCATAAAAATTTACATCACCACCTGTTGGGTGTTCTATTTCAAAATACTTTCCCGTTGCGTTATAAAAATGTAACTTTCCAGCATTTGTTATATTTAATTCACTCGTATTTAAATTATCCATATATGCCGAAAGACAATATAATCTTTTTACATCTAAATTACCATTTGTGTTTAATTCCATATTACGAGTAGAACCTTGATAAAATCCAATAGTACCACTTGCTCCTGAATTTATTCTTAGTTCATCTTGTAGTTTTAAAACTTCAGCATTTGATGATAAGTTATTATTAGATGGTACGATTACGTGCGGAATAACAGCATTACCACCAACCACAACATTTGCTGTAGAATTTAAATTTGTTCCTGTAATTGTTCCAGATGAATTAACATTCGTACAATTTATTATTCCTGTGCTAATTTGCCCTGAAGTAGCAGTTCCAGAAGTGGTTGAAGTTGTAGTATTTAAGTTGTCTATCGTTCCATTTGTGGATGTTAAATTAGTACTTATAACGCCAGAAGCATTAACATTGGTTGGAGAAAAGGTTGTTGTGTTTAAATTTACAAAAGTGCCGTTTGTAGCATTGACATTGTCGCTATTAATATCTGTGACTTTAAAATTTCCATTTCCATCTACTTGGTTGATAAACATTATATATAATATTACAATATATTATATGAAGAGTTATTATTACGTAAAATTAGGAGATACTGATAATGTAAGGGTAGATGGGAATGATTTAATTGTATCTTTACAAGGCAAAACATTTCAATCTGTAAAAGTTTGTACTGCTTGTTTTTCGTCGCAAAGCGAATATGAATGTCCAATAATTCGCTTAAATACTTATTCGGGAAATGGTTTTTCTAGTGATAGGAAAGGTGTTGCATTATGTATGCTCCAAGAATTTCACGAAACCAATGTTTTGTATAAATATGGTCTAAATATGGAAGGCAAACCGTATTTTATAAGTCCAACATTACAAGAAATAAGTCTTACACTCATTGATTCCCTTGGTGTTGTTATTCCACCCGCTAATTTACATAGTTTTCACTTTATACTTGAATTAGATTCAGATTAAACAGGGATATATCAAAAAAATAAATTTCTATTATTGCACAACCAATTAAAAACGGACGGTATACAAACATCATATAATATTATAATATAGTATAGATAAAATGTCATTTTCATCAACCCCAAATAATGATTTAAAAATCCATATTAAACCAAAAACCAAAATGGACCAACCCATTGATGCTGATTATGTCAAAGATAAAAAAAAAGTCAAGGTTGTCAAATTGCCGAGAGAATTACCGAATCAATCCTTTTTATGGCTGTTGATTGGTCCGCCAAGAAGTGGCAAGTCCACGTACATAGAATCATTAATAAGTAGTCCTGTTGTAAATGGTAAACGGCAGTCGTATGCAGGATTATTCAACAAGATTATTTTTTTTACGCCACAAATAAGCGATTTTGAAAATGAAGATATGAATGAATTAGAAGATGTTTATACAGAATTGACCTTGGAAAATTTAGAAGAAGCAGAAGCCATAGCACAAGAACAATACGATAATGGGGAACAAACCTTAATTGTATTCGATGATATGGGGGCAAATTTTCGTAAGAGTCACAAAGTCCAAACTAAACTTGAAGAAATTTCTTATAATCACCGTCATATGGGAATGAGCATTTTCTTTTCAGCTCAGACTTATGTTAGTTTATCGCCCGGAATGAGAAAATCCGCCAGATTCATTACTGTGTTTGCTGCAGATACAACACAAGAAAGGGAAACTATTTTTAATGACTTGCCTATAAAAAAAGACCAACACGATGCATTATATCATTATGTTTTTGAAAATAAAGCAGACAATGATAAAAAAGATAAACTAGGTAGGAAGCTCAAACACACGTTGTACATTGATAAAAGCAAGTTAAGACATCCCCGTATTGTTTATTATAAAGATTTTGATTTAATTACTATGAAGTAAGTTAGATTTAATACATAATATATTTATATATATTATATATGCCTCCTAAAAAGGAATTAAAAAAGAAACGCAAACCACGTAAAAAAAAAACTAAAGTAACAAACCAAAACATTAACAAGCAGACGGTCATTATTCATAATAATACTCAACCTGCAAAACGAAAATATACCCGAAGAACAAAGCCAAAAGAAAAAGATAAATTTTCAGTTCCAACTACTGGCGAATCCTTTGTTTTAAATTTACTATCTCGTTTCCAAAACCAACAACAACCACAAAATCTACCGCAATTAAAAAATATTCCAGAACCCTCCCCTCCAATGCCTCACCAATTAGAATATGATTATAATGATAATTTCAGTGATTTATCAGAAGAAGATGGGACAACTTATGATTTGGATAATATGAGCAGATTTACGGGAGATGATAAATCACAACTTCCTAAATATGGGAATTTACAAGTAGAATCAATCAAAGAAGAAGGTATTGGTGGTGGAGCAGAAGAAAAACCTGTTACAACTCCAGTTCAGCCTAAAAAGCAACGAAATGAACCATCTAGTGCAAGTCCAGCTGAAACTAGAAGTAAGTCAAAACGTTGGGAAAAATTTAATGATGATTTGTTGTTAAATGAAGAACAAAAATATTTGAAATCTCTTAATAATCCTAAAATAAGTGAAAGTACTAAAAAAACCCAAAAAAGCAATTTAATAAATATCAGAAAAGAAATTACAAGAAGGAATATACGTTAAAACGGATTAAATGGAATGGTTACTTTTGGCTTACGGACGTATTTTCTCTTGGGTTTTACTGGTTCTTCAACCTTGGGTTCTGGTTCTACGACTTTTTTTTTAGTTGTTTTTTCTTTTGTGAGTTTAACTTTTGGTTCATTTTTTGGAGGTTCTGGTTCTGGTTCTGGTTCAGGTTCAGGTTCTGGAGATGGAGTTTTTGATTGTTCTCGTTTTGCTTTTTTTGCCTCTCTTGCATTTTTCAAACGTTCACGCAGTGCTTCTTTTTGCTGTTCACTTAGCGGTTGTCTTGGTTTCCTTTCTTTTTTAAACGAGGGCTCTGGCAATGCGTTAGGTTCATCATCATCGCTTTCAGAGGAATATACAATTGTTTGTGACATTATATAATATAGTGATATTTTATAGAGGTTATGGAATTGATTACTTTTTTGACCGTAATAAAGGGTGTAGAGTATTTGATTACCATTATTAAAATAGGTGGTAGATGGTATAACTATATGCAAATTTCACAAAAAATAGGATATTATGAGGACGGCAAACTGATATATGAATTATCAAAGAAAAATAAAAATATCGGTAATATATATATGGGTAAATTTTATCGTAAATTAGCGGGATGTGTTAAAGATTTAACTATTCTACGGCTTGAAAAACGAGTTGCAAAAAGGGAGAGAGAGGTTAAAATGCTTCAATCGGCAAGGAAGGATAAAGCGAAACGAGATGAAGCAAAAAAAGAAAAAGAATTATTTGAATATGGTTATTTGAAAGATAAACTGTCTCAACACTATATTCGTCCAGACGAATTGCTTAAAGATATTCACAAGGCATTGGTTGCTAAATCACCAGCAATGAAAGAGGTATTTGACCATCTTATTTTAGAAAATGATGTAAGTGAGGATGAATTTGAAGAAGTAAAACAACAACTGATTTATGTAAAAGTTTTGGATAGACTTACTGGTGAGCAATTTGTCTCTGGTATGCTTGAAGAACCAGTTTATGCTCCAAGTTCTATCGTATGGCTACAAGCAAAAGTAAGGAAACTATATAAAGTAGATACAAAAGTCATTGAACACGAAAATCCAATGGCACAATAAATATGTACATTATATAAATGAATAATAAATACGTTTTACAAAATGCTCGTAATTATTTAGGAGATGATGTGGAAATAAAACCATCTACTCGTAAATTTAAAAAATATATGGTATTAAAACCTGATGGTAAATGGTCGCATTTTGGCGACATAAGATATGAAGATTTTACACAACATTTTGATGATAAAAGGAAAGAAAATTATTTAGCAAGAGCCGAGAATATTAAGGGAAATTGGAAAAATGATAAATATTCACCAAATAATTTATCCATACATATTTTATGGCAATAAGGTTTAGGAAAAAATTGATTTAAATAATAATCTTTAGTATTAGTATATAAGGATGCCAAGGTCACAGCAAGTAATTAAACGACAAAAAGAATACCGAGAAGAAAATTATGAGCATCATAAAGTAATGAGTGCTATATATGGAAAAAAATATAGATATTACAAGAATTGCGAGAATTCAATATGGAGAGCATTTAGGAAAATGTTTAGTTAAAAAAAAATATTTAATGAGTTGATTTTTTTCAATTCATTAAATTCAAATACTTTAGGAAAATACTAATTGTTTAGTAAAAAGGGCTTAAAGACAATCCACGATAATATAATAATACTAATGTTTAGTAAAAAAATTGAAACGAAAAATGAAAATAAAATCTTTGTATATAATAACAAGATGCTACGACCAATTCAGAAATTTACCCGACAAGCAAAAAAAAAAATTAAAGATACATTTGACACTGTTCCCAAGAGCGAATGGGAAGAAATATTTTACACTTCTGTATACAATGAAATGGTCAAAGAAAATAATGTTAAAGTCAAAGAAAAAAAACGAGTTGAACGAAATCGTAAAGCGAAAGAAAAAAGAGCTTTGTTAAAAGACCCTACAGTAAGAATGTATGAAATAAATTTATACATCACATTACAACGAGTTAATGCTGATGATAGTGATACATTTGAAAGTAGATTAAGCGAATATGTAGAAGCAAATAACAAGGATAAAGATAAAGTAATTGGACGAGCAATTGAAGCGTTTTTTCTTGATGTCCAAAACAGATATGGTGACAGTATTCATTTAATTTCTATTGATGATGTCGTTGTCAACTCTTTAATAAATTTGACAGATGGTATACGAGATGAATATCAAGAAATGCGAGATATTTTGCCATTAGATGGTTATGGTCCGCAATCTTGGAATAAATATAATGGAACGTGCGTTTTAGATTACCTTCGTCATACCTATGAGGGTAAAGATGGATTTAAAAATAAAAATGGTAAATATTGGTTGACAGATGATGCGTTTAAATTAATTAATTATTTGTTAGTTGACAACATTAAAAACGACAAATTTAATCAAATTATTGAAAAAAAAACAATTAACAATGATGAATGCAATATATTAAACAAAATGTTTAAAGATGCAAAACAAAACGCAAAATATAGCCATTATACTTTATCTATCACTATGCACGTTTTACACTTATGGTGTATGATTCAAAATATTCCACATTATGCTTTAGATACAAATGAGAATTTAGTTAGTGGTTTGAGGTATGTTAGAAATCGTACAAGCACAAAAGGTGAAGGTATTTCTCCATTAGTGTATCAATATAAAAATCACCATTTCAATCCTGTCATTGACCCTAAAAGAGTTTTATCTATTTCACAATGGGGAAATGGAAATAATCACAAAATTCAAAGTGAAAATATTGATGTTGTTGATAAAAAAGAAGTGGATTGTGAAAATATTGAAATCTTTGACTTGATGAGAAAATTGCCGAAAATCATTAACGAACATTCACGAGATTTACAAAATAGAAATATCCGTGTCAAAGAAACCATAAAAAATTGTATTGAAGTGGATAGTATTTACATTAAAGAGAAAAAGGTAAAGTATTTTAACCTAAATGATGAAGAAATACAGTTTAAACATTATTGCCAAGAAAATGGGGTTGAGTATAAACGTCAATCTTTATCTACTCTTGGATTAAATTTAATTGGAGATGTAAAAAAATCACATATGAACCCATTGGTTTTTAATACTTTTGAAAGTAATGGCATCAGTCATCGTGTGCATCACGGGCAAACACCTGATTTTAATAAAGATAAATTGAAAGATGCACAAGCATTTGACATTAATAAACATTACTCGGCGGTTTTATTGAGACTGGAAGAAGTTGGTGTTATTCAGTTCCAAGATGATTTTATACCTTATGATGGGTCAAATATTGATGTTGGTTATTATTTCGTAAAAACAAACGATATGACCTTGTTACACGGTTCTAATATTTACAGTCATCGTATTGTTGCTTTGGCTCTCCAAGATGGATTGATTCAAAAATCCAATATTAAATTAATGCTAAAATGCTCTTCTTCTATTCCTCCTTTGAGATTTAAAGAATTTGTTGAAAATGCTTACAATCTGTACGGCAAAAATTTCGGAAAACGTATTGTCAATCGGGCGGTTGGCTGTTTCAACCAAACAAGTAAAAAAAAATATGATGGTGTAGGATTGACAAATTCACAAGATGAATTGTTGACCAGAGTGAAGTTGGATAAAAAATATTTTGTAAAGGAAATGTTTATTGAAGGACAAACGTATTATTTGTATGGCAATAAAAATTCCGTAATGTGTCCAACGAATAACAGACCATTGTGGCAATCTATTATTGATGAGAGTAACATTATTTTGTATGAAACGGCTAAATCTATTGACGGGACTGTTTTGTTTCGTAAAACGGATTGTCTTGTGATTCACGGGGCTAAAAATATTAAACCAAGTGAAGACATTGGTGGTTATAAAATTGAAGAGACCTTGCCCAAGAATCTGGATTTGATAGAAGAGGTACGACATATTAATTTGGATGAGATTGAAGAGGTCAATGTGTTGCCTTATCATACAAGTGATAGTTTAAATGAAATTGTTGAATTCTGCAAAGATAAAGGGCTATTAATTTCAGGGCGTGGTGGTGTTGGTAAAACATACTGTGCTTTGCAGTTGATTGAAGAATTCAATATTGGAGTTAGACTTGCATTCACTAATAAAGCAACGATTAATATTAATGGTTCAACGATTGATTCGTATCTTAAATTGAAGGACGGTAAAATCTGTTCTCACTGGGCAAATAAATTAAAGGCGAAATATGTTATTGTGGATGAAATTTCAATGTTGTCATCTCGTTACTGGTCGTTGTTGTGTGATTTGAAAAGAATGACTAGTGCGATATTTATATTGTTGGGTGATTATCGTCAGTGTCAACCGATAGAATGTGATGATGTATTTAAGAAAGAAACGACAAAGGATTTCAATTACAAATCAGCCATTAATTATTTGACGGACTATAACCGAGTTGATTTTGATGTGTTTAATCCAAAAGCGAGATATGATATGGATTTATGGAATGTTTCAGAACAAGTTTTTAATGGTGACTTGTCGCAATGTTCTATTTTGGAAATTGATTATAAGGAGTGTGATTTGGTGAATGCTACGAACATTTGCTACTTGAATACTACACGAAAAAGTATTAATAAAATTGTCAATGAAAAACTAAAACCTGCTAATGCTGTCTATCTGGAATGTAGTGATGATGAAGGACAAGATGCTTACATTTATGAGGGTTTGAAAGTCATTCTATCAAAGACCATTAAAGAAAAAGAGGATAAAATCTTTTCCAAAAATGAGACTTCTACAATTACAAAAATGGAAAATGGAAAAATCACCATTGGAGATAAATACACAGTTGATTTAAAAGATTTCCATAAATTTTGTTTGTTGGGCTATGCGAGTACCACTTATAAAAGCCAAGGTGATACGTGTAACGGTGTCATTAATATCTTCAACTGGAAACATTCGCTAATGAATGGAAATCTACGATACACAGCAATTACACGAGCGACTTCGTTGAATAATGTAAAAATCATTAATGGATTCATTGAAACCTACGCAGAAGCAGAAGGTGTAGTCTATATGGCTGTTTGTAGTGAGACAGGCAATAAATATATTGGTTCAACTCGTCATTATGACAAACGAGTAAAATCGCATAAAAGTCCAGATAATGACTGTTCCAGTAAGCAGTTAATTAATCCAACTTTTCATATCTTGGCTAAATATCCAAGTATCAGTAAAAAACAATTGCTTAGGATGGAGCAAAAATATATGAATTCAGTAGAATGTATCAACCAACAAAAAGCGACCAAAGACTAAAGACCCAGCGACCGAGAAGCCCAGCGACCCCATCAGGTAAGTGTTTTTAACACTTTGTTTATTTTCTCTTTTTCTTGTATTCGTGATGACTTGCGTTTATCAAATTCATCCTCTTTTATCAAATTTCTATCTTTCAAGCGTTGATGTAAATTTCTAAGGTTGAATGTTGTTCTTTCAGTACCTCTTTTTAACCTCAGTGAATTTTCTTTGAACTTAATTTCATTTTTAATTTGCTGTTCAAGTTTATAAATTACTGTGTTTTTAGATGGGACATTTGAATTATAAGCAGTATAATAACAAGCAATTATTTTTACGCCTTGTGCTGGATTTGTATCATTGTTATATCCGTGAAAATGCACGTATTCGGATAAACGCACTATCGCTCTACCTGATTTTGTTCCTGCAATTCCGATTTTTGTTACTCTATTTTTATCACTGTTTGCTTGTACCACGTAGAAAATTCTTGACTTTTGAAGTAGTTTTTCATTATTCTTAATAAAATCCTCAAGTGGGACGCCCTCAGGTGTCCAAGGAAGCATATCTTTCATTTATATATTATAGATATTTATGCTTTATGCTCGGTATTTTCGGTATTTTTCAACCAATACGGAATAACCAACGGAGTTTTGGAAAAAGTTTTATATGGGGGGGGTGACCGCCTAGACTTTACGTAAGCTGTAATGTATAAAACGAAAATTAACAAAATCATTCTGATTGGTGCATTTGAAAAAAACAAACGAAATCTGCATCAAAGATTGTTGCACATCTGCTTTGTGAAATGGTGGACAAGCAGAAGATGTGTAGCAGAAGATGTGCAGCAGAAGATGTACAAGCAGAAGATGTGCAAGCAGAAGATGTACAAGCAGAAGATGTGCAAGCAGAAGATGTGCAAGCAGAAGATGTGCAGCAGAAGATGTACAAGCAGAAGATGTGCAAGCAGAAGATGTGCAAGCAGAAGATGTGCGTCCGAATTTGAATAAAGTGTTACGTCTTGGAAATGGATATGAACGAGGTGAAGACTACGTTTCATATGTTGTGGGAAACATTGTTTCCCCTAATAAATTTGAACGGCCAGATTATACTCGTTTTTTCCAAGGACTTACGCCCTAAAGTGATGCATCATCTAATGAAAAAAATGAATTTCTGCGAAAAATGCAAGACTCCCCCCTTTCATAAATTTCATAATTTCTTCAAATTTTATGAAATTTATCCTTATTGGCTATGACTGGGCTTGAAGAAATTATGGAGATTTCCTCACCATTCACACTCTCATTCTCATTCAATGCACTGAATTCATTTGAGATTTGTGACTGGATGAGACTGGGCGAGGAATTCATTTGGGATTTATATGACTGGAAAGGTAAGGTAGGGGGGTTGATGAAAAAGTAGGGCCAGCATATTTCACACAC
>OBMK010001684.1_pt1 | contig 18167 bp, 15 predicted proteins | sample 1539081 | NCBI WGS metagenome assembly OBMK01 (sample SAMEA3355528, study PRJEB22509) | marine metagenome | biome: marine; feature: river plume; material: water | place: USA | collected 2010-08-07 | depth 0.5 m | reverse complement strand
CAATACTTAACGAAACTACCAATATTACCGTGGATCTTTCTGCGCTCAATAATGTTGACTCTGCCTCTCCTATAAACGGACAAGCCTTAGTATGGGATTCAGCAAACTCATATTGGAAACCAGGAACAGTCTCTGGAGGTGGAGGTAGTGCTCTTACTATTCAAGATGAAGGCTCATCCCTCTCAACAGCAGCTACTACTCTTAACTTTACTGGATCTGCTGTAACAGCTTCCGGTACTGGTGCTACTAAAACTATTAATATTACTGGAGGAGGTGGTGGTGTTAATGTTGCTGCTTCTTATGTAGAAGACTATACTACAACTATCTACACTGCAACAGCTGGGTTAACAACATTTAATGCTTCTAGTTCTCCTGCACTTCCTGCATATACAGCAGGTAAGATTGGCGTGTTTGTTAACGGCGTAAAGCGCACAGATTTTACAGCGACTGATGGTACATCAGTAGTAATGACAAATGCGCTAGCTTTAAATGATCACGTTGAGATTATTAACTTTGGTGGTCCTTTAAGATCAGCTCAAGATCCTCTTACTGAAACTAAATTTACAGCAACCGCTGGTCAGACCGCATTTGCTCTTAATTATACAGCCGGTCATATTACAGTATTTTTAAATGGTGCTAAACTATCAGCTGATGATTATACTGCAACTAATGGCACATCAGTAGTCTTAACAACAGGAGCGACTCTTAATGATGTTGTAGAAGTTATTGAGCATGGTGTAGCATTCGCTACTCCTTACAGCGCTACTAACTATACAAAGGGTGTAAGCGGTAATGTATCTGGTAATATTGTATCTAGTTTAACATACACTCCAGGTAAAGAAGCAGTATATCTTAACGGCATTAAATTACTAAGCGGTGATGATTATACAACAGTAGATAGCGGTAGCTCAATTACATTTATAAATAACATTGTCGACAGCGATAGAATTGAAGTTGTCGATCACGGAATTGTAACAGAAGCACAGCAAGGTGCAACAACAGGTAAGGCAATAGCGATGGCTATCGTATTCGGAGGATAATATGACCGCACCTAATATAGTTAATGTAACTACAATTACTGGTAAAACAGCTGTTCAAGCAGTTACAGCAAGCGCTACTGCTATTGTTACTAATAGCGCGGCTTCAGATAAAGTGTTAAAGGTAAACGCTCTTTACATAAGTAATGTAGATGGAACTAATGCTGCTAATATAAATGTAGATATACATAGATCTTCTGTTGCATATCATATCGCTAAAACGGTAAGCATACCTGCTGATACTACTTTAGATATTTTAAGTAAGTCATTATACTTAGAAGAAGGTGATGAACTAAGGCTTACGGCAAGTGCGACTTCAGATCTTGAAGCTATATGTTCCTACGAGGAAATCAGTTAATGGGAAGATACATTGGTTCATCACCTAGTATTCTAAATTCTGGAGCTTCGGGGGTTTTTAGCTTAAACCAGGTTGCAAACCAAGTGGGTGAATCAGTTTGGCCATCTGCAGATGCAGTTTCTGCCGATTATTTAGTAATTGGCGGCGGCGGAGGTGGTGGTAGTGACAACGCTGGCGGAGGTGGCGCCGGTGGACTAGTTTGGGATAAAGATAAATCTTTAAATAAAAATACACTTATTAATATTCAAGTGGGTTCTGGAGGAACAGGAGCACCAGGTTCTGCGGGATCATCTAGCGGAGCCAGAGGTTCATCTGGAGATAATTCTTTCTTGCAATATGATACTGCGGACTCTGCTGATTTTATAACAGTAGGATTTGGCGGAGGCGGCGGAGCATCTGGTCAATCTGGCGGCATGCCCGCTGGTCCGGGAGGCTCGGGTGGTGGCGGTCAAGGAGAAAATGGCGGTACATCAGAAGCTGCTATACTTACACAAAATGGTGCTATAGCTACACAACCAACAAGTATATACGGTGGTTTTGGTAACGATGGCGGTTATGGTTATAGATTAGGCGGTACTAACCAAGGTGGCGGCGGAGGCGGTGGCGGCGCTGGTAATTCCGGAGGCTGGGGTGAAGCAGCTAGTGCAGGAAGGGCAGGCGGAGGTTTTAATTGTGATATAACCGGAACTAGTATACCATATGCTGGCGGAGGCGGTGGCGCCAATGAGAATAATAAGACAACATGGTTTTATGGTGGAACTAATACAGCAGGTCAAGGAGGAAGATCATCTAATTCCGAAAAACACGCTGAAGCAAACTTTGGCGATGGAGGCGGTGGTGCCAGTTATGCTAGTTCTAACTGGTATGCTGGAGGTAACGGTGGTTCTGGAATAGTTATTATAAGAACACTTGCAACTGCTTCAGCTACTACAGGTTCACCTACTGTTGATTCAGATGGTTTAGGTTATAATGTTTATAGTTATACTGGTTCAGGGAGTATTACATTCTAATGGCCCATTTTGCAAAAATAGATGAAAATAATATAGTACGGCGTGTTGTTGTTATTAATAATAATGTACTTTTAGATTCCGATGGTAATGAACAAGAATCATTAGGTGTAGAATTTTGTGCACAGACCTTTAGTGGCACGTGGAAACAAACAAGTTACAATAATAATATAAGAAAAAACTTTGCATCACCTGGCTATTCTTATAATAGTTCAATAGATGCATTTGTTCCACCAAAACAATTTAATTCGTGGGTATTAGATACAGAAATAGCAGAATATGTTGCACCTGTAGATATGCCAAATGATGAGAATGAATATATATGGAATGAAGAAACAACATCTTGGGATCAACAAGAATAAATAGTATAAACTAAAAGGTTATAAAGATGGCATCAAGAGCAAGAAATTTAGCAAACTTATTGGGTGGTGGTAGTGCCACAATACCAGTGGAGTCTATACCCGAAGGTGTTGGCGGTGCTGCTCCTGTTGCTAATGATGCTGCATTGCCAACTTCAGGCAATTCTGCTGGAGATTTGAAATTTAATCAATCTAAGAAAACAGTTCACGTTTGGGATGGTTCTGAATGGGATAGACTTTTATCTGGAGCAGACGGTTCTCCTGTTTGGCAAGATTCGGGTGCTTATCTATCTAGGCCTAGTACTACAGCATTAAAATCTTTTGATACAATGCTTTCAAATGACTCTGCAGCAATAGATTTTACTGTGAGCGCAATAGATCCAGAAGGATTTCCTATTACTTATGCTTATGATATTTTTCCGTCATCACCCTCTCAACTTATTAGCGTTACTCAACCATCAGGAAATACTATAGGAAGATATTTAGTTACTCCCAATATTTCAGATTCATCACATAATCCTGGTACCTTTAATCTAAGATTAAGAGCATCCGATGGAGTGAGAACAATATCTGACGTAATTCAATTTAATTTAGAATATGGACCAGCAAATGGTTTTGCATCTCTTTATACTAATGCCACAGGTGGTACAATAAGATACGTTACTGGTGGTGCTGACGAGACTAATGCTACTGACCTAACATCATTAGTAGAAAACACTGTTAACCCAGGCGATGTTGTATTTCTTCAGAAAGCAACAGGATCTAATTACGGTCATTTTAAATATATAGGAAGTGCTGGTACTAATAATAATATGTGGGCAAATAAGGCATTTGCATTTGTTGGTGGTGGCTTAGAGCCAGATAATATTTTTATCTGGCACGATCATGATGGTAATGTAGGAGTTAGGGATCATCCTATATTTGCGGGATCAAATTCTGGTGCTACAGGGACAGAAACATATCAACAGTTTGCATTTAATTTAACTTATCATAGGCATCAGGGAACTGGTACTCAGGCTAATTACACATCAACTTTAACTATGCAACCTGCTAATGGCGGTGGCACAATGTTAAACTGTATTATTGATTTAAATGTAGGTAGCGTGGCTTGGACTTATGATAATACTGCTAACAGTTCTTATTATAGATCCTTTAAGCATTGCACGTTCTTAAACTATGGAGCTTGGACGGCTCCGTATTCCGGTGCTGCTACAGTAAGAGTTATCGATTGCGCATTCCAAGCCACATATAACGGTAGTGGAGCCACATTCTTAGGAACTCAAGGGACAAATATTGATTTAGATGGGTGGACTTATGATACTTACAGTAATGCAGGTGTAGATATTAAAGCAAACGATACTAATATAGCAAATGGTACTTATGGTCACATGAAAGATTTGAATAGTGTTACGGCTTCTAACACACTATTTAATAACTATCAAAGTGCTAATTAAAGGATAACAAATGGCAAGTAATGCAAGAAATTTATCAAAACTTTTAGGAACTTCAACTCAAGTTCCAACTACTGCTTTACCTCCAGCCATTGCAGATCTTGAAACAGTTGGTCAAACTTTATCTGGCGGAGAGATTGTACCAAGTAGTATTAAATCAAATACACTTACTCAATCTTTTGATTCTAACCAAGCTGTTACATTTAATATGACAGATAGTATTGATGCCGTAAGCCCTATTGTATCAGTATTTAAAGAGGTTCCTCAAGCAGGATTCAGTTCAAAAGGTCAATGGGATGTTAATGCTAATGCCACTAATTATGAGTTCTTTGATGAAAAACCTATTTCTTATTCTTCTGCTAATTTAACACCAAGTGCAACTGGAGATGGTACTTTTACAAACAGTGCCGCAAATACAACTTACTATGATGTAGCTAATGCCACGTACGATAATGTTTCAAATGCACAATACACAGCGTTCACTGGAGCTTATAGTACAATATTTAATAACAATGGTACTAAAGTGTATGTAACTGCACATAATAGTAGTGGAGATATATATCAATATAGTCTTTCCACAGCATATGATGTAAGTACTAATACATATGACAGTAAAACATATGCTTTTAGCCAATTCACATACCCTACCGCTTCAAGATTTAACGGTGATGGAACTAAACTCTATACTGTGGCTTGGAATGGTTCAGCAAGTTCAAGTCGAATCTGGCAGTACTCTTTAAGTACTGCGTATGACATCAGTACAGCAAGCTACGATTCCGTAAATTTAAATTTGACAGCTCATAATTTTGCTTGGGGATTTACTTTTAATAATGATGGATCAAAAGTTTTTGTTTCAATAGTTGATGGCGGCGCAACTGGTGGTAGAATTGCAGAATATTCTCTATCAACCAATTATGATCTTAGCACTGCAGGAAGCCAAACACTGTATGTTCTATCCGGCACCGGCTGGGCAAACTATGGCATTGAATTTAATAATGACGGAACAAAACTATTTGTCAATAATAACGATGATGTGCCGACTAAAGGACCACATGTATTTACTCTAAGTACTGCATATGATATTAGTACAGTAAGTTATACAAGTACAAATGCAGATGTAAATACTTTATTTGGAGGTTCTATGGGCGCCGGTGATATTACTTTCAATAACAACGGCAGCAAGATGTATATAAGTGATACTGTCAATGGCTATGTAAGACAGTTTTCAGTTTCCACAAGTACCGCATTTAGCGCATCAGATGTAGGTAAGAAAGTAGTCGGTAATTCTGGATCTGCTATTATCACAGCAACTTCTGGAACATATAAGTCAGTCACTGCTTTTGCGGATACTTCTGCAATTTCTTCTTGGACACTCACATCTTCACAAGGTAAGGCTGATGGTAGTGGTATTCAATTGAGTGGTTATTCAACACAATCAGATATCGTATTTCCCACAGGAGCAAGTGGTTCTGGCGCTTCAATGGTTTACAATAATAATGTTTCACCTACCTCAAGCGTTTTTGATAATCTTCGTTCTGTTGTTTTTAATAGTGAAGGAACCATAGCGCTTCTTTTAAAAGCCGGAACAGTTTTAAGATTTAATTTATCTACAGCATTTGATTTATCTACTATGACTGAAGCTTCGAGTGATAATTTTACAGATCAACTTAACTCCAATCAATTCGGTATAGTTGTAAAACCAGACGGTACTAGAATTTGGGTGTCTGATCATGGTAGTGATGTAATAAAGCAATTTACACTGAGCACACCTTGGTCTCCAAGTACGCAAAGTTATGATGGCTATTATTATCTTAATAATGGCGGAAACTGGAATAGTTTTAGTGGTGCTGATGGAGTTCCGTCTACAACGAATTTTAATCCCTTCAGTTTTCAATTTAATTCTGATGGAACAAAAATGATAACAATAATGTGGGATAATAATCCATACCACTCAGTTGTTGAATTTGCACTTTCGACTGGATGGGATATGTCTACTATGTCATATACATCTTTTGCAAACTTCGATGGAAATTCAGATCCAGAGGCAATAGCAATATCTCCAGATGGTCTTAAACTTATGATGCACGGTAGCGGTCTAGGCGATGGTGGTATTGAAGTATATTCATTACCTAGCGCATTTAGTGTAGGCAATTCTGGTAATAGTTTAACGAAAACATCAGGGACAATGGATTTATCAACTCTTACTGGTAATAGCAGCAATAATATTACTTATGGTGGTTTATCAATGTCTAGTGACGGGAAAAGAATGTGGGTTATATATAATAATAATAGTGGTGCTAACCCGATATATGAAATTACGGGCGGAACTACTTCAGTACATCCATACTCTACATACTCTCCAGCACTCACTAATTCTTCTACTGGTCAAATCAATTCATCAACTTGGCAAGATATTAATTCTATGACAGCTGACGAGACTAAAAATGATGGTGATGTGTTCTATGCTGTTTCAACGGACAATAGAACAAGCTGGGGTGTAGCAAAGGAATTAAACGGTGTAAGAAAGATTGCACGAAATAACTCTGGAACTTGGCAGTATAACAATGATGGTGGCAGTAGTACTACTTCTGAATTTTCTTTATCTTCACCAAGTTATGAATCAGAAATTAAATTAGATACAGGAACTGGAGGTTGGAATAGTGGCTGGCCAGCTAACTCGGTAGCATTTAATAATGATGGTACTAAAATGTATGGTATTATAAATGCACAAAATGCAGGTCAAAATCCAGCTGTCTATGAATTTAGTCTATCAACTGCTTATGATGTAAGTACTGCTTCATATACTACTTGGATTAATGTTCAACCTAATACTGGAAACAGAGGTTTAAAACCTCATGTATCCTTGCAGTTTTCTCCTAATGGTCAATATATGTATGTTAACAGCGCAACAAATAACCACCTCTCCGTGTACACACTGTCAACAGCTTGGGATATAAGTACCGCATCACATACACGTAATGTGGCCACTACTGGCTTTTCAACATCATCTGGTGGCTTTGTAACAAGTAATGGTATTATCTGGCACGGCGCTCTTGGAAATGTTCAAGATTTGACCTTTCAAACAATTAATGATTATAGTTTAAGTTCAGTAGGATCAGCACAATATATATCAGGTGCATTTGGTTCTTTTAATCCAGAAACTCTTGTTGCAAATGCGGATGCAACAAAAATATTTATTCATACCGGTAATACGGGTAGTGGAAGTGAAGGATGGGTAGAATACACAAGATCATCATCTGGTGCTATTTCCACTTCAGATACATTAACTCAAACTAATGTATGGAATCATGGATTATCATATGATCCTAAAGCTGGCCAGTTTTCGGTGGATGGCACAAAAATGATAATTGCTACAGATGTTACTGGTGGTAAAGGTGCTAGAGTATTTTCTACAACTGGAACAATTTTATCATACGGCACGTCAGAAACTTGGGTTAATGGCACAAACAACAATGAACATGCAACACTACAACAAGCATTAGGTGCTCAGTCATTCAACAGAATGGACAAGGCACAATTGGATGCAGTAGCCGATAATTATCATTTTAGCCAGGATAGTGCTGATACGCTTGACCTTATGATAGCTCCATATGCTGCTTCTGGAACTTCTCCGATATCTGATGGTGTTACTATAAATTATGATGCAGAAGCTATAGTAAGAGAAGCGATTCCTGGCACAGACTATATAGCTGATTTTCCAAATCCAACTACATTAAACATTACTGCTGTTGGTGCAGCAAACTTAAAAATAAGAGCACAATAGGACAATTTAAAAATGACAAGTAAATCAAGATTATTATCATCCGTAGTTAATAAATCAGAATCATTAATTGGCGCTTCTTTAAGTAATCCGAATGATGTTAATTTACAGGCTTTGGAAACAGCAGCAACACAATATACTGATGTAACTACTCTACCAGCCTCTGGATATATAGGCGAACAAGCTTTTGTTGCTTCTACTAATAGACTTTATATTTGGACTGGAACAGGTTGGTTTAATATAGCATTGGTGAATACTGATCCAACAATTAGTTCTGCTGGTAATGCTAATTATACAATGTCTTATAGTACTCCAATAACAGTAGATGTTGATGCTTCGGATCCGGAAGGTTTAGGATTATCGTATTCATATTATACTTCGGATAGTATTGGTAATATAGCCACAATTACTAATGATTCAAGTCAATTTACAATTACACCTTCAAGTGATTATTCGGTTGAAGGTTCCTTTGGTTTAGTTTTTAGAGCAAGTGATGGACCGAATATAGCGTCAAGTAGTTCTTCAACATTTACTTTAACTAATCAGTCACCAAGCCTATCTGGAAATTCCAGTTCTTACGTGTTGGCAACCGATGGTAGCACATCAACAGTAATTACTTTAACATCAGTAGATCCTGAAGGTCAGCCTATTACTTATACGGCAACAGGTGACTCAGGATTTAATTCAATTGCAACAGTTTCTAATGATTCATCAGTATTTACAATCACACCAAAATCTGAAGATTCTGCAGTTAGTGGAACTGGAAGTCTTACATTTACAGCATCTGATGGAGTTAAGTCTACAAATGCAGCTTCTTCGTTTACTTTAACATTTACCTTGGAATGGTCTGATGGAACCATGACCATTGCTCAACAACCAGGGCAAAATGGTTATAGTTATATGGGTATGACGTGTGCTGTAGATAGTAGCGGTTATCACGGATTTACTGGTGGATATAGTTACAATCATGGCAGTTATTCTTATGCTGGTTTTGCTGCAACTTATGATATAGTTTATAATGTTTCTGGAGATTTAACCTCTTGTCAACAAGATCATTACTTTTTGTCTGGCACAAATAATAATGAGGTGCAAGCAAATGGACAGTTTGGCAGATCTGTAGATATGGATCCGACTGGTGATTTTTGTATAGTCGGAGAACCTGGAAAAACTGTGTCTAGTACTACCAATGCTGGTCGGGCATCTATATATCGTAGAGAACTTTCTAATAATGATGATACTTTTCAAAATACGGTTGCAGGCACAATCTACTCCACGTGGGGTTATAATCAAAATGATTACGTAGGCACTGGAGTGGCAATGTCTGGTGATGCTCGCGTTGTTGCAGTATCAACTGGTTCAAATAGTAGTGCTCCGGGTAGATATAATCTTCAAACTGGTTATAGCCGATATGATGGTAGTTCTTTAGGTCATCAATATTTTACCCATGCTTCATATATTACAGGGCCATCAAATCGCAGTAAGTTTTTTGGGTGTGATCGAAGTGGAACAAATGGATCAATAGATTTAGATTATCACGGAGGAACACTTTCTGTAGGAGATCCTGGATACAGTGATTCCTATGGTAATCAAGGTAGAGTCCACATTTATACCAGATCGGGGGGAACAACACATCCAACATATGCTAATAATGGCGCATCTGTATCTTGGACTCTTCAAGCATCTATAGTATCAAATTCTCCCACAGAATATGAATTATTTGGTCAAAGAACTGCACTTTCTGATGATGGAAATGTTTTAGCTGTAGGATGTCCCTTTCCTAATGCCTATCAATACGCTGGAAACGAAAGACAAGAGGGTAGTATTCAAATATTTACAAGGTCTGGTTCAACTTGGTCATATTCTGCAACTTTATCTGCAAATACTGGAGTCTCATATGGTGGCATGGGCACGGGTTTAGCAATTAGTAAAGACGGTACTGTTGTTGTAGCAGGTGCACCAGAATCGGCTGCAAATAATGATAACATAAATGATCAACACGGAAAGGTTTACGTGTTTAGAAATACTGGTGGTACGTGGTCATTAGAAGCAACACTAACTGGGAACAGTAGTGGAATTAACCTCGGTACCAGTGTTGCTTTAAGTGGTAATGGAGAAATAATATTAGCTGGTGCGCCATATGCTTATAGTAATAGGGGCGGTCTATTTGCGCATCAAGTTGGATAATTAAAATGAGCATTAACAGAAAATTTTAAAGGTTAAAACATTATAAATATAACTAATTACTTTACTAAATTGTATGGATAAAATGATCAATGGCAGATAATACGGCAACACGTTTAGAGCGTATAGAAAATAAAATGGATAAAATGGCAGAAGCACTCGTTACTCTTGCTAGAGTTGAAGAAAAAATGGAAAACTATAATAAGTACCGAGATGATTCTTGGTTAAGAATGAATAAGTTTTCTGAAAAACTGGATGCTATTGAAAAGAAAGTAGATGAAAATGCCCATACAGTACAAGTTATAAACAAATTATTTTGGGTCGCAATTGTGGCGGCAGCTGGCGCTATAGCCACTCAGATCTGGATGTAAGGAGAAAACACAGATGGAACTTAATTTTAAGACAATGGCCAGCGCCTATTTAAATGTACTAGAAGGATATGATTTTATTATTCCTGAAGATGTGCCGGCAAACGAAAGAACTGCATTTCATGGCGCAGCTGCAGCTGCTCATAAATCAGGTAAATCACATTTTGATTTCGGTGGAAAGAAATATCCAGTTACTATGAAAAAAGATGCCGCTAAAGCAATTAATTCGGATACTCAAAAAGAAGCCAAAGAAGATGAACCAGAAGCTTCTACTGAAGTAGATGGTAATGATGAAAAAGAAGCAGGTTCTAAAAAAGTTTCATGCCCAAAATGTGAAGGTAATGGATGTGCTCACTGTGATAATAAAGGATATCATATGAGTAAAGTAGAAGCTTCATGTGGTAGTGATGATAAGAAAAGCAGAAAAGAATCAGTTGAAGAAGAAACTGAACTTAATGAATTGTCTGCGGAAGAAAAGAAACTTGTTAATCAAATGTATGATAAAAAGGGTAACTTAACACCACTCGGTAAAAAGGTTATGAATCATGGCAAGAAACCTGGTGATAAAGGTTATGTAGAAAATACAAATGAATCAATCGATGAAGTACTAGATACTCCAAAAGCTTATAATAGCTATAAGAAAAAAGCTCAAAGATCAGCGCGGGATGCGCATAATGATAGAACTTTCGGAAGACGTACACCTGAAGATAATAAACGTAATGATAAAACTATGGCAAAGCGTGACAAAGGTCTTGCAGGGGCAGATAGAGCAAGAAATCGTCAATGGAATAAATCGGTTGGTAAAGGCTATGTCAATAGACCCATAGGCGAAAGTTTTGATCACAGCATACACCAAGATCACGCATTTGCTCATTATAGTGCTGCAATGGAACATGAAGATCATGGTAATCACGAGGCTGCCGCACATCATCATAAGGCATCTAATCATCACGACGAAGCACATGCAGCTCATGAAAAAGGTGATCACTCTGTTGGTGCTTATCATGCAACTAAGGCATTGCATCATGCATCAAAAGCAGTACGGTATTCAATGAAAAGTGGTGGCGAACATCAAGATATTTCTCGTCATGCCTATAACGATTCTAAAGACACACATGATGCAACGCCACAAAGTTCAGGGCACTCAGCTGTTAGCGTATCCAAATTAACTCGGCGCGAATCTGTTAATGATGTTAATGAAATTTCTCGTAGCATGACACCAATGAAAAATAAATTTGGTGGAACAGTAATTCCTAAAAAGTTTGATGCATATAAGAAATTTGTTAAGAAGAATAACGTAGATGAGCCTACAGTTCGCATGATATGTGATAATCCAGATGCTGCTGAATCAAAGCGCATGATGAAAAATCCAAAGATTGCTCAAGCAGTTGATCTATATAAAGCTGCCCATATGAAAAAAGAATCTGTATCAGAAAAGAAAAAATATCTAAGTCAAAAAGATATTAAAAGAGCAATTGCAAGTATTAAACCTCCAAAGAAAAAACCAACTTTACCAAAAGCGCCTTGGGATAAAAAGGAAAGTACACTACCACCAGCACCTGGCGGTAAGAAATCTGTTCGTAGTGCAGATAAAAAGCCAGTAAATGTAAACGTGGGCGGTAAAACAGTAACAAGGATGGAACCAGTGACAAAAAGATCAGCAGCGGCTTACGAAAGCGTTAATCGTGAAAACTGGGTAGATGTTTTACAAAATAAAAAGTTACAAGAAGCAGAAGATGCTAAAACTAAAACATCAGCCCCTACAGGTAATCATAAGTCAGATGATGCAACTCGTGATACATATGATAAACAGCTTGCAACTCGTAAGGGAGAAAAAGATTTTGTAGATATGCATAATCCAGAAACTCCAGAGTATGCAGATGTGAATAGAGTTTTACCAAAAACTTTTGCAGCATTTACGGCAGGAGTAAAAGCTGGTGGCGGAAAAACAAATGATGCACCAGGCGATAAAGCAATGCCTAAGAATGATGGAAAGTAAATAACAATATTCTATGAAACTTTTTAATGAATTGAATGAAGAAACATTTATGTTATATGCAATAAAGAATTACTATAACCCAAAGTGTATTGATGTTGAAGAATTTTATGAAGACCTAAATAGGTTTAAATATGTTAAAAGATTAGTGAATAGATATTTAGATGGTGGTAAATTATCTGAAAGATTGATACTAAATCATCTTATTGTTATTTTTAATGCGTTTGATATTGAAGCATCTTTAAAACTATTAGAATATAAATTAGATGATAGACATTGGAGCGTGATTAAACCTTTTTTAGTTTTTCTACGTCATATTAAGAATGATCAGTATACGGGCATTAGTATGGATGAAAAAGTAGTAGAGGCATTAAGGAAAATATAATATGGGAATGTTACAGCGCGCTGGCGACTTAATTTATACGTTTCGGTTTCTCACGCTTCTTGTGACACCGTTTGAAAAAACTAAGGCATTTGAACTTGGTATTATAGATGAAGACGGTAAAAGAATTAAATCAGTCAAGTTAGATGATAGAGAAAAGAAAGGTGCATACACACCTTTCCATAGATTAGTTTTCAATGTAAAAAAATTAATTGCAAAAGCTCCTGGTGGTAAATCATCAGTGGCTTCTTATGCTGCCGCATTATATCTCATAAAAGAAAAATTAGATTTATCTGATACTTCTATTAAAAAAATTGTAAAAGAAACTGGTCACAATCCGTTTGACTTTTTAAATGAAGATAGTCAATGGTTTTTATTAGAAGATTACATGCTATCTCCAGGCATGTATAGACTAAAATATGATAAAGTTGTAAATAGCACAGTTGAAGAACTTGTAAAAGCAAAAGATCAGATAAGAGTATTACCAGAATCTTATCCTGTTGGTGAAATATTCGGTTTACACATTTATGAAGCAGAACATATTCGTACTAAGCAAAGGATATATCTTACTATAGAGGAACTTATCCGATGAAACCGCCTAGTTGGAAAAGAGCAGGTCCTGATGGTGAAATAGAAATTAAGTTTCCTACAGGTCGCCGCTTTAAAATAGAAAAACAATATGATGAAAATATCCGTCATAAAGGTGAGTGGAAAGTAATGGAATGGGACACTCGTTCTAAAGATTGGGAATGGGGTGAAACATATAGCCCTAAAGCATATGCTAAACAAAAAGCAATGGATGCTGGACAATACGATAAGAGAGGTAAGAAAGTGGCGGATTATTCATCAACTTTTCAATTTGAATCTATGAAAGAAAATGCAGGATTATGGGCAAATATTCGTGCTAAAAGAGCACGGGGAGAAAAGATGCGTAAAAAAGGCGAAAAGGGAGCTCCTACAGCTGCACAGATTCAACGTATTAAAGATAAATCAAAAAGTGAAGATACTACAACAGCAAGTGTAGCAATGCCACCAACAGCAATGTTTAAAGCTGTTAACGTGACAGATAAGAGACGTAGAAAGGATAAACCTCCGGTTGTTCTCAAAAGATTCCGTGGTTTTATGAAAGACGATGCTTAGATTATATCTTTTAATATTTGTTATTGGTACCATAGGTGGTGGTGGCTTTATTGCATATAAAACCTATACTGATATGCAAAATAAAATTATCATACTCTCATCTCAAAATCAACAACTTAAAGATGCTACTGCTCAACAAGAGGAAGCTATGGCATCTCTACAGGCTGATTTTAAGAAAGCCAATGAAGAATTAAATAGAGTTAATACAGAGTTTGCTCGAATAAGAGAGCAGAATAATATGCTATCAAGTAAACTTGCTAATATTGATCTTGGTGTGATGGCAGTAAGAGATGCTGATGACATAGAATTTAAAGTAAATAGAGGAACTACAAACGCTGGAAGATGTTTTGAATTATTAAGTGGTGCAGAATTAACAGACGAGGAAAAAGGAGCAGTAGATGCTAAAGACTTTAACCGTGAGTGCCCTTGGCTTTATGATGATTATAAGTCTAGGGGCTTGCTCACAGAACCAACCGATACAGGAAATAGCGATATCGACGAAACCGATTGATAAACCTAAATTAGTTTTACCTAAAGTCGATAAAATAAATATTAGAGATATAGAATGGGTTGTTATTAATGAAGAAAATGTTGAAGAAGAAATACAAAAGATTAAAGACTCTGGCCAACCAGTAGGATTATTTGCACTTACTGGAAAAGGTTATCAGAATTTAGCATTAAATTTTAGTGACATTAGAGCAATGGTACAACAGCAACAACAGATTATTGCTGCATATGAAACATATTATCAACAAGCAGAAAAGAAATTAGACGAAGCAGTCACAATAGAGTAGGGATAATATGTTAGAAAGATTATTTGCGGATACACTTTGGATCTATACATCAATAGCAGGGGCAGTACTAGGTGCTGCCTTTTTAGCTTATTTTAAAGAAACGAAAGCTGGTCTTTGGGCTTATGCAAAACTTGATCAGTTTTTAGATTATCTTATTGAACGATGGGGTCTTACTTGGTTAGAACAACCAGAAGATGCTTGGCGTAAGAAATATCCAAAAATCACTAAAAAGATTGATGCTATTGAAGCAAGATTAAAAGAATTGGAAAAATAATGTTAAGTAAACAATGTAAACTTCATCTGGAAGAAGTTGGAGAAACCGGTCTGCAACACATGACTCATGCACTAAAAGCTGCTGTTAAATTACAACTTTTAGTTCCAGCATTAATTATTCATAGTGTGGCGCCAAGATGTTTTACTCATACTGCATCAGATGTAATGAACGATATTTTAAATGCACGTAAAAAGAAAGTATAAATAGAACTAAGATTCAGTTTATAGGATAAGAATATGCCATCTAATGCAAGAAATTTAGCCAATCTACTAGGAGCAGGCGAAACTACTATTAGTGCGGAAAAGCTTGGTAGTGATGTAGCACCAGGTACTGAAGATTATTCTAGTATAGATTCTCTTGGTGCGGGTACAATAGTTGGTGAAACCGCATTTGTTGAAGGTAGTAATAGACTCTATATATGGAATGGATCCGGCTGGTATAATATTGCCTTAATTAACACAACACCAACATGGGATTCCAATGGACAACCTGCTTCATCATATGAATTAGATGCAGATAGCCCACAAGATGCAACAGTTATTACACTTGCTGCATCAGACCCAGAAGGTCTTCCTATATCATATAATTATATTACTAGTGGTTCTATGGATAGTATTGCTACTATATCTCAGGATTCTTCGGTCTTTACCATTACTCCTAAAACTTCAACTCAAGTACCTGATGGCGGCACTGGTTCTATCACATTTAGAGCAACTGATGGAGTTAATATATTACCTCAAGTATCCAGTTTTACTCTTAATTTTATTACAATTGTAACTAACAGTAAGTACACGACTTTATTGGTGACAGCAACTGGTACTTCCGATAACAATAACATTACAGATTCCTCAACTAATAATCATACGATAACTGTTAGTGGTGATGCTCATGCTGGAACTTTTAGCCCTTATCGGAGTGGTGGTTATAGCGTACATTTAGACGATGGAGAAGAAATTTCCTTTCCCGATAGTGCTAACTATCACTTATCTAATGGTTCATTTAGTATTGAAGCTTGGGTTTATCCAACTTCCTATGATTCTCCTTGGAGTGGTGTAATAAGCCAATTTTCTTCTTCTAACCGAGGTTGGGGTTTGGCTTTTTCTTCAACGCAAATAACTTTTCTAGGTAGCACAAATGGGGGATCATCTACAAATGTTCTGGGCAGTGTTACATCTAGTGTTCCATTAAACCGGTGGACACACTTATTAGTTACTAGAGATTCTAATACTATTCGTATTTTTAATAATGGCGTTTTAGTAAATAACTTCACTGAATCTGGCACCTTTAATAATTCAACTAATCCTCTACGGATAGGCGAATTAAATAGTGCTGCTTCTGAAAACTTTAGAGGTTACTTACGAGACATTAGATTTTTAAAAGGTTCTATTCCAACAGAATATCAAACTTCTAGCACCACAAATGGCACTACTATTTTTAGTGTGCCCTCTGAACCATTAACTGCAGTTACGGACACAGTTCTCTTAACTTGCCATTTACCATATATATCAGATGGCTCTGCTAATGATGCAACACCTACGCTTTCAGGCAATGTTTCTATAGAACCATTCTCACCTTACGACTACAACGAATACAATGCAGCCGATCACGGTGGTTCTGTGTATTTTGATGGTACTGATGATTATGTTGAAATGCCTGGGCATTCTAGTCTTGTTTTGGACACTTCTAATTTTACATTAGAATTTTGGTATAAGCATGTTGCGAATGTAACGACAATGCGTTTTCTTGGAAATAACTATCAAAATTCAACGTGGGGCGGTGGCAGATGGACTATGGGAATAATTAGTGGAAAGTTAATGTTTCAATCTAATTCTCTACACGGCACCGGCAATTATACATCAAGTACAGTAAGTATTGACGATGGGGCTTGGCATCACTGTTCTTTAACACGAGACGGGTCTACATTTACCCTTCGTGTTGATGGTAATGATTCAGCAACGTACACAAACAGCGGATCTTTAGATGGTGGCAACTCATATGGATTTACAGTAGGTGGCAGAGGTAATGGTACTGAAACGATTAACGGCTATATATCTGATTTTAAGTTGGTTAAAGGCACTGTACATTATACTGCAGATTTCACGCCACCTACTGCTCCACTATCTTCATCAGGCGCAGCACTACACATCAAAGGCACAGATGCTTCTATTATAGATAAATCTCAAGGTTCTAACTTAAAGCTGATTGGAAATACTACTGGCTCAACGACTCAGGTTAAGTTCAGCAATACTAAGTCAATGTATTTTGATGGAACTGGAGATTATATACGTGTTCCTGCCGATGATTCTATATTTTCTAAGGACTATACGATTGAGTTTTGGATGTATCCTACTCAAGATACAAATCTTTTGATGCCGTTTAGTAAGGGTGTGGGCTTACAATTTTATCATCAAAGTGGTAATATAGGAGCTGCGGTGAGTTCGTCTAATAGTGGCACTTATTTTTATAACGGTAATTTTGGTTCTATCACAACGAATGCTTGGAGCCACATTTCTTTGGTAAGAGATTCAAGTGCGAGTACTTATAAGTTTTATATAAATGGAACATTAGAAGATACATTGAGTTCGTCTACTAATATAAATGCTGGATCTGCAGATTGGATAATAGCCGCATATTCCACAGCAGGCAATTATGCCTTTGAAGGCTATATCCAAGACGTTCGTGTTACAGAAGGGCTAGCTCGCTACACTACAAGCTTTACACCCCCAACAGCTTCATTAGAAGGATAAATCAATGCCAAGTAAAGCATTTTCTCAAGCAAATTTGTTAGGCACTGATAATACTCTTCAAGCCACAAGTTTATCGGCTGATATTCCTATCACAGAATTATATGCAAATATTGATGAACTACCCGCTTCTGGCACGTTAGGAGAACAAGCTTTTGTCCAATCAACTAATCGTCTCTATATATGGAATGGTTCAGGTTGGTATAATATTGCCCTTATTAATACAACTCCTACCTGGGATTCTGGCGGACAGCCGGCAGCTTCATATGAATTAGATGCAGACAGCCCACAAAGT
>OBMK010001682.1_pt1 | contig 18178 bp, 10 predicted proteins | sample 1539081 | NCBI WGS metagenome assembly OBMK01 (sample SAMEA3355528, study PRJEB22509) | marine metagenome | biome: marine; feature: river plume; material: water | place: USA | collected 2010-08-07 | depth 0.5 m | reverse complement strand
ATCAGGTCCTCATAGAGATTCTGTTCGCTTGTTTTACCCTGCGTGAAATAGAGAATAGTAGGCATGGGTTATCCTATGAAGAAATCAACTGGAAATTCGTTTTCTTCCCGAAGTCTTTCTTCGAGGCGCTCCATTTCTGCGGTAGCGTCTTCAAAATACTGCCGACCATTCATGGTTACACCGCCGGGTAGGGTCATCCCCTCAAATTTCATCATGTTCATTCCCCACTGTTGCTTGATCAGTTGGGTCGTGTAGTTCTTGACGAATTTGTCGTTGTACACCTCATTGAAAGAGTCGGGATCTACAATCGCCAACACTTCAAATAAGATGTAGTCGCCCTCTTTAAGGTGGTTGATACCCGCAGTATTGAAATCCCCAAAGATGTACAAACGGCTTTGGTGACGCGAATAAGTGACTCTTGGATCACCCTCAAAAATCTGGTCAATGAAATCAAGGTATTGCTCGACTTGGTAGTAGTAGGACATGCCACCCGCAAAACCTTGTAAGTCGCCAATGCTCTGGAGCATCATCTGATATTTCACATCAAACATGTTCACGCTAGAGAACGTTCGATTGAAGGGGAATACCTTGGTGACGTAGAGCACACTACTTGGAACTACTATGTACTCATTAGCAATGTCCTGAGCCGTGATCTGGTGTGTGAGGTACGTTCTATAGGTCGCGTCTCCGTGATACTCTTGGAATAATTGAAGAGCATCATCTACCTTGTCCTCGATCTGTTCATCATCGATGTTTATTTCAAGAACAGGAGCACCCAATCGCCGTAGGCAAAAGTCTATGAGTTCCTCTCGTGTTGTTGGCTTCGCCATTGAAGTCGTCTCCGTTTATTGTTCTATTTATGTTCTTGTGCGGTAGGTATTGGCGGCTTTTCGTGGATAAACTACCCCAGAAGTACCTCTTATTCCTCGATAACTCCTAGTGTCTACAACGCCAGATTCAGGTCTAATCTCTGTTCTCTTGAACGCTACCTTGGGAGTTTCGTTTGCTTCGTATTGATCGGTAGTAGGCCAGTCGCCTGCACCGTTAAAGGTCTCCCCAATAGCTCTATTGAGTAGATCTGCTTTAGCTTGAGCGGGAGTGTAATCTGGATATCTTTCGAGGATCGTAGCCAACATTCCTGCAACTTGGGGTGCCGCACACGAGGTTCCATTGAACTGATTCATGTAATAGCTGGAGTTGCGGTCGTCAGAGATAACACTGCCCATAAAGGTGGCGTCTGCATTAAGACCCGCAGTACATCCATCCCCATAGGAATAAATGTCTACCCCCTCTCCTCGAACGGTATAGAAGACAGGTTCTTCGCCTGTGCCAGTAGCAATCCCACTTACACAGCCCACATTGATACCAGCGTCACCACAGAATCCCTTAGAGTGGTGCTCGACTTGTCCGTCTGTTACGTTGCGAAAGAAATACTGAGACTTCTCAGAATTAGTACTACTCTTGGACAGCGTGTTGGAGTTTCCCGCAGACGCTATGATGTGGATTCCGTCCGCAATAGCATCCTCTACATCTGAGATAACAGGCAGATAGTCATAACTAATGATTACACGTCTGTCACCCAATCCGTTGTAGTTGTTGCTAATGCCCGATGAGACAAAGATCTTGGCGTCTTCCATCTCTTGGTTAGTCAATTGATTTGACGTGTTGCCGTTGTCACCATAGGTCGCAGAAGGAGTTTCCGCGTAGTAAGGCCAAGTAGTACCGTCTGTAGCCAGAATATTAATGTAACCAAAGCTACAGTTAACGATAGTTGGGTTCTTACATCCTGTGTCAGCATTAATAGACTTGGCGTTATGCCATGCTCGAATGTAATCGAACAAGGTGAATGCAACTGTGCTTGTCACATTGCCCAGAGTTACCTGTGTGTTTGAGTAACAGCAGATGTTGTAGACGTTTGCGTTAGGAGCAAATCCTTGACGGTTGCCTGCGGAGATACATGCCACCGATGCACCGTGCTGTTGATTCTCCTGAAAATTTTGGTCTGTGTTCGAGGTATAGGGCGCGTAGTTGTAACCGCTGTTGAAAAAATACGCACTAGACGTACCCAATGATGGGTTCATACCTTGTACGGTTGCGGTGTACTGGGACCAATCTTCCTGAACAACTCGTGTGCCTCCTGTCCCATCTGCATTGATCTGCATTTCAGGGTGAGCAGGATCTATATGACCATCACACACCACAATATCCACATTACGTCCTGTGTCTGTGAAGGTGATTGACCCTGATAGCTCTTCGTTAGAGGTGCCCACAGAAGTCCAATTCAATTGGTTGGCGTCGTCTGTCAATAGATTACGGCTTCGGTACAGGTTCCAGTTACGTGAGTCTGTTCCATTAGGAGCCGCAAAGTCTGACTTGTCATACACACCCGATGTAGTAAAGGCGTGTCTCTCGATCTCAATACCTTCTGTCTTAGAGACGCCTCGAACCCGTGTATCCTGTCGAAGGATCTCTACTTCTTCGGGTGTCAGCATGTAATGTGTGTTGCGCGAAGTAGGGCGCTGGGCATTAGAACCTACAGCGCGATTAGGAATATAGAGAGACCCACCCTCTGTTTCCATGTCATCATAGAAGTCGGCTAGGTCCTCGTGTCTCCATAATGTGACAATATACTCTTGTTGCACATTAGCTCTCCAAGGAAACGTATTGAAGGGTAATGGTTATGTTTGTGGTGCCACCCGAAATGTTGGTTAAGGAAATGTTGGCGTTAGCATCATCTACTGAGTTCCATCCTATGACAGCGGGAGCCAACTTTATGGTTTCGCTTCCCGTGGTAATGACTTCTGCAATAACACCCGCAGTAGGAGAAGGATCATCCGTAATTAAACGAGAAGCATCCGCAGTCCTTGAAGCGGCATCAACATAAACCCGTACCCATGAGGCGGCACTTGTAGTGATGTTTTGAAGGATATAAGACGGTGCAGTCGCCAAAGTAAAGTCTGTCTTCTGATCGTCAGTTAAGGATGGCAAAACTGTAGAGACAGTCGCTCGTGATGAAAGACCTGCTCCACTGTTAGTAATGGTCAATGTGTCTGTGGTGTCGTCTGTCGTAAGAGTGATTCCAGTTCCACCCACAATGGTTAAGGTGTCAGATTCCACATCCGCATCAATATCGTTCTGACCTGCGACTGCAATCTTGGTGAACTTATTACCTGTGCCACCGCCACCACCCGACTGATCGGTAAAGCTAAATGAGCCATTACCATTAGTGGTTAATACTTGACCATTCGACCCATCACCTGTCACATCGGTCAGTTCTAAGAGACGGAAGAAACCATCACTTCGCATGAGTTCAATCGTGCCAGTCATGCCACTGTGATTGGTACACAGATATCCCCAATCAGGACCCTCTAAGCCATCTGGAATCTTCCAATAGAGTGTTCCGCTACTCTTACCTTGGGCAGAGGCTCCTGTGGACACAGTACCATTAGATGAAACGTGGATTACACCGACATCATAGGAGCTTCCATTCTGACGAATACCGAATGGATGACTAGGGATAAGGTCTAAATCAAAGGCAATGGTGGTACCTGCGTGTGCATGGATGGTGGGGTTATCGACTGAGCCATATTGGTCAAAGCGATATGCCTGAGATCCATTAGAGGTCACACTGATACGAGTCTGTGCTTGATATGCAATCTTATCGATGTCGATATTAGCTGTGGTGGCATCGCTTAATTGATCAAATGAGGTTGCCCCGCCTCCACCACCGCCCGGTGCTACTGTCGTATTGACCCATTGTGATAGTGAAGCGTTATATTGGAGGTACTGATCATCCACAACGCCTGTCAATGTAACGTCAGATAGGTCGTTTAATTCTGCAACTAACGTAGGACCTCCAGCATTACCCGCAGATATACCATTGTTTCCCCACAGTAATCTTCCTGCGGAGTCATAGACAACAAAGGATCTGCCTTCACTATCAAGCAAACGACCGCCTGCCGAACCTATCTGTAGATCTCCTCCAACAAAGGACGAGTCTAGGTCACTGAAACCACTAGCAGTCAGATTGATTAATTTGAGGGTGTTGCTCGAAGGGTTATAGAGGAACTGGTCACTATCGACCTTTGCACTGTCAAATTCACCGCCAGCGTTCTGCGTGAAGATGATGGAAAAGTCTATGTTTTGCTCAGTGTCCTCTACCTTGATTTTATCGACTTGGGCTAATGCCTCTACATCGATTTCGCCTTCTTCAACTAAACCATCCGATTGTCGTCGGAACAGGATCTTGGTATCCAATGATTTAGGAGCAACGTTTTGTAGCTTGAGACCTTGGTCCATCTCCACACTGTCAGTAAATGTGGAAGATTTCTCGAAGGCTATAGCATCATTCTGGAATATGGCATAGAACGAAGAGTCGCCTTTAGTCTTGATTCCCATGTACTCAACAAGGAAATCTAACTCTCCGTTTTGTTTTGAAATCACTTGGCGGTCTGCCGAATCAAATTCTATTCGACCACCGATGTACACATTTTCTACATCAAGATCTTGTACTTGTGCAGAATCGAACAAGGAAAGTAAGGTTGTTTGGAGACCTTTGTTGAAATCAAATCGGTCATCCACAACCTGATAGGTCATCGCCGCATTAGCACCATCGATAGTGATACCTGCACCGTTAGCGGCTAAGGCATCTACTGCACCTTCAGCGATAACAATATTCTTATCGTCCACGGTCAACGTTGTACTGTTGATGGTGGTCTGCGTCCCGTTCACCGTTAGATTACCTTGGACTACAAGGTTTGTACCAATCTCTGCGGTGCCTACTGTGATCAGGCTTTGAACAGTAACTCCATTAGTAGTTACGTTCCCCCTGTCAGTTACTGTCTGAAGGGTATCGATTTCTTCGAAGGTACCTAATGACCAACCTACGCTATCTACTTCTCCGTCAGTAGGATCACCCTTGAGTACAAGGAAGTAAGACGGGTCGTTGTTTATCTGCTCTAAGTCATTCGCCTTAAAACTAAGCCCACCAAGTTCTAGTTCGTTAGTGAACCGTCTGGTTCCGTCGGGATCTGATACAAGAACAGACCCGTAACTGTCAGCAAGACCTAAGCTAGGTTCTGCCTGAGATAGGTCAAGGTATTCATATCGACCACTATCTAAATCAGTTAACGGTCTTAATCTAATCTTCCCCGTGAGTGAAGTAGGCATTACTCTTTCCTTTATCCGTTAAGTGATTCTAGAAAAGATAGAGTCAGCTTGAGGCTATCGTCTGTGTCACCAATGCCGGGAGGACCCGCTTGCCTTGAAGTCACTGAATGTGAGTATGCAAGGATCTGGTTACCCTCTTGAATGATCAGCTTGCCCGTAAGAGGAGTCACTGCATCATTGGGTAACACACCGTATTTCTGGACAAGTGGGGTTTCGATACCTGTTCCCACATCCTTGTTCAGGAACGAGAATTCCACAATGCGACTATCAGAATCGACATTGGCAACCTGAGCCATCAACACAATAGCCGTGATACCACTAGGTACTGTGTAGACAAGTTTTCCTTGGGAGGCATCCGAATCACGGAGTGACCAGACCTTTGTTTTAAATGCATTTAATGGAGTCGCCATTTTATCCCTCTAGTGCTAAGATGAAAGGAGTAAGGACGGCGAACAATGATCGATCAAACGTGATACCGTCGATTCGTCCCTCTTCTCTGTTAATCGTTAAGTCTTCACCAATCCTGAAGTCACCTAGTTCATCTGTCGCTGTGAAGTAAACAAGACCAAAGTTAGGATCAGCCGCTCCGACTGAGTCGAAGACAATCTCTCTGGACTTATCAGGAATACCACCATTCTGTGGAATGGCTGTGAACATGTTGGTACCACTTCCTACGAACTCAAAGGTGTGACCCGAAGCCGTAATTTGTGATCGCTGATGGAAGTTGACTTTCTGTCCCTTACCCAATGCATTATTTAGGCCCGGTGCTAAGGTAACCTCGAACGAACCTGTCTCGTCGAGTACAGAGTAATACTGGAATAACCCACCATATTGAGTTGTTGCTGAGTCTTGATTCTCTCTTCGGAAAGGAGCACCCACAACAATCAGATCACCCGAACCACCTGCACTAACACCCGATCCAAATAGATCGTTACGAGCAATATTTGGGTTAGCCAGATCTGTGGGTTGTTGAGGAGTTAAGGTGGATACCCTACCCCAATCATTAGCCGCTCTCTCAAGGATCGATACTTCGCTTGAGTCAGCCCAACCACTTCCAATCGTTGCGATAATGCCGCGAGAGTTAAGATCCACGCTTGAACCAAACTTGAACTGATCAGGCTTAGTAGTGGACGCTTCTATAATATCCTGAGTTACCCACTGACCCTCAAAGAACTCGAAGAACTCAACACAACCAGCCGATGCCATAAAGACTTCGACGTTGGTGTCCGTTCCTGAGTTAGGCCATACCTCACCCGTAAAGGTAATCGTGTTAGCAGAGGTACCAGTAATCGTATATGTTCCATCGTTATTGGTACTACCGCTTACCGTTAAGGTTGAACCAACAGGGAACTCAACCGCAAAGTCTGCGTCGGCATCTGTTGTGATAATTCGAGTAGGACCTGTAGCGAACTGACAGTTAACCAACCCTTGCTTCTTGGTGTATTGGTTAGTGTTAGTTGAAGGATCAGTGAACGAGTTGACCACATATCCTCTTGGAGCAGACTGATCCGCATACACCAGATAATCTGCCGTTTCGTTCATGATGATCTTAGGTGTACGAACAGACCTAAAGTTCATGGCAGGCAGAATGGTCTGAGCCAAGATATAGATGCCATCAATGTTTCGCTGGTAGTAATAGAGCTTGTTGACCGTTCCTTCATAGGTGACTACGAGGTCAGATCCATCGACATTCAATGTTGCGTGGGGAACCGTCGCTGTAGCTAGAGCACCTTCAGGAATAATGATCGTCTGTGTCACTGCAAACTCTGAAGCGATATCATTTCTTTGGTAGAGGTACAGCTTACCTTGACCGCCTACCGCTAGATCTTCTCGAATACCGACAGCTAGAACTGTTGCATCCTCACTCATAGCAATCGTTTCACCAAACTTTCGGTCACGATCAGCTACTGAGGGTTGAGCAATAAAGTCTGATTGAGTCCATGTGCTACCCGAACGGTCAAAGATATAGACTCCGCCGTTCTCTCTTGAGGAATCTCCTCCATCAACCACACGTTGTGTAGGCGCAGAAACCGCAACCACATCACCGCTCTTGGATAACTGAAGTACAGTTCCAAAGGTCTCATCACCTGAGAGAGTCTTTATCTCGCCCGTAGGTTGAACAAGAGATTCATAGACCCAAGTAGGAACGCCTCCGATGATATCTTTCTTGAAGACTTCTGCCTTGCCTGCACCATCTTTTGGTTCAGAAACAATAAGATAGTTGTCATCATTGCTGATCTGGAGGGCAAATCCATACTCTGCATCTTGTAGCTTGGTGTTCTGAGCAAATAAGGCATTCTCTTCTGCGTTGCCTGTGATGCTCCAATCCTGAGTGATCTCATCTGACACCTGAGTAACGGTATAGTAGAAGTTCTCACTATCGAACTTGACTGCATCGTTGTAGTTGGGCTTCTTAAAGTCTCCCAGATTCTTGGTGTAGTCAGCCGAATCATTGGTAATGATCGTGTTGATACGGATCGTGTCAGTGTTAATCGGATAGGTTGCGTGGAGATCCCCCTTATAAAGAGAAGGCGAACCACCTGTTGCTACCAATCCTCTGTCACCAAATGATGAGTTGGAGTTAGTTAGTGAGCACTGACCACCTGTTTCCGCAAGTACAGACGTAGTAGTGGATACCGTAAAGAGTGATACCAACTGAGCGTAGCCACGATTCAACAAGTAGACGCCAATACCACCCGCATTAAACTGAGTGAAGGCATCTAGTACCATAGACCTTAGACCTGTGACCTTCGATCCATCGATACGTAAACCAGTGCCCGAAGTCGTTAACGAGGTACAGTTCTGCACATAAGGTGACTGAGTGATGAATGGACCTGCTCCGGGACTGTCTACCCTTGGATCATAAGCCAAACATGCCGCGCCATCTTGGTGATCCCTAAAGGTAATCTCCTTCAGATAAACCCCGTTGTCTGCCCAGAAGAAATCTGAGTCCACACTCTTAGGTCTGAAGGTTACCGAACGAAGTGCATCTCCGATGATCGATGTCTTGGGAGGCAACTTGATAGGATTGTCGATGATGTAATCACCCGACTTCACAAAGATCGTGCTGTCAGTACCTTGGTTATTAGCTACCGCATTAGAGCTACGGATAATGGTTAGACGCTGAGAAGATCCTACATCAAACCCTACAAAGGCATTGTAAAGATCGTTGAACGCAACCTTGTATCCCAATGCAATAAGGTCGGGGAATACAACACTCTCATATCCTGTCGCTAATCCAGTAGGCGTATTGTACTGATAGATTTCTAGGGTACGATCTGCACCGAAGAAGTCTCCCAATGTGTACGTACCATCTCGACTCTGTTGAACCGCTTTGATAATAATATCAAGGAGGTTATCCAATCGAGTTGTAATTGCCGCATCTAAACTAGAGACGTATCCTGCCAGAATGGTCTTCAACTGTGTGTATGCAGATATGGTTGCGTTGAGTTCATTCTGACCCAACAGATCCACATAGCCATTGTTGAAGATAGAGAAGTACGCTCTTTGTGCTATGTACGTGGCAGAGGTACCGCCATATCGCATGTCGTATGTCAGAGCGTCAAGGATATAACCTACGTCTCTTCGACATGTTGCCTGATCGTATGAGTAGGCAGGGAAGATCGTATTAGCGTATCCAACAGTCTTTTCAGCAAATGCCGAAGCCTGCTCAGTAATCGTCGCCGCATCACCTGATAGGGTTGGCTCGATACTGGGGATACTTGTTGGGTTAGCCGCTGATATTGACGCTATGATGATATCAATCAGAGAGTTAACCTTGGCCTGTTCGGTTGCTGTGGTTACGTAATCTGCAATGATTGTCTTGAGTTGAGTGTAAGCCGCTATGGTTGCGAGGACCTCACCTGTACCCAAAAGGTTGTCATAGATGTCAGCTTCGCCATCAAGATTCTGATCAGGACCAAATAGATCTCGACCTGTCCAATAGGCTTGTGCCGATTGTTGTGTCGCATATTGCTGGTCAAAGAGTACGTCGTGCTGAAGAGCATCAACAATAAATCCTAGATCCCTAACACACGCATCTTGATCGTATTCGAGCGTATCGTAGTTATCGTCAAGGAACTTGATAACCCTACGCTGAATCCTAACGCGGTTAGCACTTAATGCTTGTTGAGCCGCTCTTAGATCGAATGGGACAGAGGCGGTTCCTGTGAAATCTAAAGGATCGCCATCATAGTCTCCGTAATCACTGCTCTCTTCGAGTAGGTCAATAATCTCTTCTATTCTGGCAGTAACGAATGTCTTGGTCGATCCATTAAGAGTCTCATTATTGATCTGCTCTCCAAGGTAACGGATAGCTTGTGCGGTGTAGGTCTTCTGCTCATCCTGTACCTTCTGAGATACGACTCGACGATAAGAGAGACCTGCTACTGTGCTGTTGTAGTTCGTGTTGTTGAACAGATCCAGCGCAATCGCTTTTACAATCAAGATGGAGTCCCGCGCACACTTCTCATCATCAAAGTTAGATACTGTCTGAGTATCATTGATGTAATCGATGGTGTCGTTCTGTGTCTCTAGCTTACCTGTCTGTATGGCTGTAACTTCATCACTGTTAATACCCGCTAGTTGGATATCAGTCTCAGGGGCTACTGCCGCATCATCATCTGCTTCTAATACGTCAATGGTCGTCTGAATCAGATCTCCCAGTACCGTTTGCTCCGCAGAGGTCGTGACATAGCTGTTAACGATAGTTTTCAGTTGCGTGTAGGATTCAATAGTTGCTGTAATCTCTCCAGCATCATTCCCTAATTGATTCTCTGTGCCCACAAAGTAAGCAAGAGCATTAGTCCTTGAAGCTGTATTACCACCATACTTAACGTCGTGAGTTAAGGCGTCAACGATATAGCCTGTGTCTCTGTCACATCGTGCAGAGTCATAGTCTGTCAGTCCGACCGTACCTTGAACATACGTTTTCAAATCACTAACAATGCTTGCTCTGTTATCGATCAAGCTCTGTGCCGCTGTGATTCGGTCGGCTGTTTGGTAGGTTATGCTGGCGTTCGTTGGATAGGATGGTGTGGTGTAAGTTGTCGTCGTCCCATCAAGGACATCGATAACGGTCTGAAAACTAGCATCAATAGCCGCATCACTTGTCACATCATTGATTGCTTTGATCTGGTCTCTGGCAAACTCGACAGCAAGAATGGTCGCACTGTCTTGTCGGTTCAGGACATACGCAGAGTTAGCGCGTAAATATGAGTTAGCCGCTGTGATTGAATTGTAGTCGGTACCTGTAGCGAGATCTCTCCATGCCGCATCAATGATGAAGCCCAAGTCTCTGAAGCACTTAGCTTGGTCATACGATGGATTGAAGAATCGATCATTGGCATAGACAATGGTGTCGTCTTGTATCTGTAACCGTGCGCTATCAATGGCACTCTTCTCTACCTTATTAGGAATAGCGCCTGCCAGATCCACGTCAACTTCATCAGGTAATGAATCTAAGCCGTTAGTGATTACGTTGTTAAGCGAGGTAATCAACGCTTCAATAGTGCTCAGTTCACTCGCCAAATAACCCGATGGATCAGCAACCACATTGATATCAGCAAAGACATTCGCGTAAAGGAATGAGTAAGCAGAAACTGTTGCGGCTACTTCGTCGGTACCTGTCTGAACATTAGCGCCAACATAATAGGAGGCTGAGTTCTGTCGAGTCGCGCTATTACCACCATACTTAACGTCGTGGGTTAAAGCATCAATCACATACCCAATGTCTCGACGACACTTCAAGTCGTTATAAGAGAGAGTGGGGAATGATGTTTGGATATGAGTACTAACACGGTCTATCGCAAGGCTTCGGTTAGCCTGAAGGATATCTGCCGCACCTGCTCTGTCTACTGTTTGGTAGGTTGAGTTAGGCGTGGTTGGATAAGTGGGTGCTTGATACTCTGTCACTCTTGTTTCAAGAACATCGGTGATACGCTTAAACAATGTATCGATCACAGAGTCCGAAGTCACACTGGCTAATCGCTTAACTTCACGCTTGGCAAAGGTAATTGATGCAATGGTGAGAGGTGTTTGATCGCTCAACACATAGGCAGAGTTGGCTCTGAGATAAGCATAAGCCGCTGTAATTGTGTTGTAGTCAGTGCCTAATGCAAGGTCACGTCCAACCGCATCAAGGATTAATCCAATATCTCGATAACACTTGTCCTGATCAAAGTTAGGATATTCAGGCTTGAAGTTGATGTTAACGTAGTCAATTGTCTTGGTCTGTACATCCGCTTTGTTGGAGAGGATAGCGGTGTACTGAGTTAGAGTAAGACCTGTTGTGACGATAGGATCTATTGCCACTAAACCGACAAGGCTTCCAGTGTTAATCACTGAAATGATGATATCGATTAGGTCGCTTGCCCGTGTTTCTTCGGCGGCACCTGCAATGTAAACGTTGACGATATTCTTTAGCTCGCCATAAGCGGCGGCTGTAGCTACAGTTTCGCCTGCACCTAATTGCGACTGTGTACCCACAAAATAAGCTGTTGCGGCAAGACGTGTAGCAGTGTTTCCGCCGTACTTAATATCATGTCGGAGTGCGTCAATAACATAGCCCGTGTCTTCTTCACACTTAGCTGTGTCGTACTCCAAAGAAGGATAGTTAGTCTGAATCCATGCAGTCAAAGAACTGATAATGACGGTTCTAGCATTAGAAAGGTCTACTTCAGCTTGACTACGAGGAGCCGTTTGATAGGTGGCTCCCACAGTATTGGGATAGCTAGGAATAGAATACGCTATGGTGGTGCCGTCAATAAAATCAGTTATTGTTTTGAAAAGATTAGTAACTGTGGTATCATCACTAATGTCGGGTAGTGCAAGTATTAGATCTCTTGCGTAATTAACCGCAGACACTGTCGCAAAGTTCTGGTCGCTCAACACATACGCTGAAGCACTTCTAAGGTACGAGTTACCTGCGGTAATGGTGTTGTGAGTGGTACCTAACAGAAGATCCTTTGACACTGCATCAAGGATAAGACCGACATCTCGCGAACACTTACCTGCGTCATACGATGCCAACTCAGTTGAATTCACATACGTCAGAACTGCATCTTGGATAAGCGTCTTGTTGGCAATGATTGCATTAGCCGCATTGGATGCATCGGTATAAGGCTGTACGGGTGGATCGTTGAATACCAAAGCATCGGGTTCACCGTCATAGAAGATATCAATGATGTCGGTAAATCCTGAAACAACTCTGGTAGATGCTGTTGGGTTAGTCGCAACAAGAGGAGCCGATATCATACCGACTCTTTCTTCGTTGATAGCCCTTCGAGTTTGATACTTCTGCTCTGTAGTAACCTTCTTGGCGTTGCCTCGCTTGTAAGACAATCCTGCGGTTATGGCGTTGTAGTTCGTATCGAGCACCATGTCATATCGGACAGCATCCATAATCAAGTTGAGGTCTCTTTCGCATACCTCTTTGTTGAACTTGAATGATTGCTTGGCAGTAACAACCGCAACGGCTGAGTCTACGCTTCGGAATGAATTGGTTAACGATTGACCATTGTTACCGTAGTCTCCTGATTTTGAGACGTAGTACACGTTGTCTACTTCTTCAGCACCTACGGTCTGAATAGAGACTTCGCCATCGTTATTTCTCTTTAGATACGCCTTACCATCATGAGTGTTAATGGCGATCTCGCCAAAATCAATCTCATTGAGAGTAGGTGCTCTTCCCGGAATGTCGCTTCGGGGAAATAAAATCTTTTTTCTGGTCGCCATATCGCAATCGGTCTCTATTGGTTGCTGTTATTTATGCGTATGTACCGCAGTCAATCGTTTCAAAATCAAAACGTTCTACTTCTAATTTAGGCGCACAAATGCCGTCACTGAAATCCCAACAGTCAGATTCTCCTGCACGGTACTTGTACTTAATGTAAGCAAGAGGATCTGTCCCCGAACCTACTTTGATACCTGCCGAATCAATTGTTCTTAGATCAGAAGCCGAAGCACCACTAGCTACTACTAGGTTTCGGGCAGTTGTCGTAAATCGTTCTACGTTTATTTCGGTGAAGAGACCTTGTTGAGTAAGGTTACCTCCACTAATCTCTACATCACCATTCATGGCGGTGCTGTCTAAAAAGGAACGACCAACAACCGTTAAGGTCTTTCGGAGACCGCCCTCGACACCAATCAAGATTCCAGATGTAGTCGTCGCCAGAGTTAGTTCTGAAGTAGGTTGATTAGCCGATGTATGGAATAGCTCGATACCCGCACTGTCAGACGCTTTAAGTAATGTGACATCTGTATTGGATATAAGTGCTACGGCATTTTCGGTTGCTAAAGGTCTGATCCGTGGGGTACGAGTATCAGTAATGATTCCCTCGACCGCTCTCATAATATCGAATGAGGCAGAGTCCGCTAACAGGATATCGACCTTACGATCAGAGTCAGTGATAATTGCACTTTGACTTGTAAGCGTACCTTGTGGGTGGTTCAGAAGGTTTGTGAAATATCGTCCACCAATAACATCAATCCGTGTCGATTGGCCTGCCGAATCTGTTCCCGTGGCGATGTATAAACGATCACCGCCATTACCAAATCCATCGGTGAGAGGATCTTCAAGGTACGAGTACGCCATTTCACCTTGCTGTAATACAAGGGGCTGTCCTTGGGTTCCGCTTCGGCGGATAAGGATATTGGTATGGGCTGAATCACTGGGATAGAACTTACCGTCAACCTCTAAGACAGGATCTCGTGTGGTAACAAAATTACCACTGTCAGAATCATAAACAAGAGTGTTGCCGTCAGACTTACCTGTCGTATCTACACCAACAATATTATCAATGTCGGCATACTGATTGATCGTAACATTATCAAGAGGAGTACCAATGACGACTTTCTTTACGATAGTCCTGTCGCCAAGCACCACTTTATACGTATCGGTAGGCATCTCTACGTCCTTATGTTACTGAGGGAGTTACAGTGATTTTGCCTTCCATAACTCTCTCCACAACGTCTTGAACGCCATCGTTGTGAGTAACTTCCACATCATAAACATATCTTTTTCGAGTACCCAACGCTTGAGTTTGGGCAGAAGTGAGAGACAAAGAGACAATACCCGCATCAAAGGGTTCCTTGACGGCGGCTGAGAATACAGTTTTGTCGCTGTCAGATGCGCTATAGCTAGGGGCTAATTTAGCGGCGACAGAATAACCATTCAGGTCTTTAACCGATCTATCCGTATTAAGGAGATAAATGTCGATGACAACATCGGTGCCTTGATCTATCGACAAGTCTTCGTAATGAGCCATGTGCGAGTTCCAATAAGATTGTTATTGTCTTATTTATAAGAACTATTCGCTTATGTCCTCAATAATCCAATCTTGTAGCCCCTGACTCACATCACCCATAGACAAGGTAAACGCTACGGTCATGCGTAAGCAGTTGGTTCGAGCCGCGTGATAACAGAGGGTATTTTGATGTTCAGCATAAGGTCCAAAGTAACCCGCTTTACATTGCCAACCCTTTTTGTCGGGAATGGTGACAATCTCCTTCTTCTCCATGTCATACCACTTAAACCACCCGTCCCCTGTCTCACTCCACGTAAAAATGAAGTTGTAAGCAGGCGCATTGGCATTGTTGTGCCATGAGATGTATCCGTTAGGAGGGTAAACACAGAACAGTGCGTTCTTCTTTAGGGTGAACTCAATAGCCAACTTCTCAATAACTTCGGTTAGCTTCTGGTCAATGAGTTGAGGTATAGCAGGATCTTGGCTGGTAAAACGGAGATTATTGGTGCCAAAGGAGTGCCCCACAATGATTTCGGGGAATCCATCATGGTTGGTACCCATCTCCATAATACGATGGAGTTCTTCGTCAGAGGTAAACTGATCGATTTTATCTATTTTGTTTTCACATTGAAGTTTGACGTTTTTGTAGTTTTCGTCAGTAATAAACCATTCGGCGGTCTTGAGTATGTCTAGGGCGTAATCGTTAAGGGGTATATCGTACAACCCTACTCTAGGCGTTCCATTCGTCATAATCTCTCTTAGCCTTTACGTTGGAGTAGTGTCTTATAACTACTGGGGCTATATTATGTATCTTCTTATAACCATTGTAGTAATTCCATCTGGCATCGTCTTCAAAGATACCGACTTTTAGATCCTGATACTTAGGCTCTTTGTTAACTAGCCACCACAGAGAAAACTGATCCCAACGCTTAAATGAAGCAGGATAATTATCTAAATCCTCTTCTCCATTTTCTTTCTTAGGCCACCATCTACCCGCATATTGTTCAACGGTTAGATTGTACCAATCACGCATAAACTCTATGACTTGAGGATTGGCGGAGTTGTAAAGACAGACGCCTCCACAAAGGTCAAAGCCACCTTGAGTACCGTCTGGCTTTCGAGCACCCTCAAAGAATACTTCGGCATAACAATAGTGGCGATCTTCGGGTAGACCTGTCCACAGCATGTCATGATCTCCCAGTTCATCCCAGACCTTTGCAATGTCTTCGTGCTCGACCTCACAATCTGCGTCAATGTACAGGGTTACGTCATAAGGAGTTCGTGCCATCCCATCAAGTTTTGCACGAGTATGATCGTTCACGAACTCCACATTATCGGCAAGCCACTCCTGTCCATCCAAGAATCGTGACTCTGTAAACAACGTTACATGAGCGTTTTCGTCATAATCCTTGATGGTTTCTATGAGGTTTATTGCAGATTTGTAGAAGAACTTCTTACCCGATGCGACTACCACATAGCCTTTATTCATCTTCCTTTGCCTTCGTAAAGTACCCAAGTTCCTCACCAATGATGAGGGTTGAGATGGCGTTCAATTCAATTTCGTTCTGTGCTCTTCTTAGCCGACTTCTAAGTTGGCGATTAGTGGAGAGCTTGATGACATCAATTTCAAAGGCTTTTAGCTTCAGAGAGAAAAGATCTTCTAGCTGTGCCGCTTTACGGTTCTGAGAATCGATCACTGTGGCTTGGGCACGTTCTGCTTCTTTTCTTTCCAGTCGTTCTGCGTGGCTTCGGTTAATTGCATCGATGCCTATCTTCCCCATGACCTCTTCCCACATAGGGTTAAGAGCACCCCCATTCTTAAACTGTGGGACCGAAAGAATGTCCTTCTTTTCCTGCCCGTTAGGGAGCTTGGTAATGCGAATGCATTTAACTACGGTCTTATCGTCATTCTCCCAGAAAGCGTTGTCCATAAAGAAATAAGGATTGCGTCCTGCTTTTGTAAACTGGAATTCATCATTCATTAGGCCACTCTGACATATAATGTCCACGTTTCATTTAAGATTGGCGGTTCAATAAGGTCTCGAACTGCCCCATAAGTTATGTCAATCAAAGTCTCGCTTATATACTCGCCAGTATATCCTATCCCGTCGTAGGGTATACCCTCGTATTCAGCCGCGTAGGTTTCCCCATCATACTGTCCAGTGTAAATACGAAAACCGTATATCTCACCAGAGTAGACTGATTCATATTCTTGAGTGTATATAGCCTCGCCGTAAAGACCCGTATAAGTGGATTCGTATTCACTAGCATACGCTCCTTCATACGCGGCATCGTAGACAGTTTGATACACCGCCTCATAAGTTGCCCCATAAGCAATGCCTTCATAGAATGTGCCGTACAACCCTTGGTACACAATTCTTCGAGATCTCTCGTACTCGCCTACGTACTGACCTTCGAATGTATTAGTGAAAGTTGCATCATAGGTGCTGGAGTAAGAAGACTCGTAAACACCTTCATAGGTGTCATCGATGTAGGTCTCATCATCCATCCTTGCGAAGCTACCTGAGTAAGTCCCCGCATACTCACCTTCATAAGAAGATTCATAGGCTTGGATAAACTCGCCTTCATAGAATGCGTTATTACTTTGAACGTACTGGCCTGTGTATTCTCCAACGTAAGTAAGAGCATATACACCACTGTACTCCCCAATGTATCCCACAACCTCTTCACGAGTATAAGCACCCTCATATTGGATAGCTTGTTCACGACCATAAGTGCCTGTGTACGTTTCTAAATCTTCTCGTGTGTAGTTGCCCGTAAACTCGATATCGGTGTCACGAGTATAAGCACCCTCATAGCTCTCACTATCATCTCCGACGTACTCGCCTGTGTAGGTCTCATCATCAATTCGTGTGTATTCGCCCAAGTAATCTTCTTGGTCATCACGTTGGTACTCACCTGTATAGGGTTCATCGTCGAGTCGTGTGTACTGACCAACAAAGGTCTCATCATCAACCCGCCCATACGATCCTACAAATTCAATCGAAGAATCCCGCTCATAACTTCCAATGAAGGTTTCGGTTTGCTCTCGACCGTATCCACCCGTAAACACCTCATCCGAAGATCGAGTGTAATTCCCAGCATACGTCTCATCATCAACACGACCATACTCGCCAGCATAAACAATGCTCTGATCACGAGTGTAGAGACCATCATAAGGTTCAGCGTCTGTACGACCGTACTCGCCTTCATAAGAGATATTTTGGATACGCTCATACGCACCACCATATTCAACGTCTTGGCTTCTTGTGTATTCTCCAGAGTATTGAATGCCAGTTTCACGGGTATAGAGTCCCGTGTAATTGATCATATCTACTCTTTCATACTGACCCGTGTAATCCACATCTTGGGTTCGTCCGTAGAGACCCGCGTAAATAATCCCTTGCTCGCGAGTATAAAGACCCATGTATTGGATGGGCTGTGCTCTAGTGTAAGAACCTTCATATTGGATGTTTTCTACGCGAGTGTAATCACCACCGTAAGTGATTCCCTGTGCTCTAGTGTAGAGACCTGTGTAATCTACATGCTGAGTTCGGATGTATTGGGTGACGTAAGGAACGCTTTGCTCACGGGTATAGTTGCCCCCATACGTGATTCCTTGAATTCTCTGATACAAGCCTGTGTAAGGTACTGACTCTGTTCTCTCGTACAAGCCTGTGTAAGGGACATCTTGAGTGCGCTCATATTGGCCCTCGTACTGAATACCTGTTACACGAGTGTACTGTCCATCATAGGTTATCGCT
>OBMK010001676.1_pt1 | contig 18222 bp, 17 predicted proteins | sample 1539081 | NCBI WGS metagenome assembly OBMK01 (sample SAMEA3355528, study PRJEB22509) | marine metagenome | biome: marine; feature: river plume; material: water | place: USA | collected 2010-08-07 | depth 0.5 m | reverse complement strand
TTTGTGGCGATGAAACGTCTCTGCCAAACCGGGCGAGCCTGTTTCCTCGCCCATTTCCAGCACAATTTTCACGTTGAAGCCCAGATGGCCGCGCGTCGCGAGCACGCTTTCCAGCGCCGTGAGATTGACGAGGTGCTGCACCTTGTTGTCGGCGGCGCCGCGACCGTAGAGTTTTTCACCACGCTCGGTGAGCACGAATGGCGCAAGGCCCTCGGCCCAAGCGTCGGTTTGGGCGCGGGTGACGTCACCGTGACCATAGGTGAGGATCGTCGGCAATTCGGTGGCTTCGATCCGTTCGCCCAAAAGGAGCGGTGGGGCACCGGGAAGGGGGTTGTCGATGATTTCAGTGGTAAAGCCCATGGCCCGCAGGCGCGGGGTGATGTGATCGAGATAGGCGCGCAGATGCGGCGCGCCTTCGGGCGTCTGGCTCTCGGAGGGGATGGCCACGAGGGCCGCCAGATCGCGGGTGAATTCACCCCGCTCAAAGCGCGCGGTGGCGGTCGTGATGGCGGCTGCTCTGGTCATGGTCCCTCGCGCGGTGCTGATGCTGGCCTATGCTGGCCCATGCTGGCATGGCTCGGGCGCGAGGGGAATGGCTTCAGGCGGTGAGCATGGCGGAAAGTTCGGAGATGGCCTCTGCGACCAGTTCGGGGCGGGCGCGCGATTCGATATTGAGGCGCACCACGGGTTCGGTGTTGGAGCTGCGAAGATTGAAGCGCCACGCGCCCATGTCATAGCTGGTGCCATCGGTCTGATCCAAAGCCTGCGCGCGGGGGGCGTAATGAGCATGGACGCGTGCGATTGCTGCTTTTGGGTCGGCAAGTTTGAAATTGATCTCGCCCGAGGACGGGAAGGCGCGGCGGCGCTCGGAGGTGAGCGCGGCGAGCGCGCCTTTGCGGCTGATCAACTCGGCCATCAAGAGCCATGGGATCATTCCGCTGTCGCAGTAAACGAAGTCGCGGAAATAGTGATGTGCGGACATTTCCCCGCCATAGACGGCGTTATGATCGCGCAGCGCTTGTTTGATGAAAGAGTGCCCGGCCCGTGATTGAAGCGCCGTGCCACCCGCGCGCGCCACGACATCTTGGGTGTTCCAGATGATGCGAGGGTCGTGGACGATGCGTGCTCCGGGTTCTTTGGCGAGAAATGCTTCTGCCAATAGGGCCACGATATATTCCCCGTCGATAAAGGCGCCTTGGTGGTCGAAAAAGAAACAGCGGTCAAAGTCTCCGTCCCATGCGACGCCCATATCTGCGCCTTCTGCCAGCACGCGCGCGATCGTGGCGGGGCGATTTTCCGGCAAGAGGGGGTTTGGGATGCCTTCGGGAAACGTGCCATCAGGGGTGTGATGCATGCGAAGGAAGGTGAGCGGGGCACCTGCGGCTGCGAGGGCCTGTGCAATGGCATCAAAGGTGGGGCCCGCAGTGCCGTGGCCTGCATTTACCACGATTTTCAGAGGCTTGAGCGCCGCGATATCGACGAAGCGCAAGACTTGGGCCACATAGGCCGCGCGCGCATCCTTGGCGATGTCGCGATGAGTGCCGCCGGGCCGTGCCGGGCCAAAGGCGTCGGCTTCGGCCAGCGCCTTGATGGCAGCAAGGCCCGTTTCGGCGTCGAGGGGGGCGGAGCCAGCGCGCACCATCTTCAACCCGTTGTAATCCATCGGATTATGCGACGCGGTAACGCAAATGCCGCCATCCGCACCGAAATGGCTGGTGGCGAAATACATTTCCTCTGTGCCGGAAAGGCCCAGATCAAGCACCTCGCAGCCTTCGTCTTGGAGCGCTTTTGTAACAGCACGGGCAAGGTCGGCGGAGGAGGCGCGCACGTCACGGCCAATGACAACCTTGCGGGCATTGAGTGCGCGGGCAAAGCCACGGCCGATGCGGTAGGCGATTGCCTCATCCAGATCGATGCCAAGCCGACCACGCACGTCATATGCTTTGAAACAGGTTAATGAAGTCATCACTTGGCTTTCAATGATAGGTCACGGTCTTAATGAAAACGGTGTTACAGGAATAATTCTGCCAGACAACTGCGGGAATGCGCGCGGCTGTGGCTGGTGCTAAAACGCGTCAGTTATGGGCGGTAATATTCTTCGTACCACGCGATGAACCGGGCAACGCCTTCGGTGACGGGGGTATTGGGGCGATAGCCTGTGAGGCGGTGCAACAGGCTTGCGTCAGCCCAAGTGGCGGGCACATCGCCGGGCTGCATGTCCATATAGTTACGCAGCGCAGTTTTTCCGCTGGAGGTTTCGAGGGCTTCGATGAAATCCAACAGCCGGACTTTGTCGGAATTTCCGATATTGACCACGCGATAGGGGGCGGCGGGCGACAGGCTGTCGCCATCGACAGCAGTGTCTGGCCCCCCCGGCACGGCATCAATCAGACCGCGAATGCCGCGCACAAGGTCTTCGACATAGGTGAAGTCGCGCCACATCGCGCCGTGATTGTAGATATCGATCGGAGTGCCGCTATAGAGGCCTTTGGCGAATTTGATCGGGGCCATATCGGGGCGGCCCCATGGGCCGTAGACGGTGAAAAAGCGAAACATCGTGGTCGGCAGCGCATGGATATGGGCATAGGAATGCGCCATGGCCTCATTGGCCTTTTTCGAGGCGGCATAGATGGTGAGGGGCATGTCGGCTTTGTGGGTTTCGGCGAAGGGCATTTCGGTATTGGCACCATAGACCGAGCTGGTGGAGGCCATCAGAAGATGCGCGACGCGGTGGCGCAGCGCGGCTTCCATCACGTTGAACGTGCCCACGATATTGCCGTTGATATAGGCGCGCGGATTTTCGAGGCTGTAGCGCACCCCGGCTTGGGCCGCGAGATGGACGATTACAGTTGGCGCGAAAGCGTCGATGGCGGCATCGAGGGCCGCGCAATCTTCGAGCATGCCGCGGGATTCGCTATAGGTCGGATAGGCGCTCAGGAGGGTTGAGCGGGCTTCCTTGAGGGAGACGTCATAATAATCGGTCATGCCATCATAACCGCCGACGCAGACGCCTTCGTCGAGCAAGAGACGCGCGAGGTGAAAGCCGATAAAGCCCGCCGTGCCCGTGATAAAGACGCGCATGAGAATGTCCTTTCAAGTGCGGCGCCTTTGCCTTGGGCGCGTTCTAGGGTGGGATGACAACACTTCGCGGCATTCTCGCGGCAATCCTGCGGAAATGCACGGGCAGATCACGGAGCGGGGCGGCATTTTGGGGGGAGCGGCATGCGCGCCACGCGACGGGGCGCGCCGAGGGCGCACACATTGCGAACACAGGGCGCAGTTGGTGAGGGGGGTTTTGGAGGCGGGTACCGGAATCGAACCGGTCTTCATGGATTTGCAATCCAGTGCATAGCCTGCCTGCCCACCCGCCTTCGGTGTGACGAGTTAGACTATCCCGGCGCGGGCTGCAAGCGGGTTGCGTGGGGGTGTTTGGGGAAAAAGACTGTCGAATGGGGCTTGACCACATTCAAAAATTGGAATGTAAAGGGTGCAATTCTCGTAGCAAGATGCTGCCCTGCGGCGTGCTGGGCGTTGCTGCGGGCGATGGGTTGTGACAGGATGCGCGCGAGCCGAGACCTGAACGGAAGAGTAACAACTATGACCGATTTCGCAACACGCCGCATGACGATGGTAGACACGCAAGTGCGCCCCTCTGATGTGACAAAATTCCCAATCATTGATGCCATGCTGACGGTGCCGCGCGAAGAGTTTGTGCCAGCAGATCGTCGGGAGGCTGCCTATGTGGGGGAGCATCTGGACTTGGGGGCCGGGCGCGTGGTGCTGGACCCGCGCAGTTTTGCCAAACTGCTGGACGCGGTGGATGTGCAACCGGACGAGTTGGTGCTCGATGTTGGGGCGGCTTATGGCTATTCAACGGCGGTCTTGGCGCGGATGGCGGAAGCTGTCGTGGCGCTGGAAGAAGATTTATTGATGGCGGCAGAGGCGGAAAATGCGCTGTCGCGCGTTGGAGCTGATAATTCGGTGGTGGTGACAGGTGCACTGACAGCGGGTTCGGCGAAACATGCGCCGTTTGACGTGATTGTGGTTCAGGGTGCGGTGGAACATTTGCCAGAGGCGTTGATTGCACAATTGAAGGATGGTGGGCGTATCGGCTGCCTGTTCGCCGAAGGGGCGAATGGGGTGGTGCGCGTTGGATACAAGATGGACGGCGCAGTAAGCTGGCGCTTTGCGTTTAATGCAAGCGCCCCGGTATTGCCGGGCTTTGAGCGGCACCGCGCGTTCACATTATGAAAAATGCAGCGCTTTTGAAGCGTTCGAGATTGAAGCGAGGATAGGCGATGGGATTTCCGACGATCGGGCGCATGATGCGCGGCTTTGCGGCCAGTGTTGTGCTGGCGACAGCACCGGTGGTGATGCCGCTTGCGGCCTCTGCAGAGACATTGGCGGATGCGCTTGCGGATGCTTATCGTCACTCGGGTCTGTTGGAGCAAAACCGGGCGCTTTTGAGAGTTGCAGATGAGGATGTGGCCGTTGCGATGGCGGGATTGCGGCCCATCATCAACTGGGCGGCGGATGTCACCCATGATTTTGGCACGGCACGCACAACGGCAACAGGCGGCGTGACGCGCGGCTCTGTCGGCAATGACGCCACGGTGGGCATCGCGATGGAGTTGATGCTGTGGGATGCCGGGCGGACATCGATGTCGGTCGAGGCCAAGAAAGAAGTGGTGCTGGCCACGCGCGAAGCGCTTCGCGGCGTAGAGCAGCGCGTGCTGCTGACGGCGGTTCAGGCCTATATGAATGTGCGTGCTGCGTCGGAAACGCTGGCTCTGCGGCAAAATAACGTGCGGGTGATTACCGAAGAATTGCGCGCGGCGAAGGATCGTTTTGAGGTCGGGGAAGTAACCCGCGCCGATGTGGCGCTGGCCGAAGCGCGTTTGGCGGGGGCCCGTTCGGCTTTGGCGCAGGCGCAGGGCGAGTTGGCGATTTCGGTGGAAGATTTCCGCTTTTCGACTGGGCGTAAACCCGGCGCGCTGACGCCCCCTCCGGCGCTGGGCATGCCCGCGGCAGGCTTGGATGCGGCGAAAGTGCTGGCGATGCGGCGTCACCCGGACATGATCCGGGCAGGACATGAGATTACGGCGGCTGAATTGGGGCTGCGGGCGGCGAAAACCTCCAGCTTGCCGACTGTGAACCTCACGGGCCGCTATGGGTTGACCGATGATCTGAATTCCAACTTCTTCACGCGCGGTGGCTCGGTTGGTCTCGAAGCCAGCGGGCCGATTTATCAAGGTGGCAGGCTGTCGGCACTGGAGCGGCAAGCGCAGGCGCGCAGTGATGCGGCACGGGGCAATTTGCACAATGTGCGCCACAGTATCGCGCAAGGTGTGGGGTCGGCTTGGGCGCGGGTAGAAGTGGCGCGGGCCGCTCGAACCGCCTCTGAGGAACAGATTCGCGCCGCGCGAGTTGCGTTTCGCGGCGTACGCGAAGAGGCAACTTTGGGCGCGCGCACCACTTTGGACGTGTTGAACGCAGAGCAAGAGTTGCTTGATGCACAGGCCAATCAGATTCAGGCGTCCTCCAATGAAGTGGTGGCGCGCTATGGGCTTTTGGCAGCAACTGGACAGTTGACCGCAGAAGATCTGAAGTTGCGGGTGCAGCAATATGACCCGGCGGCGTATTATAACATGGTCAAGTCCGCGCCTGTAAAATCCTCTAAGCAGGGCAAGCAGTTGGACAAGGTGCTTAAATCTCTCACGAAAGAGTAAAATCCTGTCTATCTGTTGAGAAGTGGCAGCGGCTTGGTTATGATCTGCGGAACTGCGGCAGGCCATAACCGAGAATCCTGATGTCCAATCCTGTGACCAATGTCGAAATCGAGGACGTTTTGGCGTCGATCCGTCGTTTGGTGGCGGACGATAGCCGTGGGCGACCCGAGGCGTCATTCGGCGGATCTGCTGCGGCGGTTTCTGCGGCGAAAGGGGCGCAAGCCCCCCAGCCATCTGCGGCGACACCCAGTGCGGATAGATTGGTTTTGACGCCAGCCTTGCGGGTGACAGAACCACAAAGCGCGCAGCTAGAGCAGGTCACGCAGGCCGAGACGACGGAGGCGCCTGAGGCGGGAGAGGCCCATCGCCCCGAGAGCGATGATGGCGATCTGCCGGAAATCTGGGATAACCCCGAGGCGCGTTTGGCTGAGGTTTGGCCGGAAGATCAGCCTATGCCGGAAGCGGCTGAGGCGGCTGAGTTGACGACCGAGGCGTTTGTGTTAGGGCCGGAGGCTGCGGTGATCGAAGAGACACAAAACGCCGGGGAGGCAGAGCAAACCGCCCCCGAGAACGACGAGAATCCAACGGCCGCCGAAGAAGACGCGCCGATGTGGGTAGAGCCAGAGCAAACGCCCGACGCAGAAGCGGCGATGGAATGGGAGGACCACGAGGCGTGGCCATCCAGCGCTTTGGAAGTGGAAGACAGCGCCGCACTCGCAGATGCAGATACATTCACAGATGAGGCCGACGCTGACGCCGACGCTGACGCCGACGCGGCGGAAACACTCGCGGATAGCGCGGACACCATGCTTGGGGCGTCCGATGAGGACGACGCGGAGGATGCGAGCCCCGTGCTTGGGGATGACGCGATCATTGACGAAGACATGCTGCGCGAGATGGTCGCCGATATCGTGCGCCAAGAGTTGATGGGCGCGCTGGGGGAGAGAATTACGCGCAATGTCCGCAAATTGGTGCGGCGCGAAATTCACCGGGCCTTGTCGGCACAGGAATTCGAATAATCAAACATCCGCGCTGAGCGCATAGATCCTGTCGAGGTCGAGATGGGTGCGGAGATGGGCGGCAAGCGCGTCGAGCGTCTGCTCGATTGTTGCGGCATAATGCGTTTGCGACTCTGCGCCTAGGCGGGCCAAGAAGGCACGGCGGAAGGCATCATTGGCGAAAATTCCGTGAATATAAGCGCCCATGACGCGGCCATCGGGGCTGATTGCGCCTTCGGGTCGGTCGTCGATTGTGAACCAAGGGGTCGCGCAGGCGGGGCCATATGTTTGACCCATGTGAATTTCATAGCCGGAGACGGCGGCGCGGCTGGTGTTTTCCCAGCCGCTGACTGTGGCGAGGCGTTTTTCGCGGCCCAAGACAGTGACCACATCGAGCAGGCCGAGGCCCATGGCCCCGCCGGGCGCGCCTTCGACGCCTGAGGGATCGCGCAGCGCACGGCCCAGCATCTGGTAGCCGCCGCAAAGGCCGATGACCTGCCCACCGCGTCGCCAATGGGCGAGTATGTCGATATCCCAGCCGTGCGCCCGCAGTTCGGCCAGATCGGCGAGGGTGGATTTCGAGCCCGGAAGCAGGATGGCAGCGGCATCGCCGGGAAGCGCCCGACCGGGTTCGATGATATCGACAGTCACGCCCGGTTCGGCGGAGAGGGGATCAAGGTCGTCGAAATTTGCGATGCGCCCGAGGCGCGGGACGACGATTTTGACGGCCCCACCGGGACGAGACGCCAGCCCTTCGCTGTCTTCGGCAGGCAGGCGCCAAGCGTCGGCGAACCATGGCACAACGCCCAAGGCTGACCAGCCTGTGCGGGTGACAATGTCGCGCAGGCCATCATCGAAAAGACGGACATCCCCGCGAAATCGGTTGATCAAGAAGCCACGGATCATGGCGGCATCTGCGGGCTCGAGCACGGTTTGGGTGCCGACAATTTGGGCGATCACCCCGCCGCGATCAATGTCGCCGGCCAAGAGGACCGGAACACCAGCAGCACGGGCAAAGCCCATGTTGGCGATGTCACCGCGACGAAGATTGGTTTCGGCAGGGCTGCCCGCGCCTTCGACAAGAATAAGGTCATGTGCGGCAGCAAGGCGGTGAAAGCTTTCGAGCACGTTTGGAAGCAGCGAGGGCGCGGCATCGCGATACCCAAAGGCCTCCAATGACCCACGTCTTTTGCCCTGCACGATCACTTGGGCACCGCTCTCTGATTCTGGTTTGAGCAGCACCGGGTTCATATCGGAATGCAGGGGCACGCGCGCGGCTAGGGCCTGTAGCGCCTGAGCGCGCCCAATTTCGCCGCCGTCTACAGTGACTGCCGCGTTATTGGACATGTTTTGCGGCTTGAAGGGCGCGACGCGCAGGCCACGGTCAGCGAATGCACGCGCCAAACCCGCCACCAAAAGCGACTTGCCGACATTCGAGCCGGTGCCTTGGATCATCACTGCACGCGCCATGCGACCTCCGAAAAAAAGAACCGCGCTTCATGAGGAAGCGCGGTTCGTTTATCCGGTTTGCCTGAGGTTGTCAGGCGGCTTCGGCTTCCGCCATAGCAGCATTGCGGCGCTCGCTTTCCTCGCGCGACAGAGCCACCGAGGTGCGGACACCTTTGGAGACGAACTCCATCAGGCCCTTCACCACGCGCTCGTTCGGGTCGATCCCGGCGCAGGTCAGCACTTCACGGCCATCGCGCGAACGCGCCCAGCGGGCGATTTGCTCGGGGCCATTGCCATATTTCTTGTCATCCGCGATTGCGTCGTCCAATGCGGCAAGCACAACGGCCGCAAAAAGCTTGCGTGCACGGTTGCCCTGTTCGTTGTTGAATGCAGTGTCGTCAACGAGATCTCGCATGATCCGTCCTATTGTTATTGCTCTTGCGTTTTTCGGCGTGTCGCTGCTTATGACCTATTGGCTTCGATTCGGATAGGCTACATCTGCATGACAGTTATGTTTACAGCGCATAGCTTCTGCATTTGCAGCACGACATTTCGTAAGCTACCCGCTTGGGTGTCCCCAATATCTAGGGGCCGTCTACATTTCTTCAACCTTTTGCCATGGTTTTGTCACATGCCGAAGATCAACGGGAACGAAATTCGCCCCGGCTCTATTCTCGATTACGATGGGGGCCTCTGGGCCGTCGTGAAGGTCAACCACGTCAAACCCGGCAAGGGCGGCGCGTTTGCTCAGGCCGAGATGAAAAACATCCGCGATGGCCGCAAGCTCAATGAACGGTTCCGTTCGGAGGATAAGGTCGAAGAGGTTCGGCTCGAGAACCGGGATCAGCAATTCCTCTACGAGACTGACGGGCGTTTGGTGTTCATGGACCCCGACAGTTTCGAGCAGATCGAGATTGATGCAGAGCTGCTGGGCGAGCGGCGCCCCTTCTTGCAAGACGGGATGACGGCCACGGTGCAATTCTACGGGGAGGAAGCGCTCTCGGTTGCTTTGCCCCAGAAAGTGACCTGCCGGGTTGTCGAGACAGAGCCTGTTCTCAATGGGCAGACTGCCGCCAAGAGCTTCAAGCCCGCCATCCTCGACAATGGCGTGCGGATCATGGTTCCGCCCTTTATCGGGACGGATGAAGAGATCATCGTGCATACGGAATTCCTAGAGTATTCCTCGCGCGCCTGATCTGGCGCTGTCGGACCTTCGCGCGAAACCCTTACGAAAGGGTTAATTCGCGCGAGGGCCGTGCCGCGAGTTTCGCCAAATTTTCCCGATAATCGCTGTTCTTGTAAGGGATTTATTCAGGAAGCGGACCAAGGCGCGCAGTGCCGGCGCTGAGGTCTGGTGCGATCCGGTCAAAGCGCATCTGCGCCAAGGCTTGGCCATTGGCTTGGGTGAACACTGTGCCAGCGGGTTTGTCGCCGAGCAGAATCTCGGTGCCGGGGGGCGCGGTGCCGTCGATGGCAAGCCGGGTCAGGCCTTTTTTCAATTCGGTCTTGTGCTTCATCCGGGCAGTGACCTCTTGGCCCACATAACAGCCTTTGCGAAAATCGACGCCGTGGAGCCGTTCAAAGCCCGCTTCCAGAATATAGGTCTCGGGGGTCAGTTCGATGCCAGTCTCGGGGATAAGATGGGCCACGCGGAGCGCGTCCCAATCGGTGCCATCATCGCCTGTCTCAGAGCCGTAAAGCCGCCAGCCCAACGCCGGATGGCGCGGGTCTGTTACGGCGCCGTCGGGGGCGGGGCCAATGCCGCGCCGCATTTGCAGATCGGTCTGGGTGATGGTGACATCGGCGCGGAGGCGATACATGGAGAGGCGCTGAGCAAGCGCGGGGCCGTGAGAGGCTGCGACGTCGAGCAACACGCTATCGCCGTCGCCAATCAGCAAGAAATCTGCAAGGTATTTCCCCTGCGCGGTCAACAGCGCGGCATAGATTGGGCCGCTTTCCAAGTGGCGCAGGTCATTGGTGACGAGGCCTTGCAGGAAGTCGATGCGATCTTTGCCGCCAATGCGGTAGATGATCCGCGCCATGGTCTCTTGTTCCTCTCTGTTCGCCCTTCCAGTATAGCGTGAGAAACTTTGGGTAACAGGGGCGGATCATGCGCGCGGCGCTTTCGGTTGTCATTCCTACGTTAAATGCCGAGCGCCGTCTGGCGGCAACGCTGGGGGCGTTATTTGAGGGGCTGGAAGCGGGGATCATCCGTGAATTGGTGATTTCCGATGGCGGGTCTGGCGATGGCACCGCGCGGATCGAGGATGAGGCGGGGGCGGTGATCCTGATCGGGTCTGCGTCACGCGGGGGGCAATTGCGGCGTGGCACCAGCCTGGCCAAGGGCGCTTGGGTTCTGGTGTTGCATGCCGATACTGTGCTGCCACAGGGGTGGGCGGAGCATGTGCAGGCGCATATGGCGCAGGGCAGCGGGGCTGCGGTGTTTCGCTTGGGGTTTGATGCGCGGGGCGCGGCCCCGTTTCTGGTCGCGCATTGGGCCAATTTGCGGACACGGCTGTTTGGCTTGCCTTATGGCGACCAAGGGCTGCTGATTTCGCAGGCGTTGCTGGACAAGATCGGCGGGTATCCCGATCAGGTGCTCATGGAGGATGTGGCCTTGGCGCGCCGTCTCAAGGCTGCAAACGAGCGGATCACGCTGTTGCCACTTACCGTGCGAACCAGCGCTTCACGGTATCAAGAACGCGGCTGGATACGCCAAGGGGCGCGGAACTTGTGGTTTTTGCTTCGCTATTTGCTTGGCGCGGATCCAGCTTTGCTAGGGCGAGCATATCGGCGGTAGGGCCTTCGGCGCGGAACTGGATGGCGTGAAGTTGGGCGTAGACGCCTTGGCGGGCCAAAAGCTCGTCATGAGTGCCTTCGTCCACCACGCGGCCTTTGTCCATCACCACGATCTTGTGGGCGTCGCGCACCGTGGCGAGGCGGTGTGCAATGACCAATGTCGTGCGGCCATGCGCCAGTTTGTCCAAGGCTTCTTGCACCAATTGTTCGGATTGAGCGTCGAGGGCGGAGGTTGCCTCATCGAGCAGCAAGATCGGCGTATCGCGCAAGAGGGCTCGGGCAATGGCCACGCGTTGGCGTTGCCCGCCCGAAAGGGCCGAGCCGCGCGGGCCAACCGGGGTGTCGAGGCCCTGTGCCAGATTTGGCAGAAAGTCGGTGACATGCGCGGCTTTGAGCACAGCTTGCAGGCGGTCTTCGGTGACATCGCTGCGCCCGAGCAAGATGTTCTCACGCAGGGTTTCGTCGAAGAGCGCGGCGTCTTGGCTCACGGTTGAGAAAAGCGCGCGCAAATCTTCGAGCGACAGGCGGTTGACGGCGGTCTTGTCCACGCTGATTGACCCGGATTTGGGGTCGACGAGCCGGGTCAGCAAGTTGAAGACCGTGGATTTCCCTGCGCCCGAGGCCCCGACGAGGGCGGTGGTTTTTCCGGCTTCGGCGGTGAAGCTCAGCCCGTTGAGGACATTTGTATCGCCATAGGCCAGTTGCACATCGCGCAGGTGCAATGCGGGCACCCCTTTGGGGGCCGGGGCGGGGTTTGACGGCGAAATGAGATGCGCTTGGGTATCCATCAACTCCTTGAGGCGCTCAACTGCGGCGGCGGCGTTTTGCCAAACGCCCGAAAGCGCGCCCAAGCGGCGCATTGGCTCGAAAGCAAAGCCGATCGCCGTGAAAAAGGACATGAACTGGCCCACGGTTTTTTCGCCTGCGATGATTTCAGAGCCACCAAAGATCATCACGCCGAGAAAGCCGAAGCCCGCCATGATGTCGATCAGTCCGGGGATCGCGGCAGCCCCGATGCGGGCGCGGACTTCGGAACGGATGAGGTGGTCGGTCAGATTGCGGTAGCGATTGCTTTGGTAGCTTTCGAGGCGGTTCAGTTTGACAGGAACGATCCCGTGGAAGACTTCATCCAGCCGGGTGGCCAAGCGCGCACCAAGGTCGCGTGCTTCGCGGGCACGGCGACGGACGAATTTCTGCACAAGAGCGGAGGGCAGCACCATCAAAGGCGCGCCGACAAGCGCCACCAAGGTCCATTGCCAATCCACGCCAATGGCGACGCCGATCAAGATCACCAAGGCAATCAGGTCGCGCCCCGCTCCGGTGATGATCGCAGTCCATACTTCGTTGATCGCGCCCACGTCAGATTGAATGCGCTGGATCAAGAAGCCCGGTGGGTGCGTTTGGTGAAAGGTGCCATCGAGGGTCATCACGTGATCAAGCAGATCAATCCGCAAATTGGCGGCAGTTTTCTGCGAGATCACCGCGAGGCAGGCTTTTTGCGCGACCGAGGCCGCCCCACGCACAACGAAGACCCCGAGAATGGTCAGGCCGACAAACCAGAGCGCATTCATGTCCCCTGCGACGAAAACATCGTCAAACATGGGGCGCATCATATAGCTCAGGACACCCAGCATGCCGCCTTCAGCGGCCATGAACAGAATGGACAGCCCCAGCAGCCCCAGATGTTTGGAAAGATAACGCCGCCAGAGCCACGCCAGAAGCGTGCGGCTTTTTTCGGGGGGAAGCTTTTGTCCGTCGGTCATGCGCTTCTCATAAGGTGCGCGATGCGAGGCGGCAAGCATGCTTTGGCGGCAAGCGCGATCGCGCGAGAGGAGGCGTTGACGCTGTCAGCGCCCGCGTTACAGTCGCGGCAATTCGATACAGGAGTATTTCGATGAGCCGCAACGCGTCGCGCACCCATGGGCGTGAATACCTCGCCATTCCCGGTCCTTCCGTGATGCCAGAGGCGGTGTTGCGCGAGATGCATCGCGCCGCCCCCAATATTTACGCAGGTGAATTGGTGGAGCTGACGCATTCGCTGATCCCCGATCTGCGGCGCGTGGCGCGGACTGCTCATCATGTGGCCTTCTACATCGGCAATGGACATGCTGCATGGGAAGCCGCGCTGGCGAATGTTGTGGCGGCGGGTGAAAAGGTATTGGTGCCTGCAACGGGGCGGTTTGGTCTGGGCTGGGCGGATCAGGCGCGTGGCTTGGGCATCGAGACCGAAGTGCTCGATTTCGGAAAATCCTCGCCCGTCGATCTCGACAAGGTCGAAGCGGCGTTGCGCGCGGATACGGGCCATCGGTTCAAGGCCGTCTTGTTTACCCATGTTGATACCTCCTCGTCGGTGCTCAATGACGTGAAAGCCATGCGCGCGTTGCTGGATGCGGTGGGCCACCCGGCTTTGTTGATGGTGGATTGCATCGCCTCGCTTGGGTGCGACCGCTTTGAGATGGATGAATGGGGTGCGGATGTGATGGTCGCAGCCAGCCAAAAGGGCCTGATGACCCCACCCGGCATGTGCTTTGTCTTTTTCAATGACAAGGCGCAGGCGGTGCGGGCCGGGATGGCCTGTGTCAGCCGCTATTGGGATTGGGTGCCGCGCGCCAATCCAACGCAGTTTTTCATGTATTCTGGAGGGACTGCGCCAACCCATCACCTCTATGGTCTGCGCGCCGCGCTCGACATGATGATGGACGAGACGATGGAGGGGGTTTGGGCCCGTCACGACCGCTTGGCCCATGCGATTTGGGCGGCGGTGGATGTCTGGGGGCAGGGCGGGAGCCTGCGGTTCAACATTGCCGATACGCGGTTGCGCTCGCGGGCGGTGACAGCGCTGCGGATGCAGGCACCAGATGCGACACGGTTGCGGGAATGGACCGAGGGTGAGGCCGGGGTCACATTGGGGATCGGCCTTGGCATGGCTGAGCCGGGATCGCCGGAAAGCCATGGATTTTTCCGGCTTGGGCATATGGGCCACCTGAACGCGCAGATGGTGATGGCGATGCTTGGATCGATCGAAACCGCGTTTCACGCGCTTGACATCGCCCATGGCGCGGGGGCGCTGAGTGCGGCGGCAAAAGTGATTGCGAAAGGCTAACGGCGTTATGGGCGGCGCGTGGTTGCCATGCGGCCGCGCGCCACAAGAAAGAGGCCCGAGAGCACGATAAGCCCAGACCCGACCACCATGGCAGGGTCAAGGCGTTCGCCAAAGATCACAAGCCCCAACACGGTGCCAAAGATCAATCGCGTGTAGCGAAAGGGCGTTACAGCCGAAACGTCGCCTGTTCGCATGGCGGTCATCAGGCAGGCATAAGCGGCCACCCCTGCCAGCGTCGCGCCACTGAGCGCAATGGCGAGGGGGATGAGTTCAACAGGCGGCGCTGGCTGCGTGGCAAACAATGGCTGCAACAACCAAAGAAACAGACCTGCCACAAAGATCGCCACAAACCCGAAAAAGCCCAAAGCCTGCAACGAAATGGTCTTGGGGGCGGCGCGACTGGCCAGATCGCGCCCTGCAAAGCCCAGCATTCCCAACACGGCAAAAATCGACAGGGGGGTGAAACTGGCCGTACCGGGGCGCAAGATGAGAAGCACGCCGCAAAGCCCCAAAGCGATGGCCAGCCAACGTCGCCAGCCAACGCGCTCGCCCATGAAGAGCGCCGCTCCCCCGACGACCACCAAGGGCGTGGCCTGCAAGATGAGCGTGGCAGAGGAAAGCGGCGTTAGCCAAAGCGCCAGCACATAGAAAAGCCGGCCAGAAATTTCAAAGACATAGCGAAGTCGCATCGCGGGCGCATGGGCGTCTTTTGTCCAGATCGGCGCAGCGATAAGGCGCGCCCAGAGCGCAAAAATAGCCGCCCCTCCCAGCCCAAACCCCATAAGGACCACACCGACCGGGGCGTTGGCGGTTGCGAGTTTGATCAGCGCGTCTTCGATGGCGAAGGCGGCCATTGCCGCGACCATGAAGCCTGCGCCGATCAGATTTGCCCGGCGTTCGGCAGCCATCGATGGGTCCCTTTATCGCTCAAACCCACGTCGTGACATGGGTATTGAACGGTGGTCGCACGGGCGACCGAACCCGTCAAGCGCGCTGCAACAGGCGGGCATGGTCGCGAGTGACCGGGGATTATTGGTTTTTCGCCAACCAGTCTTTCATCCAGGCAATCTCGGTTTGTTGCGCGGCGATGATCGCTTCTGCAAGTTTGCGAACTTCGGGATCGGTGCCATGCTCCAGAACGATCTGTGCCATTTCTACTGCGCCTTGATGGTGTGGCAGCATGCCAGCCACGAAATCCACGTCTGCATTGCCGGTCAACGGCAGGTTCATGTCGCGGTGCATGGTGGCATTGGCCTCAGCAAGGGCTGCGGCATAGGGAATATCCGAAGGCGCGGCCATTGTGTGGCCTGCATGAGCGGAATGGTCGGTGCTTTGGGCCAATGCAGGGCCGGAAGCGAGGATCAAAGCGAAAGCGAGGCGCAGCATTTTTTACTCCTGTAACCGATGAGAATTTTCCTTAGCACAGAGGTTTTGCGCTGGCTCATCACGCTTTCGTTTGCGAGGCAGAGGAGGGAGATCAGCAGTTTGGCACGTTGACTGCGAGACCACCCAGCGACGTTTCCTTGTATTTCTCGCTCATATCCAGACCCGTTTGGCGCATGGTTTCAATGCAGACATCCAGTGAAACGAGGTGCTGGCCGTCGCCGCGCAAGGCCAGTGATGCCGCCGAAACGGCCTTGATGGCCCCCAGACCGTTGCGTTCGATACAGGGCACCTGCACCAGTCCTTTGACGGGATCGCAGGTCATGCCGAGGTGGTGCTCCAAAGCGATTTCGGCGGCATTTTCGATCTGTTCCGGCGTGCCGCCCAAAACCGCGGCAAGGCCCGCCGCCGCCATCGCCGCCGCAGAGCCGACTTCCGCCTGACAGCCCGCTTCGGCACCGGAAATGGAGGCGTTGTATTTCACCAAACCACCAATGGCTGCGGCGGTCAGCAGGAAGTCTGCGGTTTGCGAGGGGCGCGCGCCCGGCACATGGTCAAGCCAATAGCGGATGACGGCGGGCATGACCCCTGCGGCCCCGTTGGTGGGGGCCGTGACAACCTGACCGCCCGCAGCATTCTCTTCATTCACCGCCATGGCATAGGCGCTCATCCAGTCATTGATCGTATGGGGCGCCACAAGATTGAGGCCGCGTTCAGCCTCGAGCGCTTCATGGATGGCTTTGGCGCGACGGCGCACCTTGAGGCCACCGGGCAGGATACCATCGGTCGACAGGCCTCGGTCGATGCAGTCATTCATCACCTGCCAAATGCGCGCCACGCCGTCATCCAAGCCCTGCGCCCCATTGCGCGCCACCTCATTGGCGCGTTTCATCTGGGCGATAGTAAGGCCGGATTTTGCGGCCATCTCCAGCATTTCCGCAGCAGATTTGAAAGGGTAGGGGATGGGGGCGCCCTCGTCGGTGGCCTTGCCTGCGGCCAGCTCGGCCTCGGTCATCACAAAGCCGCCGCCAATGGAATAATAGGTCTCTTTCAAGATCACGTCGCCCTGTGCGTCGGTCGCCATCAAGATCATGCCATTGGCGTGAAGCGGCAGGGCGGGGCCATAGTCAAACAACAGGTCCTTGGCCGGGTCAAAGCGCATCGGCTCCAGACCGGGGGGCGTGATTTGCTGGGTGGCACTGATCTTGGCCAGCGTGGCCTCGGCTTTGTCATGATCATAGGTGTCGGGCAGATAGCCCGCGAGGCCCAGAATGGTCGCGCGGTCGGTGGCGTGCCCGACCCCTGTGAAGGCCAGCGAGCCATGCAAGGAGGCGCGCAGGCCTTTGGGATGAAACGGCGCGCGGCGCACCCGGTCAAGAAAGCGCGCAGCGGCAACCATCGGCCCCATAGTATGCGAGGACGAGGGGCCAATGCCGACTTTGAACATCTCGAAAACAGATAGGAACATTTAGAGCGCGCTTCCTTCGGGAGGGCTGGGATAGTGGGGGGCGGTGAGCGGCGTCGGGCCTAAACCTTCGGCGATCATGGCGCGTGCCATGCTGGGGCGTGTCTCGATCCGCGCGGCCAATGCCGCGAGGGAGGGATAGGTGGTCAGGCGATACCACGCCGTGCCGCCTCTTGGATAGAGCGCGGGCCAGCGCAAGAGCACGGCAAGATAAAGATCGGTGATCAAGGGTGTTTTTGCCTCAGCTGCGCTAAAGCCATCGCAGGCGGTGACGGCCTGAGCCAGCAGGGCAAGATGGCCATCAATGTTTTGCGCCACTTGATCGCGCAATGTCTGCTCGGCGCCGGGGGCGTATTTTTCCGGGTAAAACAACATCCGCATTTCCGCATGCAAGGTGTTGGACAGAAAGAAAAGCCATTTGAGAAAGCCCGGACGTCCGGCATCTTGTGGCGCGGGGGCAAGGTGGCCGCTGGTCTCGGCAATCCACAAAAGGCAGGCGGCGGTTTCGAAAATCGGCCCTTGCGGCGTTTCCAGTGCCGGGATCCGTCCGACTGGGTTGAGCCGCTTATAGTCGGGCCGAGTTTGACCATGCTGGCGGCGGTCCACCAAAGCGCTGCGATACGGCATGCCCGCTTCGTCCAGCGCAAGGCGCAGGATCAACGAGGCGTTATCTGGAGCGTAGTGCAAGATCAGCATAGGGTCAGAGCATGGCGGCAAACCCGCGAAAGGTCCGCGTGGAAAACGACCAAGCCGCGCGACATTCCGGCGTTGGTTTCGCAATGCTTGGGGTGCTCGGGCCACTGCATCGCGCTGTGACGCTGCGGGTGGCGGGGGATGGCCGGGACAAGCCCGCAATCGGGGGGGCAATGAAATGGCCCCGCTTCGGCCCATTTTTGGTCGGATTTACGGGTCATTCTGCGATGAGACAGTGATGACCTTGAAAGGAAGACCTGATGCGCGTTGCAAAATCGACATGGGTTGCGGCTCTCGGCGCGGCTGTCGTGCTGTTGCTGCCTGCCCCAGTTCAATCGGCAGGTGTGGAAGTGCCCTTTGAGTTGGCGCGGCTGATCGAACGCTCGCCCCAACGCGCGGTGGAAAGTTTGGGCCGCACCATGGCGCAGATTTCCTCTGATGGGACAGTGTCAGAAATGACGATCCGGCGGCGGGAAATGGTAGAAGAGTCCATGCTGCGCGCCCGGACGCTGGCCAAATTGCTTGCTTTGGACTTGGACAATGACGGTCAGATCATCGACATTGAGGTGACGGCCACCTTTGAGGCCTCGGACACCAGAGACC
>OBMK010001674.1_pt1 | contig 18234 bp, 18 predicted proteins | sample 1539081 | NCBI WGS metagenome assembly OBMK01 (sample SAMEA3355528, study PRJEB22509) | marine metagenome | biome: marine; feature: river plume; material: water | place: USA | collected 2010-08-07 | depth 0.5 m | reverse complement strand
ACGGATCATCCACAGCCACACCCTCATAAGCCCTAATTGAGGGGTACCTTGCGGCAAGCCCTGGCGGCATCACTGATGAAGATCTCAGATCAAAGCGTTCCTGAGTCCCATCTGGCGCAGGCAAGACGATACTGAACGAGGAGGTGCTGCTGGCAGCAGCGATCTGCGCCTTCAGTCGATGAAGATCAATGCGGAGCAGTCGCGAAGTCCCTTTGCTCACCGCCCCCTTCTTGGTGCCTGACCGCTGCGCGTTACCTTCATGGTCATCGATCCCTGTCCAGAAATCGGTCACCAAAGAATCGGCAGCGTTGGTCGCGGGCGCACCGCCCACGACAAGGAGCGACCACACGGCACATAAAACTCTAAAGTACATATTGCGCATAAAAACCTCCAAACGACTCAATAGACTTTACAGGTTCGTCGGCTTGCAATATCACATCAATTTGCGATCGAGTGAAGTGCCAAGCCTGTTCAACTCGCTGAGAGCACTCACAAAACGACAGACGGACAGGCGTATACTTTGCGTATACTGTGTTGTTCAAACACTTCAAGGACTTCAAGGACTTCAAGATGAAAATGTTTTTAGCCCTCGCCGTTACTCTGTTACTCACCGCCTGCGCGGGCAGTAGATCGCTTGTCGACGCGCCTATTATTGACCGCAAGGGTATCGACATGAGCCAGTATTACGCTGATAAAACAGAATGCGAGGCCTATGCTACGAAGATCAACACCGGTGAAAAGGCAGCCCGGGGCGTGGTCGGTGGTGCGGTCGTCGGCGGCGCTATTGGCGCGATCGTCAACCGCGGCTCTAATTCAGCCGAGCGTGGTGCGGGAGTCGGCGCCGTGACCGGAGGCGTGCGAGGGACTCAGGAAGGAATCCGCGAGCAAGAAAGAGTGATCAAGCAATGCCTTCGTGGGCGAGGCTACCGGGTACTCAACTAAACTAGCATTCAGAGCGACAACCGGCAGTCTGCGCTGCCAATCGGGGCTTACTCATAAGTCTCCGTCAACGACTGATAGATCGCAATCTTGACATCTGCACGAAACGGCCAAGGGCTTTGCATCAACTGAATCATGCTGACCACCACCAACTCTTCCACTGGGTCGACCCAGAAAATGGTGCCGGCCGCACCGCCCCAGTTGTACTCTCCGTCGCTACCCAACACACCAATAGCGGCAGAGTCAGTGACCACCCCAAGACCCAAACCAAAGCCAAATCCGGGCCGCCCAATATCGGCCGTTGGTGTCTGTCCCCATGCCGCATGCATCGACTCTTCAGAGAGGTGATTCCTCGTCATAAACTTGACGGTTTTCGGTCCTAGAATACGGACGCCATCCAATTCGCCCCCGCGCCGTAACATTTCGGCGAACCGGGCATAGTCCATCGCTGTTGAGACAAGACCTGCCCCACCAGCAAAAAGAGTCACATCAAAGTAGTCCGATAGTGCAACCCCCTTCCGGTAGCCGTAAGGCGCTGGCGCATAATCTGAGTTAACCAAAGCCCCTGTTTCCGGATTTATAAAATGGTTCTGCGCGAATCGGTCTCGCTCGCTTTCGGGTACTTCGAAGAAGGTGTCATTCATTTCAAGCGGTGACAAAATATGCTCTTGGATGTACTTATCAAGCCGCTGGCCCGAAATGCGCTCGACGATTAATCCCGTCACGTCCACCGCTACCGAATAGTGGTAACGCTCGCCCGGCTGAGATCTGAGGGGCAGCTTAGCCAGCTTTGCGACAAATTCATCAAGGTCAGTTGCTGAAGAAAGATCTGCCTGAACGTACATCTGATCGACCAGGTCTACACGCGCATTAAATCCATAGGACATGCCGGCCGTGTGCATGAGTAGCTGATGCATTGTCATGACCTGCGTCACAGGCTCGAACTGACCGTCGTCGTTAAGCACTTTGAGATCTTTGAGCTCCGGTACGAACTTGGTAACCGGGTCGGAGAGCTGAAATTTTCCTTGCTCGTACAACTGCATCGCCGCGACCGACGTCACCGGCTTGGTCATTGAATAGATCCGAAACAAGTCATCAACTTTCATAGCCGCGTCATTGTCCGAACCCCGCTGACCTGCCGCTTCGTAGTGAACGACCTTGCCGTTACGCAAGACGAGATTAACGATTCCTGATACACGACCTTCTTGTACGTATTTTTCCGACAACGCCGATAGACGCTCAAGTCGCTCACTGGACAAACCTTGTGTCTCAGGAGACGAAGCCGAAAAAGCCTCAGTCAGGGCAGACGGTGACACTGCAATGAGCATAGCCAGTGCAATAAGTTGGAAAAACTTCTTATACATACTTTGTGTGCCCTTTCTTATTTACAATTGTGGATCGTGAGTGACGCGCAAGCCGATGGTGGCGTGCCAACATAGCACAAGTCTGGCTTTACTTAAGCGCGCCGAAAAGCTGTCACGAAAGCAGACGGCACTCGCGACTTAGGCAGTTATGTCGCATTTTTAGAAATGCTCTAAGAGCGAATTCGACGCCACGTGAGTGCTGCGCTACCGGGCGTAAATTTATTGGCAGAAACTCACTAAAGCGCAAGAAACAGGCGCGCAGGATCTGATGGCGCGAGTAAGAGGCATCTTCAATGCCCAGTCAATAACTGATCCCCACGACCCGATGAAGGAGCCGAGATTCTGTTATTGAGGTCATGAGAAATTCAGCTACCTCCGCACGCGAAATTTTCAATGCTAGCCCTCGTTGGTCAGGCGAAATATCGACCTTTAAGGCACCCGTTGGTGTCGCATTGGTGAACGCACTTGGTCTAACGATTGTCCAATCCAGATTGCTTGCCTGGACGAGCTGCTCTTGGCGCTCGTGGTCCTTAAAGACCGGTCTTAAAAGCACCCCAAACATTATTCTCTTCCAGAAGAAATTGAGGTTACTCCAGCTATCGCCAGCCCCCAACGTTGTTTGGCAAACCAGGCGTTTTACGCTGTAACGCTCCATGGCGGCGATAATTTGCTTGGTACCTTCGGATCGGACACGGCCGCTGCGGGTGTTTCCGGAACCGAGGGTAATGATCACCGCCTCACTACCGGCGGTCGCTAAACAAACGTCGGCGGGGTTAGTAACGTCGCCCGCCACGCGTTTCAAGTCGGGGTGCTCGAATTGTAACGCATGAGGCTGCCGTGCAAACGCCGTCACAGAGTGGCCACTCTCAAGAAGTTTTAAGACCGTCAGGGTGCCAATACTACCCGTTGCCCCGAAGACAATAATGTTCATTCAAACTCCTCGTCTCGGAATCTCAAATTGACACCGCGTCAAGTTGACTCAACTAACGCTAGTGTTAGATTGACACCATGTCAAGCGGGGCCTCTACAACTCGAGAACGAATCCTACAAAGCACTTGGACTGCACTACTGGGCAGCTCGACGCCGCGCGTTCGCATGAGTGATATTGCAAGCTCGGCTGGCATCAGCCGACAGGCGCTCTACCTCCATTTCGCCAACCGTACGGAGCTCCTCATTGCAACTACGCATTACATAGACAGGAAAAAAGGTATCGATCACCGCCTAGCACTCAGTCGAGGCGCGTCCTCGGGCTTGGAGCGTCTCGAGGCCTTCGTTGACGCCTGGGGCAACTATATTCCCGAAATATACGGCGTTGCCAATGCCTTAATAGTGATGGGCGTTACTGATGAGAGTGCTCGCCAAGCCTGGACTGGTCGATTGGCAGCTGTCCGCGAAGGCTGTGAAGCCATCATCCTAACACTCTGTCGCGAAGACCAGCTGAGCGACACGGTGAACCCAACAGAAGCAACGGATATACTTTGCGCGCATTTATCCGTGGAAACGTGGCGATATCTACGCCACACGCGAGGCTGGAACCAAACTCGTTATCTAGAAGTGATGCAACAAACGTTGCGTACGACGTTGGTGCGGTGACCGACCTTTGCAAGTGCGAATGCAAAACTCCGTCACCTACTTGACGAACAACGACCTTACTTCATCGATCAGCCGTTAATTGGTCCCCGGGGCCGGACTTGAACCGGCACGCTCGCAATGAGCGGGGGATTTTAAGTCCCCTGTGTCTACCAATTTCACCACCCGGGGGCGAATTAGAGCGCGCGATAATAGCACGTCAACTGAGAGACGCACGCCAAACCAACAGTGTTAAGGTAGACTTTTATAAAAATAATCAAAGAGGGGCAGAGTCAGTGTCATCGCAACGCGGCGAGTTTGGTTCACGGTTCGGATTTATTATGGCTGCAGCAGGGTCTGCGGTCGGGCTAGGCAATATTTGGGGGTTCCCAACGCAGGCTGCGAGTAATGGTGGTGCAGCGTTCGTCGTGGTCTATTTGCTGCTGGCATTTTTACTTGCCTACCCTGTCCTCATGGCAGAACTTACTTTGGGTCGCCACGCCCACGGAAACATGATTACCGCGCTCGCAAAAGTGTCGAGAAATGGGACTCAGCGAGGGCTGGGAACGGTGATCGGTATTGTGGGTATTTTTACGGCGAGCCTCATACTCAGTTTTTATGCCATTGTCTCTGGATGGATGATTGGTTTCGGACTGGCGTACCCGCTTAACGCCTTGGGTGCGACAGACGCATCAACATGGCTTTCCGAGTTTAGTTTCAATCGTAACCTACTGTTAATGTTGATCTTTATGGTACTCACGATGGCCGTTGTAACCGGAGGCGTCGAAAAAGGGATTGAACGCTGGTCAAAGCGGCTGATGCCCGCCCTGATCGTCACATTGATCGCCTTATCGTTGTACGTGCTGACGCTTGACGGTGCGGCGGAGGGGTTAGCGGTCTATCTCGTCCCTGATCTATCCAAAATTTGGTCGACGGACTTAATATTTAACGCCATGGGAGCCGCCTTCTTTTCCCTGTCGCTAGGCGTTGGAACAATGCTTATCTACGGGTCTTATATTTCGGACGACGAGCACCTACCCACCCTTGGTGCGCAGGTTGCCTTGGTCGATGTGGGTATCGCTGTTTTGGCTGGATTCTTGATCCTGCCCGCAATGTACGTTGCGGCGGACCGCGGCGTGATGATTTTTAATGAGGCTGGCGGACTACTCTCCGAAGACACATTAATCTTTGTTGTCTTACCTGCACTGTTTGACTCAATGAACCAGACAGGCACGGTGCTTGCCCTCGCCTTCTTTGGACTGATGAGCATCGCTGCGCTCACCTCTTCCATCTCAATGTTAGAGGTTCCAGTGTCTTTTTTGGTTGAGCGTTTCCAATGGGGGCGTCTTCAGGCCGCTTTGGTTGCAACCCTTATCATAAGCGCCATGAGCACAGCGATTGTGGCTAATTTTGACGCCTTATTTGCACTGGTGATCACGGCCAGTACGCGCTATTCGCAACCGTTACTGGGTCTCGCGCTCTGTCTTTACACAGGATGGGTATGGCGTCGCGACTTGTTGCTCAAGGAGCTAGCGAAGAACGAGTCTATGATTGGGCCCACGCTTTTCATGAAATGGTGGCCATGGTACGTACGTTTCGTCTGCCCCACGATCGTTGTGGTCATACTGGTCCGCACCATAGCCTGAGCCGCGCTTAGTGAGGCGTCCGAATAATCTTAGAAAGCTCTTCTCCACGCCCCTCTAAGGCCGCTTGGAGCGCCTTTTCCATGAGGTACCGCGCTTGCGCCGTGTACGCGTAAATGCAAGAGTGCACGGCGGCCTCATGCCAGTTCTCCACACTACACGCCGTGGAGTAGTTTTCGAACTCACTGAGTGTTTTGATCAGGTCCGTAATGTGTTTAGGACACTCACAGTCGAGGAGACTCTTGAGTTTACTTGCGGCCATTAGCGTGCTGTTATCGTAAATCCGCGGCTTCGCCTGCATGAGCTCACCAAGATTAATTTCACCTTGCTTGGCCTCGTGGTCAATCGCGACACGACCTAATTCAAACGCAAGGCGGGCCGACTCGGGTGGGTACTCCAGCGCCGTCATACCCCGGCCTTCGATCTCCTCGATCCAGCGTTGATTACACAGTTGGTAAAGCACGAGTGTGCGCTTGGCGCCCAACCGCGTGGCAAGCGTGTCCATTGCGTTGATGTTTGTCATGGAAACTGACGGACAGTGAACAACGAGCATATCCGCCTGTTCATCCACATCGAGGGCATCAACCGCATTGGCGAGCGGCATTCGGGACAAAAACGCACTGATGCCAGACAAACAGCCTTGGTGACCGTCCAGCCACTGACAGAGTTCGGCACCGACAAACACGACACGTGATTTAGGCGTCGGAATGGCTTTCGCCATCCGACTGCCTCTATTGCTGACGAGCAGTTCCAGTGTCTTACGATCAGACGAGGCGATCTCGCCGATGCGGACTCCGTCTCCCACTAAGGCGGTAATGAGTTGGAGATGCTCAAGGTCGGATTGCGTAAATAGCCGGCGGCCCGAGGCAGACTTGTAGCTCGCACCCAGTCCATACCGACGCTCCCAAACTCTCAAGGTGTCCGGCTTCAATCCGGTAAGTCTCGCTACAGTGCCGATGCCGTACAAGGGTCTGGGCTCTAAATAGTGTGGTGCCTGCGCAGGTGCGTTCATGTTTTACCTCGATTTTTGTTCGGTAATTGTCGTGATTTACGGGTTATTTTTGACTTTAGATCAAACGTTTTGTTTTTTGTCCAGTAATTGTTCAGGTAACAGCTGGACATTGTCCAGTTTTCGCTGTCCAGCTTCTTTAATGCCCCGTATAGATGTCATCAATGCATTACGGGTGAGTCATCATGAGCGACAATACAGACGAGAAAGACATCGAACTTATGTTCGCTGAGGCGCGTCGATACGACTTGTTGACCGCAGAACAAGAGCAGTCGATCGACGCCGCGAAGTGGCGATCGGTTCGGGCGATTTTCGAGCTCATCGCAGCCGACACAGAACTCAGTGCCTACATGGCGCAATTCTGTGAACAGTGCGTGAGTAATCCGCCGCAAATACAGCGTTTTCCAAATCGAGAGCTTCATTTTGTGTTGCGTAGAGAGCTGGCCGCCTTGTTTAAGGACGGTTCACATGCGGCAGCCTCTAAAGCAGCGGCACAAAAGCTTACAACACTCAAAACAGCCAAAGCGCGCCAAGCCTGCATCGAAGCCCTTGAACTCCCGGCGAGTTTGTCGGTGGGTATCGCCGTTGCCGTGCTTCGTCGCTCCGGTGGACAATTTGCCGACACTGTTGCCGACGCGATCGGCCACTGGCAGCGGCATTGGACGCAACCGGCACCTTCATTTGCGCTCGAGCACGAAACACTGGCCGCGCTGAAGAAACAGCTCAGGCTCTACACCGAAGCACGAGACCGGTTGGTGATGCACAATCTGCGCTTGGTGTACTCGATTGCAGCGCGTTATAAGGGGCGTGGCGTCGGTTATCTCGATTTAGTGCAAGAAGGCACACTCGGTTTGATCCGAGCTGCCGAAAAGTTTGAGTATGAAAAGGGATTTCGCTTCAGTACTTACTGCTTTAACTGGATTACTCAAGCGGTGCGACGGTACGTCGGCGATGCCGGGAATCTGATCCGCTTTCCTACTCACGTGCAGGAGCAAATTGGGCGGCTCTATAAAGAGCGGTTCGCGGAACAAGCCCGCACGGGAATGGATGGTGATACTGAAACGCTTGCAGCTGCGGCGGGCATGGACACTGAAAAGGCTCGCGAGTTATTACAACTGCGTAATCTCGCGGTTTCGCTCGACGCACCCAAGTACGATGATGATGAAGAGTCCATGATGGACTCTTTGGTTGGAGACACCTTTGGCGGTGCCGCTGATGGTGCAGAGCAGCGGTCGCTGGGCAACTTCCTAGAGCACGCCATCGGTCGACTTGAAGCCAATGAACGTCAGGTCATTACGGCGCGTTGGGGACTGAGGGAAGCACCGCCACTGACACGTGCCGAAATTGCAGACAAGCTTGGCGTTAGCCGGGAATGGGTCAGACAGCTTGAGCGCTCAGCACTCAAAAAGCTGAAAGGCCAAAGCGACGTTCAGCACGCATTCGACGACTACCGACAGAGCAGTAATTGGTAGCCTATGTTTCGAGGGCGGCAATAGCAGCCTCGAGTGTTGGATAGGTAAATGCGAAGCCTGTGTCGTTGAGAACAGTGGGTATCACGTTCTGACCGGTGAGCAAGAGCTCATCGGCCATTTCCCCTAAAAGCAGGCGCATCAAACGCGCGGGGATTCCCATTTCAGCAAAACACCTCTTCTTAATCGAAACGGCGTGTGAAAAAGATTTATGCGAAATGGCTTGCGGTGACGTCATGTTGACTGGACCTGAAATACTGTCGGTGTCCATGCAGTGCAATATACCGTTGACCATGTCCTCGAGGTGGATCCAGCTCAGCCAATGATTGCCCTGCCCCATCCAACTGCCCACGCCAAACTTAAACGACTGCGTCATCTGAGGGTAGGCACCCAGGTGCTTGTCGAGTACGACACCTGTTCGCAGTAAGACACAACGAGAGCCCTCCCGCTCTAACACGCGAGCACTTTGCTCCCAGTCACTGCAGAGATTCGCTCCGAAACCGGTCCCCGACGACGCCTGCTCGTCAAACCGCTGCGTCTCGCTGGCCCCGTAGTAACCGATGGCACTGCCGCTGATAATGACCTTCGGTGCGCCTATTTTTTTTAGATGAGACACCAAGGCGTCTGTCAGCCCGACCCGACTGGTTATTATTTTTTGTTTGTAACGCTCGGTCCAACGCTTCTCGGCAAGACCCTCGCCTGCCAAATTGATCACCACGTCAGCGACCGTCTCCAACTGACCAATGTCCGTTATGTAGGTCACTGAGTGTTCATTAGTCAGTGTCTGACGCGTTAAGACCGTGACGTCATTACCACGCGTTACAAGACGTTTGACCAAAGAGCGTCCAATTAGACCGGTACCACCGGTAACAAATACGTGCATCTCAGAACTCTCCTTGCGGCTTTTCGCCAACCGATTAACCAGAGTAAGCGTATACGTCCTATGAGGAAAACGGTTGAATCTTTATCGACATGGCTTCGACGCATTGAGCGCTGGACTGTACTGACCGGCGCCGGGATCAGTGCCGACTCCGGAATCCCGACTTATCGTGATCAGGCCGGCAAATGGCTTCGCGTCGATCCAATACAGCATAAGGAATTCATCGAGTCGGATCGGAAACGTAAACGCTATTGGGCCCGATCAATGGTCGGATGGCCCGGTGTCGAGAGGGCTCTGCCAAACGCGCATCATGCCGCTATTGCAACACTTGAGCGTATCGGGAAGGTCAGCACTGTAATCACACAAAATGTTGACCGGCTTCATCAAAAGGCGGGGTCACAGCGTGTCATCGATCTGCACGGTCGCTTAGATCGTGTAGTGTGTCTCAGCTGTGGACAGCACGAGCCACGTGCCACTTTACAAGGGCGTCTACTCGCCAAAAACCCTTTCGTCGCCAATTACAGTCAGATTGCAAAACCCGATGGTGACGCCGATGTCCCAGACCATTTCGTTGCGCAAACGCAGGAGCCCTTCTGCACTTCGTGCGGCGGGACCCTCATGCCCGATGTCGTGTTCTTTGGTGGAACCGTACCCAAACCTCGCGTCGAGGCCTGTGTCGACGCATTGACAAATTCAACCGGGCTACTGGTCGTTGGAAGCTCTCTACAAGTCTACTCTGGCTTCCGCTTTTGCCGAATGGCCGAGAAGCTGCGCATGCCCATTATCATCGTTAACGAGGGCGATACCCGGGCTGACGACATAGCCACACTCAAAGTCAGTGACGCAGGTCTCAGTCGTTTGGTCTCTGCCGTCGATCAGATAACCCCCAATCAGGAGCGAAAATCCGCGTGAGCACAACGCTTGTATTGTTCAGACAAGATCTCAGACTTCATGACCACCCTGCATTAATCGCCGCGGCGAGTCGCGGGAGTGTCGTGCCGGTGTTTATCTATGACGAAGAACAGGCGGGAGATTGGCACCTGGGAGGAGCCAGTCAGTGGTGGTTACACGAGAGTTTGAAGTCGCTTGAGGCGTCCATTAGCGCGCTTTCGGGGAGGCTCGTTCTGCGACGCGGCAACACCATTTCGGTGCTTCGGTCGCTTCAGCAGGAGTCGGGTGCGGATGCAATCTACTTTTCGCGGCAATACCAACCGTGGTCCGCACCACTCGAGACGTTAATCAACAACGAATTTCATGACCTGAGTGTTTCGATTAAGCGTTTTCCTGGCACCTTGCTTCACGAGCCGGGCTCAGTTCTGACAGGATCGGGCACTGCCTTCAAGGTCTTCACGCCCTTTTGGCGTGCGGCAAACAAACAAGCGGTTACCTTGCCGCTGAGCCGACCCGACGTCGTTTGGCATAACCATAAACTCGCCAGTGATGATCTTGCTGATTGGCAACTACAGCCCGAGGCGCAAGACGGTGTACCCAACTGGGCCGACGGCTGGCAGGATCTATGGCAACCCGGCGAAGAAGGCGCGCATCATGCGCTGTCAGACTTTTTAGAGGCGCCTGTTGCGCATTACGCCGAAGGCCGCGACGTGCCGTCCAAGCGCTATACCTCGCGGCTCTCGCCGCACCTCAAGTTTGGTGAAATATCACCGCGCCAAATCTGGTCTGCAGCACAGCAACGCAAGCTGTCGGCCCCCCAGTGGAGTGCACCCATTGACAAGTTCCTCGCCGAAGTGGGCTGGCGAGAGTTTTGCTATCAACTGCTCGACTTATTCAATGACATGCCCGCGAAGCCCTTCAAAGAACAATTTGCTGGGTTTCCTTGGGGCAATGACTCAAAGCACCTATCTGCATGGCAGCGGGGGCAAACAGGCTATCCAATCGTTGACGCCGGGATGCGCGAACTCTGGCACACAGGCTTTATGCACAATCGTGTTCGTATGATCGTCGCGTCATTCCTCACCAAGCATTTGTTAGTGCATTGGATCGAAGGCGAGCGCTGGTTCTGGGACTGTCTGCTGGATGCTGACATTGCATCGAACGCCTGCAGTTGGCAGTGGGTGGCAGGGTCCGGAGCAGACGCATCGCCCTACTTCCGTATTTTCAATCCAATAGCGCAGGGGCAAAAATTTGATTCTGAAGGCGCTTACGTCAGGCAGTGGTGTCCTGAACTTTCGAAACTGCCCAAAAAGTACATACACGAGCCGTGGGAGGCACCTCAGATGACACTGGCAAGCGCTGACCTAGAACTGGGAACCGACTACCCCTTCCCCATTGTCGATCACAAAACTGCGCGACTCGGAGCGCTGGATGCTTACGCCGTCATTAAACAGGCCAGTTAATCGTCGTCGATAATGGCTACGGCGCGCGTCCAGCCCGCGGAACCGCCACGGACTTTATGCGGAAAGCAACTGACTGTGAATCCCGCGGCCGGAAGTGCTTCTAGGTTGTGCATTTTCTCCAAGTGACAGTAACCGATATCGCGACCCGCTTTGTGCCCTTCCCAGATGATGCTGGCGTCGTTGTCTTCCGCATAACGTTCAGCGGTGTAGGAGAAAGGCGCATCCCAGCTCCACGCGTCTGTTCCTGTCACGCGAACACCGCGCTCAAGTAGATACATGGTGGCTTCGTAACCCATTCCTGCACCGGCTTGGACGTAGTCTTCGCTACCGTAGCGTTTTCCTGCCGACGTATTGACCAGTACGATAGTGAGTGGTTCCAGCGTAACCCCAATGCGGGTCAGTTCTGTTTCGACGTCGTTTGCGGTTAAGACGTAACCATCCGGCCGGTCCCTAAAATCAAGCTTTACACCGGGCTGAAAACACCATTCCAGAGGCACTTCGTCAATAGTGATCGCTCGTTCTGCGCCACCGAGCTTGTCATTCATTGTGCTGTGATAGTGATAAGGCGCGTCTAAATGAGTGCCGTTGTGCGTGCACAGTTGGACCATTTCCACAGCCCATCCCTCGCCATCAGGCAACTCGCTCTTATCGAGTCCAGGGAAAAATTCCGCCATTTGCTCTGCACCCGTGTCATGGCGAATGTAGTCAATGTTGGGACGCATCGGCGGTGGGTCACTGACCACGTCATTTTCCAAATAAATCGATAGATCAATAAACCGTCTCATCGCTACTACCCCGTTAATCTGTTTGTATCGCTTGTAACACCTGTGCTCCCGCAACCCGTAACACTAAAGCACGACAGACTGAGTCTCACAGGCACTCCATTAACCAGCAGCACTGCTTAACCCAGATCTTACTCGCCAGACCAGAGCCCTATAGGTACTGTCCGGACTCATCGGTACTCGTCGTTGGTGCTCATCCGTGCAATCGTTGCGGTAGTCGAATGTCCTTCGACAAAGTCCAAAATGATAACCTTTCCACCCTCGGCGATGACGTGTTCGTGACCCGCAATTTGACTCACGTCGTAGTCTCCCCCCTTGACCAAAACGTCGGGGGTGACCGCCTCTATGAGTCGGGCTGGCGTGTCCTCTGAGAACGGTACAACGTAGCTCACCGACCGCAACCCTGCGAGTACTGACATGCGCGCGTCGAGGTTGTTCACCGGGCGATCATCACCCTTAAGTCGAGACACTGATGCATCGTTATTGACCGCGACAATGAGGACATCACCAAGCGTTGCGGCCTCCGAAAGGTAGGACACGTGCCCCGGGTGAAGAATGTCAAAACAACCGTTAGTCAACACAATGCGTTTACCCGCGGCCTTTAACTGCGCAACCACGGCCAGTACCTCCACTTCGGTCACCACGCCCTCGTCAGCGGAAACTGAACGATCAAAGAGTGACTCGTCCTGAAGCGCGCCTGAAAGCTCAGACCGCGTCACAGCGGCAGTACCCACCTTCCCCACCACCAGTCCCGCAGCAACGTTGGCAAGACGCGTTGCATTCTCAAGCGACTCGTGACTGGCCATTCCCGCAGCGATCGCCGCAATTACGGTATCGCCAGCGCCCGTCACATCAAACACCTCTCGCGCCAAGGCAGGTAAGTGAAGGGGTTCACCCTCTTTGGGTTGAAGTGTCATTCCTCGCTCGCTGCGAGTCACTAAGACTGCGTCGAAGTCATGTGTTGCACACAAACTTTTTGCTCTTGAGCTAATCAGATCGTCGTCCTGAAAACACGCACCAACAATGGCCTCAAACTCAGAGAGGTTAGGCGTAATAATGCTTGCACCACGATAGCGTTCAAAGTCAGCGCCCTTGGGATCGACCAGCACCGGAACGCCGTGACTCCTGCACGCGTCGATGAGCGAACCCACTTGACTCAATGTTCCTTTGGCATAGTCGCTCAGCAGTACCACGTCGTGCTCGGCAATAAGATTCGTCGAGTACTGAAGAAAGGAGCTGTCCACGTAGTCCGAAAATGACCCCTCAAAATCCATTCGGATCAACTGCTGGCTGCGACTCATGACACGCAGTTTGACGATGGTCTCTGCGGCGCAGGGCATGACTGACCAACGGACACCTTTGGCTTCCACAGCCGCTCTTAACAGAACAGCATGCGCGTCATCTCCCACCAGTCCTGACAAAGTCGTCGCGACACCTAGGGCAGCCAAGTTGACCGCCACGTTGCCTGCACCTCCGGGTCTATCGTCAACGTCAGAAACCTTAACGACCGGCACGGGGGCTTCGGGGCTGATCCGCGTCGCTTTACCGTGCCAAAAGCGGTCAAGCATGACATCACCGATAACCAACACTTTGGCATCACTAAAACTCGGAACGTTACTCATCAAGAGCCTCCTCACTGTTAGTTGCCGAATCCACACGACTGGATTGCGATGGCATAACCTGGCGCAGCGCGTCTAGGACCTCCACAGGACGAATACCTCCCATGCAGTCGAAATGTCCGCCACAGGTGGGACGGCGCTTACAGGGCGAACAGGGCAACGCGTGATAAATCACCCGCACGTTATCACGGCCTGTCTGAGTGTAGGGGCAGGTTGAACCAAACAAGGCTACCGTCGGCACGCCAGCGGCTATGCCCATGTGTGTCAGGCCCGTATCCACTCCAATCACCGCATCAGCCCCCTGAATTAATGCAGCACTAACGCCAAGTGGGTAAACGCCCACCCAGTTCTCTACCCTCAAATCACCCAGCATCGCCTGAGCTTCCTCTCGGTCAGAAGGTCCCCCCAGGCAGGCTACTTTCCGCCCTTGGGCCACTAAGGCTGAAATCAGTTCCTGCCAGTACTCGCGTGTCCAGTGCTTCTGTGGTCTTGTGGTAAATGGAGCCACAACTAGGTAGCTCTCAGATCCCGCTACCACGCCCGCTCGCTCAACGTCCGAAGAGAGTAGCCGCAGGGAAAGATCAAAATCGCGAGTGTCCCATCCGAGATCTTCGGCCAAGCCAAGATACTCCGAGCTGATTCGGTCAGTGATACTCTTTTGCAGCCGGCGCGTGAGAAACAGTCGATTAGGCTCTTTAGACTTGAAACCCACACGCTCGTCGCCACCCGATAGCCAAGCCAAAAAAGCACTTTTAAGCAGTCCTTGGGCATCCACCACTAAATCGTATTTTTTCGCTCTGAGTTGCGCTCGAAACAAGAGCACGGCTTGCACCAGGGCAACGAGTCGCTTATCTCGCCATAGGTCAACCCACTCCTGGCGTGGCCACAAAATAACAGTATTGATATCAGGCATACCCGCTAAGAGCGGACGCGTCACACCTTCGGCCAACCAATCGATCTCAGCATCCGGGTATGTTCGCTTACAGGCAGCCACCAACGGTGATGCAAAGACAACATCACCGATCGCACTTAATCGGATGATCAGTACTCGCCGTGGGGATTTAACATTCATTAATCGATGAACGACTTACGTCGAGGGGCTATCGGTGGGCTTGGGGCAATCTCTATCGAACGCAATCAGCAACGTAAACGTTAGAAAAATAAGATTGCCACCAATGTAAGAATAGATGCCGACCGCTGTACCCATTGGGAATACGGCCAAGAGTGCCACTAACCCGGCCACCGCAACCGGCATGCGCTCATCCTGCACATAACCCCAGAGCCAACGCAGTAGCAGCAGGTAGCCCGCCAGTCCCACCAGCCCAGTTTCTGAAAGTACTTCGAGAATCGTGAGATGCGGATGCCACGTCTCAGCGAGCCCTGAAATCGTAATCGTCTCCTGCTGCAAGGCATAAGTCCCAAATCCACGCATACCGACCCCAGTAAACCACTGGTCTTTAAACGCTTCCCAGGCAACGGACCACAGTTGCGACTGGAACAAAAACGACTGATAACGTGCAGGTGCCTCGGCCATGGTGCCGACTTGCCCTGTGACGACCGACAAATAAGAACCGAGTAACAAACCGATAATGGCGGATAAAACAAAACCCGTGACCTGCCGCTTCGCACCGACTTCTTGATTGCGCAAAGCCAACATCGCCCAGCCCCCAAGCCCTACAAGCGCCAGTATTGCCGAGGACTGATGGCCACTCATCACGACCGCCGCATACACCGGAAGTGAAAGAATACCGATACCCATGCCCCCTGCACGACGCAGCCCCTCCAAAAAAAATGGCGATAAAATAGCCAGTGTTGTCCCGTAACCGAGTTGGAACGAGCCCGTCACAATTGCGCCCTCTTCACCCAACTCAACCAATGGGTCTCCCAACAGGCTCACACCGGTCAGTAACTGTACGAAGCCATCCACAGCCCAAGCCACGAGCAACATCCCGAGCCACGACATGATTCGCTTGGCGTCGTTATCCTCAATTTTGGGACTCAATACCACCCAGGCTGCGAGCCCATAAGCAGTAAAACGAAACACAGCAGACACACCGCGGTCCAAATTGAACGAAAAAATCAGACTAATGAGGCCTGGCAGCGCGATACAGGCGAACAGCGCACCCGCTTGCTTCATGCCTGGCAGCGCTTTCATCGCCTCGCGATTGGTTACGAGCGTCCACAAACCCACAACGACCATTAACCAAATGAGTTGCCGTGTGGCGACGCTTACTGCAAGCGAGAAAAATAAGAACACCCACATCAGAGGTGCCGAAACAACATTTTGCTGTGACATTTTATGACTCTTATAGCAGTCTTAACGCGACCCTCGGCGGCAATGAGGTTAACCAAATCGCTCGGTGAACTCCAGCTGAGTCAATTAATAAGCCAACAATCAACAATTTAACTTGCGCACGGACTTTGGAGGGTGTTTCATCGCTCCCATGCTGCTGTCTCACCAGAAAAAATTTCTTTTTGTTCACATAGCGAAAACCGGCGGCACCAGTGTGCGCGCGGCGCTTCAAAATCAGCGATGGCGCGATCCGTATTACGCCCCCATCTGGCTCGCAAGCAAACTCAGTGGTTTTGTGAATCACGAGGTCGGCATAAAACTCCCACGACATGCAAAAGCAATTGCGGCAAAGGAGATGTTGCCGCACGAGTTTTATCAGACGCTATTTAAGTTCGCGTTTGTTCGGAATCCTTGGGACTTACAGGTCAGCTCCTACCACCACATTCGGCGGGAACGTCCGCATTTGCTCAACGCTGACGAAAGTTTTGAGGCATTCCTTCGCCGGAAGCTAGACCCAAGCCGCGAATGGCAATACCACATCGATACGTCAATCACGCCACAGACCGACTACCTCGTTGATCTCAATGGCAACCTGATTGTTGATTTCATTGGGCATTACGAAACGCTTCAACAGGACTTTGACCACTGTTGTCAGCGTATTGGCGTGCCCGGGATTGAACTCCCGCACCGGCGCAAAGCAGAGGATCGGCTCGTTTATCGCGAGTACTACACACCTGACACGCAAGCATTAGTCAGCAGAGCCTTTGCACGCGATATCGAGATGCTGGGCTACGAGTTCTGATCAACACCCAGTAACAGATCCGCAGCTTGAAGCAGGTTGCTCACGCGAACACTCCCAGGTTCTGGCGACCCTGTGGTCACGTGAAATCGCCGCGTAATGCCAGCGTTCGACCCAGCCTCCATGTCAGAGACTTTATCCCCAACAATGGCAGATCGTTTGGCATCAATATTATGATCGTCGATCGCACGCAGTAACAAGCCAGGCGCGGGCTTTCGGCAGGAACAGGCCTTTCGGTAATCAGCAGAGACGCCGTCGACATGATGAGGGCAATAATAGACGCCCGCTATTGAAACACCCTGGTGACTCAAATCATGGCGCATGTGCTGAGTCAGCGTCGCAAAATCTCGCTCTGAATAGTAGCCACGGGCAATCCCAGACTGATTTGTCACAACAATCAAAGCGTAACCTGCGCGCGACAGGCGCTGCATCGCCTCTATCGCGCCGGGTAGAAATATAAAATCTGACCATTGACTGACGTACCCAGTGTCACTGTTGATGACCCCGTCACGGTCTAAAAAAACAGCGGCGTGAGTCGACACTTAATCTGCGTCCAATCCTAGCTCGTCTTCGATCAGTGCACAGAGCAAGTGCCCCATCACTATGTGCATTTCCTGAATACGCGCCGTGACGTCAGAAGGCACCACGAGGGTAAGATCACACGCGCCGTGCAAGCGCCCGCCTGTCTTGCCTGTGAATCCAATGACTTTGGTTCTTAGCGCTTGTGCCGTGTCGACCGCGTTCAGAATATTCGTTGAATTCCCAGAGGTCGAAATGGCAATGAGCACATCGCCCTCGCGACATAAGCCCTCAACCTGACGACTAAACACTTGGTCATAGCCGTAGTCATTACCAATTGCCGTTAGCGCAGACGTATCAGTTGTTAATGCAACCGCCGGGAGCGACTTTCGATCCGCGACAAATCGTCCGATCAACTCTGCGGCGATGTGCTGCGCGTCGGCCGCTGAACCCCCATTGCCACACAGGTAAATGCGATTTCCCGCGGCGAGCGCAGCGGCACAGAGCTGCCCGGCACGGACAATCGTGTCCTCAAGCGCGGCCATTGCAGTCACAACCTGCTGGTGTTCATCGAGTGTCTTTCTTACCAGTTCCTGCATTTGATCCCTTAACGCTTCCTGTGCTGAGCACGCCGAGGCAATGGCTGCTCACAATATGAGCAAAGTTTAACATGCGACGAAACGACAGAAACTGTGTGTCGCTGAGGCCACCAGACCCCGTCATTAAACGCCAACCTATAGCACCATGGCTGTGTCGCTATAGCGGATGCCTTATGCGCGGCTTAACTAGTTGTCACGATCCTCGAAACGTTCAGTGCGCTTCTCTCCAATTCGTTTGTAAGCCACAGGGATACACAAAAGAACGACAATAAGAAGTAACCACACCGATCTAACTCTCCTCACTCGGAGCGACAGCCGTGCCCCAGGCAACCATCTCCGACACGCCTTGTGTAATTTGTGACGACGCAAAACGAACACCGATCACCATTGTGCCGC